>Ga0307988_1000968_pt1 | contig 17684 bp, 16 predicted proteins | sample EllFjometagen183_FD_203166 | JGI IMG/M metagenome (GOLD analysis project Ga0307988, IMG submission 203166) | Marine microbial communities from Ellis Fjord, Antarctic Ocean - #183 | ecosystem: Environmental > Aquatic > Marine > Unclassified | place: Southern Ocean | collected 2014-10-08 | reverse complement strand
TGCCTCCGTAACCGTTAAACCTAATGGTTTAATAACATCTTCTCTCAAAATTTCACCTGGGTGAGTCGGTTTTCTCTGAGTAACCATTATTCTATTTCTCCATGATAATTTTAAGTTTTAGTGCCTTACTCCTGTATTCCTGTAATAAAAAAACAAGAAATAGAGTAATGTACTTTGAAATTATGAGGTTATATATACCACCATGGCACTTATCCCCTTCGTCTTGGTAGGTATTATGCTTTACTATTTTTATTCCCGTTTACTGGGGTTACTTTTTTTAATGGTAATCTTCGTAATTTACAGGTATTGCATCAACTCCATCAAAACAGAAAGTTACCCGCCAATTTCCGCTGACCCATACAGCCCATGTTCCTTTTCTGTTTCCTGATAATTCATGCAAATTATACCCCGGCAAATTCATATCTTCAGGATTTTTCGAAGCGTCAAGTCTATCAAGAATGCGGAGAAGCTTAGAAACATGTTGAGGATTAATGTTTTTTTGATCATTTTTGAAAAATAATTTCTTCAACCCTTTGTGTTTAAATAATTTAATCATACCTGGTATTATTATCGGAGGTTGGAAAAATTCTACTTCTTTTAATACCACTATATTGACGATATTTAACAAGCTACCTGTAACGTGTCAAGTGTCAAGCGATTTTCTTTCGGGATGAATAGCAAGGGTGTTATCATAATTTCTCCACGCGAACCCTGCCGGTTATGCTCAGCACCACCTTGGCAAAATCATTATCATTTTCTGAGAAAATTACTGATCCGGCCCGTATGCCTACCCTCCCTTTAAAACGCATTCTATCGGACGGAAAATTACTGTTCAGTGCCAATCCATCAATATTTGTATGATTTACAAACTCCCTTTCACCAGGTTGACAAACCCAGTCCCTTGCAGTACCACCATTTGCCCCATCATCCACAAAGGCCTTATAACCTGACTCACCAAACTGCATGACCACATATTTATTTTCTTTTATGGCCTCCATTTTTGCCAGCATAAGAGAACTCACCAGCTCTCTTATCTCAGCTCTCTTTTTTTCTTTGCCCTGCCATGACTCAAGTGCAGGATAGGAAACCAGGGATAGCGTTGCCATAACAGCAACTGTAGTGATAAGCTCAACTAGTGTAAAACCGGACGTGCCTTTCATATCCTCACCTCCTGTAAAATTTATAAAAATAAATATTACGAGTAAGGATACGACTCATTTGTTACAAAAATCTGACTTACAACCCATACTCCTTGATTTTAGCAAGCAGTGACGGATAACTGATCTCGAGCATTCGCGATGCCTGGCTCTTATTGCCATTTGCCGCCTCAAGGGAACGCCCGATAAGCCGCTCTTCTAAAATTTTCTGCGCTTTTTTAAGGGACACGGTACCAAGTAGATCATCAATACGCCTGTTCTGTTTCGGCGAACCAAAGAATTGAGGCAGGTTTTCTTCCTCTATCCGGCCACCTTCTGCAAAAATCATCGCCCTTTCAAGGCTGTTTTCAAGCTCACGGACATTGCCTGACCAGCCCTGAGCCATCAGCAGGCCCATTGCCCCGGCAGAGATACTGTTAATATTGAGATCCATCCTCTCGTTAAGGCGGGAGAGAAAATGGCTGCAGAGAAATGGTATATCCTCCAACCTCTCGCGAAGCGGCGGGAGTTCGAGGACCATAACGTTTAGTCTGAAAAAAAGATCCTGACGAAAATTCCCTGCGGTGACCTCCTGCTCCAAGTCCTTTGCTGTCGCAGTAATGACGCGTACATCTACTTTTCTCGACTTTATTGCACCTACTGGACGTATCTCACGTTCCTGAAGAACCCTGAGCAGTTTTACCTGCAACTCAAGGGAGAGTTCTCCTATCTCATCTAAAAAGAGAGTCCCCCCTTCGGCGGCCTCAAAAAGCCCGACATGGTTCTTATCCGCACCGGTAAACGCACCCTTTATATAACCAAAAAATTCAGACTCAAGGAGATTGGCAGGAACCGAACCGCAGTTAACAGTGATAAGAGGACCTTCTTTTCGTTTGCTGTGGCTGTGGATTCCTCTGGCAACGAGCTCCTTGCCAGTCCCGCTCTCACCGGTAATAAGAATAGTAGTATCGTATCCGGCAACTTTTTTGGCCTGATCAATAATTTTCCGTATAGCATTACTCTTGCCGATAATGGCAGAAAAGGTTTCATTACCCTGAAGCAATTGAACCCTGTTTTTGAGCGCAATATTTTCTTTCTTGATGTTGATATACTCTTCTGCTTTCTTCAGGACGCAGACTATCTCATCAACCTTAAACGGCTTTGTAACAAAATCATACGCCCCCTCCTTCATCGCCTCAACAGCAGTATCAACAGTTGCATATGCAGACATCATTATTACAGGGGCACCATCGAGCAGCTCTTTAACATTGCCAAGAAATGTTAATCCATCCATCTGCGGCATTTTAATGTCGCACAAAATCATATCCGGCACAAAGGTATGGACAAGCCCCACTCCTTCGGTGCCATTAAGAGCCGTGACGACGTCATACCCATTTTTCCGCAGATAGGCCGACAACATATGAAGCATATTTTCTTCATCATCAATTAGCAGCAGTTTCTTCTTTTTGTTCTCCATTAGCATTATCTACCAGTTTTCAAATAGTGATGGCTTTTTTACAACACGGCAGCAGTAACACAACCTCGGCGCCAACAGGCTCAAGATTGTTCAGTCTTATTCTCCCACCCAGATTTTCCATTATCGAATAAGAGACATACAGCCCAAGTCCTGTCCCTTTACCAGTTTCTTTTGTTGTGAAAAACGGGTCAAAGATATTATCAAGATCACCGCTGTTAACCCCAGAGCCGTTATCAACGATTCTGATCTGTATGTACTCTTCCTCTTCGATAAATATATTTTGAGAGGAAATTTCAATTTCCCCCTGAATCTCATCGCCATTTTCTGAAATTGAATCTACTGCATTCATCAGGCAGTTTAAAAAGACCTGACGTAATTGATCTTCAACCACAGCGGTTCTATCATTCACAGCATTTAAATCAAGTTCAAATACCACCCTGCTGTTTTTTTTATGTAGCGAAAAAAAATCAACCACTTCTGCTATACTCCTATTTATATCAACGATCGAATACTCCCCGCTCCCTTTTCGTGATATGTCAAGAAGTTGATGTATGAGTTTATCAATACGCTGCAGTTCCCTGCTGGCACGTCCGGAGAACTCTGCCTTTTCTTGCTCTGTTACTTCCCGGGCGCCAAGCATATCAACATAACCCTGGATTATCCCCAGGGGATTGCCGATCTCATGGGCCAAACCGGCGGCCAGACGCCCGACCGAAGCCAATTTCTCGGTACGAACCATCTCTTTTTCATTTCTTTTCAACTCTTTATTTGCTGTAGCCAATGACTCTACATTCGCATTCAGCGCTTTATTATCATCCCGGATTCTGGTTACCATCCGATTCAGCCCGAGTGATAACTTAGCAAATTCACTATTGGGACCACCTGAAATAAAAGACAACTCGCTTATAGAATTGTATCTTTCAGAGATATCCACCATTTTCTCAATCGGCTTAAGCACAAGCCTGTACAACCGGAAAAAACCGATGGAAGAAAAGATGATCACGTTTATCAGTATATAATAAATGACAATTTTCCAGTCATCTCTGATTTTCTGATAAATGGGCTCAAGTGAAGTTTCAATTCTGATTGTCGTTTTTAATTCACCATTTTGGGCGTGGACGAATTTTGTCACTATAAGATTTTCATGGCTGAATGCCAATACTGCCCACTGGGTACCTCGATATGACACATTTTTATCTCCCCCTCCTCCGGGTACTTTCAATTCCCCAACCTCTACTGCCGGAAGACAACTCTTAATAATACGCGGCGAGCTTCTATTTACACCCCGCTCACTGCGTAAACAGGCAACGTCCCCAGCCTGAATATCTTTTGCAGCTAAATCGGCAAAACTTTCAAGCAGAACGATCTCTTCTTCTATCAAGGCCTTTGTCGTCAATGTCACCCAGACGCAACTCAGCATAAACATTGATAGAGAAAGCAGGATAATAAATACTGCTGCTATTTGAACTTTAAGACTTCGTGGGTTCATTAAAATCACCTGGGGAAATAACCGTACTATCCGAAACTACCACAGGAGTCCATTAGAGAGCACTGAATTTATAACGGCTCATGCTTTAATCGATCGTTTTAACCTGGCCACGAGGTATGAGAAAGGATGGACAAAGAAATGCGAAAAAAATGAAATAAGCTGTTTGAAGAGAAGAGTGGCCCTACAGGCATATAGGGCCACTCTTCGTTTTATTATCTGCGTTCTTTCCAGGCAGTTTTGCCGGATTTTGTAACACCTGGGTTGCTCTCTTCAAATGTTTCGATTAACCCAGTGCTTGTCTGTATCACTACTTTCGAGCCATCTTGCCGCCCTACATGAATATTAGGCGTAATAGACAACCCCTTCCCTATTGACAACGATTTAAGCATATATTCATTGCTGTCAGTGACATCGTCATTATTATTTGCATACCACCCTATGATTGGTTTGTAATACGCAGTACCAGTTTTATAAAAGAGGGCATACAACATGCTCTGCCCCTGGGTAAGGCAAGGATCACCCGCAGGAGGGAGATAAGTAGAAAAAGAGAGAACATCCCCAAGCAATGCAGCTTGTCCCAGGTTACGTTCACCATCTTGATTGCTGGAGCCATCATTATCTGTGTCACCTACCAGATCTATTTTCCATCCTTTATAATTATCATCAATTTCAGCGACTAAACCGGTGAAAGTATCAACAACATCTCCATTCCCATCTTTTAAATCCACCCACCCGCTACTGTACATTTTTGTACCGGCAACACTTTGATCTTGATAGACTTTTGTATTGGTTACATCTATTAAATTTTCGGATGGTTCAGTTGCACCAGTTATGTCAGACCAGGTGGGTACAGCTGGATTCAGAGCAGTATTCATTGGTTCTTTTAGGCCATAGTATTGTTGCAGGTCAGTGTTTTGCTCATCGCCATCGACAAAATACCTGCCTGTTCCAACATAGATCCATCTTTCCCCGTTATTGTCCAGCCCCACAGATGGCGCGGCAACTATCGGCTTTCCTGGGTTAAAAAACACACTATCCTTCGTCCAGGTAGCAGGATCACTGTTGTCTTCTGCAACAAGTCTCCTGAGTTTACCACCCCAGCCACTACTTTCATCACCACTTACCGTGCCAAAATAAACGGCATCAGTATTGTAGTCGAGGTCATAATCCACTGCTATCGGATCAGAAATAAAGCTGTCAGAATCGAGCTCCTGGTAGGGCGTATAAAAATCTGCGGGAGGAGGGCTGCTGTTTCCAAGTTGACCATAACCAACAAGCAATCCTAAATCGACGACATGAACTCTTCCTTTTTCTGTACTGGCACCTGTTTCAAGACTGATTGTATCAGCTATGCCGGCAGAACTTGCAGGGCCATTACCAAAGACGAGATACCATTTGTTAATGGGCAATAGCTCATCACCGCCAAAAGGGACCACTGTCGGGTAACAAGTCGTATAACCCAGGCCATCAAAACTGAGTTCGGCCAGAACCGTAGGTGGTGCTTCCGGATTGGTTATATCCAAAATAAAGAAGGCAGAAGTCATCGTCTGGTCTGTTCCATCAACATAATTTGAAAAAGACTCCGTTGCGGCATCCCAGCTGGCCGGATCTGTCTTATCCATATCTGCACGGATTTGGCCTCCACCAAACCGCATCCCGCCAACCAGTAGAGTTCCCCATCCACCTGGATGCACTGCATCATCCGGAAAAATTTTAGCATCAAACACCCTGGGCTTTAAATCTACATAGTAGGCATGGGACTTACCATAATCAGACTCGGTCAGCCAGAAAAGATGGGGCAACAGGTTAAAGGGGACATATGCCCATAGCTCAGCTCCCAGCTCGAATTCAGTCTCAGAATTTTGCCAGGTTGTTTTAAACTCATAATTGTCGCTGTCAAAAAAGCCACCATTAAAGGCATGAAGCATGCCATCATTAGCTCCAGTATAAACTACAGCTCTTCTATTGGCATACTGAGCAAGATACGTCCCATAACTGGTATCCCTGTAAAGAAGGTGATACCCTTCAGCAGGTTTAGCCACCATTGTTGGAGTCGAGTGGATAATATCACCAAGTCTCCATGTTTCCACGGTAGAACTGTCATTGTCAAAATCCCCCTGTCTGTTTCTGAATACGGGGAAGGTGTATTCAGTTGAGGTTTCAATAGAATCCTGAATGTTAAGTTCCGAAGTGATATCTTCTCCCCTTATATAATCGATGAGACGAGCAGTCTGCTGAATCAGGAAACACTGATAAGGCCCTTGATTTGACGTAGGGATGGGGCCACTTGAAAGTTCACCGTCATTCGCAATTTCATAATAATTTCCCTGCATGATCTTAACATCCCCGGAAGTATCGCCAAATGAAGGGAACAATGTCATGTACGGATAGAGGGTCGATTTATCATTCAACTTACTGAACATACTGTCAAAGTTAGCAATCTTCGCTTGATTGAAGTCGCTACACCAGTCAATAGACGGTTTAGGGTCAAAGAGAGAATCTGGATTCCGTGTAAAATCAACTTGTTCTCCAGAATCAGCAATCATGTCACCATCTTGATCTAAAAATGTAAAAATATATCTTTCTTTAGTGGTGTCCGTGTAAACCCTTTGAGTCTGAGCGTCAAGTGCTGCATCGTTCAGCCACTCTGCGGCTGACCAGACAAAATTCAACTCTTCAAGAGCAAATGTGTCACAATCGCCATCAACATCAACATCCAGGCAATCATCAATGATATTATCATTATCCCAGTCATACCATTTGTTCCATAACTGATCATCGCTTGCATCAGGGTCAGGAACTACGATATAATCTCCGTATGAGTCATCAACAACGTCAAAAACTCCATCACCATTAGCATCCACCCCGAAGTTAAGAGTATGATCACCGTCACTATCTTCACGCATAAATCCATATTCATCGATAAAAAATGAATGAATATTTCCAGCCCAGGTGGCACGTTTTTCGTCTATATCATAATAGTCTGACTTCCTCTCCTGGTAGAATACAGCCTGATATACCCCACCTACACCAGTTCGACTCTGCGAAACAACACCTGCAGCAGTACCCGAGGAGGCATTATTCTGAATTGTTTTGAAGATATCAGTAAAAGCATTTCTCAGAGTTTCTCCGTCCTCCGCAGCATACGCCTTACCTCCGCCATTAGTTGCCGTTGCTGATAAAATCGGCCTGATAGTACCCCCGGCAAAGCCGATGGTGTAGATGGTCAGGTTCTGATCGTCCTCCAGATCACGTAAATCGTGATGATGTCCCCAGTATGCAACATCATCAAGGTTGTCATCAGCATCTTTTTCATTGTCCCCATCTTGATCACACAACCGTGCGTCTTCTCCGGCACTGTCGCCATCCGAATCGACCAGAGCATATTCGGTCCCCGATGCGTCGGCCATAGTTGCAGGAATACAGCCATCTTTATAGGGATAACCATCAGTAAAAATCAGAACAGAGGACTGAGCACAGGAGGCATGACTTGAATACTCACTGTAATAATAGGGGTCCCAGGCAGCGTCTACATCAAAAGGATAATAAGGAATCTGATCATCATACTCATAAGGGTTACTCGCAGGCTGCATGAAATAATTAATAACTTCCACAAGGTTTTCGGCAAGCGGGGTTGTCCCCCAGACCAGCGGGTAATGTTCTACAGCATCAACTACTGTATCTATTGTACTGGTTACAGGCGTTACTATTTCACGAAAACTTGTATTAGCTGCGTCTTCAACAAAAGGATTCAACGGGAGAAAAAGTCGAAGAGTACCTCCGTCAGTCGTTTCACCATCATAAATTTCGCTGTCTTTTTGATAATTATAAAAGCTCAGGCCGAGACGAACCGTATCCTGAATATCGTGCAGTATACCGACAGGTTCCTCATCACTCATAACTGCAATGTTAAATGAATTAGTTGCAGAGGAAGTACGATAAATAAAACCAATTGTTTCTGTTTCCGGCACTCCGCCAGTTGTGTTTTTGGTTATTATCTGTTCTCTATCGTCAGAGGTATCCTCTTCAGCCATCACGCTGCCTGTATCATCTATTCTCAGTGAACAGGGATCAGAGGATTTCTCTGTCTGCAGATTTGCAACAAATAAATCTCCTGAATATACATTTGTCATCTCCTCATTAACTTCGGCTATTCCAACCACAATTTTTTTTGCGGGATCCTTTAAAAAAAACTCTTTTTGCTCAAACACTATCGCGTGAACTGTTTCCGAAGCATGCGTTCCATCGCGCTCTTCCTCCTCGAGCCATATTTTTCCTTCCGTTATTGAAAGATCTTTGAAACGAGCAATTACAGGATCACTTCCATTGGTGGTAACTGCAGCGCCGAGGAATACTGGAATGTCAGAGAAAGTACCACTCAAAGGTATCGTAGTTAGTGAATGTGTAGAAGTCGATATTATTGCTTCTACCTCTACATCGGAACCATCAACTCCAGGCAAGGCGTGAGTACCTTCCTCCAAAACAACATAATAGATAGTCTCGTTTGTATGGCTACCGCCGTTTAATGTAAGGTTTTGATATTTATATTCATCCACATGAATTTCAAAAGAAGTTGATGTGACTGTATCAATACGGATAGTAGACGGATCACCGCCTTTAAACGTTAAGGGGCCAGCCACGACAACCGGATCAATGTAGGTGCGCCGCAAAGTGACGGTCTTCCATTCTTCATCTACATCTTTTATTGTTCCAATTTCTCCAATAACATCACCAGCTACATTAATTATAAGATATGGATCATCCAGATTACCGAGTGAAAAGTTCAATTTTGCATAGAGATCATATTTTTCACCAGTAGAAATAGCATTACCCTTGATCGCAGGGCTGGTAACGGAAAAATCACCTTCTGTAAATGGAGAAACATCCTGCAATGCGACGCCATTGAGTTTATCTTCGAGTTTAGTGTAATCACGGTCAGAAGGTTCATTATTGCCGACAATTTTCCAGGGGCCTGTAGGGGTACGGTTCTCTACTTTACCTCCGACAAGTACCATCCTGGCAGAGTCTATCCGTCTGGTGGTTAACCAGTTTAAAAAATTACCACTCCAGCAATCGTTCGTGGCTGAAGAGAAATCACAGGAGGTCGCAGCGATTTTAAAAGCTCCCTTCTGATCAGTATCAATATCGGCAGCAGGGATTGAATACGGAACACCGGCATAAGGTGCAGTATCAACAGCAATCGTCGCATCATACTGATAATTCTTGTCAGATTGAAATATACCGTGAAACGACAGGTAGTCTTTGTAGTCCCCTGTGTACATTGGGGATTTCATACTTCCCGAGTTATCCAGCATAATCAAAACATTAGGCTTTACTTTGCTGGTGGTAAATGGCGGCAAGGCGTCATAATCACCTTCTTTTTCGGCGATAGCATCCTGTACAACACCGAAAAAAACAGAAAGTATCAATACGAAATTTATCATAAATTGTATCATTTTTTTCTCCCCACCAATTTAACCATCTATATTTCTAAAACTTGTTAATAGATACAGTCCTTATTTTCCTGTCCTATCAAATGTCGCCAGCCTACGAATATAATAGCTTCAGAGTTCACTTTTCCACGATGCTGCGAATACATCTCATATATAATGGCACCACCACCACCCGCTGCCCCCTTTCCTTTACCTTCATATCCAGCTCCCATTTGAATTGCACTCCCAGTGGCATATTGTGTCACACCCCACATTGCCAGATTTGTGTGCGGGTCTGTATCATTTCTGTTAGTCGGATCGAAAGGGATTCTTATGGATCTGACACTGTCACTTGGTACATCATCTAAAACTGTAGTGACATCACCACCACTGAGACTATCCATTGCAAGATCCAGAGCAAAAGACGAATCAAAGACATCCACACCGGCAACAGCAAAAGAGGTTGACGAGTCGTCACTGTCAAAGGAAGTAGGAGCTGAGGTAAATCCACCGGGACAACTGAGATTTTGTTCGATAAGTTCAATGCCCGCTTCTAGACCACCATCGGCTTTATAAAAAGCCTCTTGTGACCATTTTTCATTTCCGGCAATTTGCAGTTCAATATTTGTTGTCCTCGTGGCTGAAATACCGATTAAAGTTAACACCACCAGAATGAGCATTGTTAAAACCAGGACAAAACCGCTATCGCCATCATAATGTTTTTTTGGATATGACATATATTACCCGTCTGTAGAAACGAAATGTTAAATAAGATCTGCTTTTATATATTCAAATTCAACTCTGTTCGTCCTGCCCTGATTCTGAATAACAATCACTTTTATCTTCATTGTATTAACAAGTGGTTGATCAACCGCAACATTCCAGTATATATCGTATAAACCTTCACGAGCACAGTGGTCCGAAATGCCTGGAGTACATGCTGCCCCGGCAGTTAATGCTCCCACATCGTCAAGGCCAAAATTTCCTCCATCATTATCAACACCGTCTTCATCCGGATCTTCGTCAGTGCCATCCCCATCTGGATCACTGAGCGGGTGGGAGGCATAATTTGCATCGGCGGGATTTGGATAATCAGTGTTGAGCAGTTGTTCGATACGATCAGCCGCCCAGTTTGACTGACTGGTAATGGTGTTGGCAGTTGAGTTTCCACGAATCCCAGAGACTTGCATAAGCATAATGGAGAGAATACCAAATGAGAGGACTGCCAGAGCAATTACAACCTCAATCAGAGTAAAACCTTCCTGGTTATTAATTTTCATTCTATAACCCCATATTGCGACATTGAACAGTTGTTATAAGTAGACGGCGCCGGAAGCTGTCATTTGGAGCAGTTCCAGCTGTAGCCCCGTTAAGATCCCATACATTTCCCGAAGCTGGAACATAAACTGTAGAGTTAATAAATTTTGCATCCCTCTGGCTTGCGGCTGCAAGTATCGATATTGTGGCAGTACGAATATCCGAAAAATCCGCAGCAGTCGGGGTCGTTGTAGTACTGTAGTCTTTTAAGGTATATAAAAACTCAATAGCCTGTATATTTTCTGCGATAGGTTGAAGCCCACCGCCTGTATTTCTGCCCAAAGACGCGAAACCACTATCTACAATTCCATCACCATCCGCATCGTCAGCAGCAGCAAATCCATAACTGACATTCTCGCTGGTGCTCGTTAAAGCACCATCCCCATCAAGATCCTGCTGAAAACTGAAGCTCGACACTGCTGTCGCAGGTGCTGTAGGAGCGACCACAGTAGCACCGGCATTAGTGGTCGGATCATAGCCTGCCATTCTCAACTCCTGTACCATGGTGATAGTCGCAGCTCTGAGATTTTGCTGCATCTCCACCACCTGCTCCTGAGCAATCGAACTCTTTTTCTGGATGACATAAGTAGAATAAACTGCCCCAACAATGATTCCAGTCATAGCCATGGTAATCATTAGTTCAACCAGGGTAAAACCTGAATTTTTTTTCATAATATCATATACTGGTTAGAGTTATTGTGTAGTGATCGCACCGGCCACCAAAACAGTAACAAGGTAGGTAAGGCCTCTATCGTTTTGCACGGTAAATATGCCATTATTATTGTTTAAAACCATGCCACTGGAATTAAAACCCATTGTTGTTCCAGCAAATGTTGAATTACATAAACCTGTATTTTGAGGCATGTCATAATCAATATCAGGTGCCGGGTCCACACCTCCATCAGAAAAACTCAGCCATTCTTCAGCTCCGTTTTGTGCGCCGCTGCTGTCGTCATCAATAAATATTTGATAGCTTCCGCCCTGGGTTCCGCAAGCGACCAGAGTAAAGTTCATAATCACATCCCGGTTTCTTTTGATCGCCTCGACTTTCATTTTCTGCAGATTATTATGCAGATCCCTAGCGGCAGCCTTAACCCGCATATTCGGCCCAAAATCGACCATTGACGGAGCGGCAAAAAGGGCAATTACACTTATAATCACCACCACTATCATAATTTCCACCAGGGTGAATCCCTTGGCAGCAGAATGGTGAATGGCTATCGTCCTTTTCCTCACCTTAGTACCAGTTATCTTTTTTTTAAGTTCCATAGTGTATATATGATCCTTTTCGCTCGTCGAGAAATGATTGCCGATAATTTCCACCACATTAAATATGCACGCAAAGATCGAACCAGCACACAACTCCTAACCATATTTAACTGGATTCACATGAGATAAACTGTTATTCATATAAACCGTATTCCTTGCCTATATAAAAACATTTTACACAAAATTAGACAATTATTAAAAATAATTACACTTTCGGTTGCTAAAGCTGAGCCAAAGTTCGCAGGGAGCATTCCACGACAATAGTATCATACTGTCTTTAATCTTCCTCACCAATCTGCAAAAAGTGACAATTTTTGTCATTAAACGAACATTTTACGTCAGCTTGACATATTTTATATCAAGAGAATTCATTACACACCGAACCTCTCTCCCGGCACAGTACGACATCTACTCATATGTTATCATTGATTATTTGTTTTTTATTCTGTGCCAATTCAACATTGGCACACTTTTTGAATTAAGGAGAACAAGATTGGGCGATTTCACCCACTAACCTAAACTCCTGGAGGAGAAAAAATGAGAAATTTGAAAAACAGTAAAGGTTTCACCCTCGTAGAACTTATGATCGTTGTTGCAATTATCGGTATTTTGGCTGCTATTGCTATTCCTCAATACTTGTCTTACATGCGAACAACGAAAGTAAACGCTTGTCAAGAAAATTTTCAAGCGGCCCATTCTTTTATCAAGGCTGAAGCTGCAAAAGTCACTGCTGGTGGTGATAATACAACAGACAGAATAGATGCACTCAACCAAGGTGGTAAAGCTAATCCTTTTACAGGTGCTGGAGACGCTTTCAAAAACTCTGCTGCGGTCCAGGCTGATGCATGTCAAGTTGGTATTGCTGGTCTAGTAGCTACTACTAATGTACTCCCTACAACAGGTACAGTAACAGTTAATTCTTTCTGGGATCAGAACAACGATGGAACTCAAGCTGCTACAGAATTTGAAAGTGTCGTGGTTACAATAGAATAAATAATCTAACTGCAGCTCAGTATGACTACAAATCATGCTGAGTTGTCATAGATATTAATTTGACTATTCAATCTCAAAACGATTTTGAAATAAGTACTCACTTACAACAATGAGCAAAGACAAAATTTATCAATTGATAGTTGAACTTTCCATAGAGAGATGCGATGAAAAAAAAAATTGGGAGATTCCGGTCATCATTTATATTTTTATCAAGTAAAAAAGGCTTCACTTTAGTAGAAGTAATGATTGTGGTAGCCATTATAGCAATACTAGCAGCAATTGCCATACCCGCATACCAAGGTTATATCACGGCTTCCAAACAAAAATCTGCAGAAAGCACACTAGAACAGTTCTCGATTCTACTCGAAAGTTACCGGGCCGAGAACGGCAGTTTTCCACCAAATGGACCATATGATTACATTGAGAATGCGGATGGAACAATAACTGCTGGCAATGACGACATTACCCCGCTCCTACCGGACTTCAGACCTCGCAGCGCAAGCTATCCCGCAGGTAAAGGCATTCTCTTCAACTATAGCCTAACCATCACAAATACTGGAACTGCAACTGAATCAGCAGCATTCACAGCGACAGGTGTCCGCGAGGGGTTAGGGATAACAGTCACAGGTAGTTACAACTAACGTGAAGAGAGAAAATTTCACGCTAACCAATTACGTCCCGTTACTGCTCGCTGTTCTGGGCGCAATAGTTCTTTCTCTTGAGTCATATCTCACACTTTACGGCAAAAGCCTCTGCAAAACAGATGGTTGTCAGATTGTAAGTAATTATATTTCAATCAGTGAACCTCTCCTTATCACCTTCGGCGCTGTTTTCTTCTGGATATTGTCTGCTCTTTTCTTTTTTTCCAACCGAAATCCGGACAAACTACAACCGTTCGTTATCGTCTTACTGCTGCTTACTTTGGCATTCGACGGCACATTAATAGGATTCCAGGTTTTCACAATCCAGCAGACATGTGTTATCTGTTTTGCTACTGCCACTGTCTTAATCCTGATAGCTCTCTTTTATTTTATCCAACAAAGACTCTATACTCTCTTACTCTGCTCCATTTTCATATGGCTCGGAACATTTGGTGCCAACAGTATTTTAGTTATGCCAGCACCTCAAGGGGCATACTATAACATGTCCTTCGTCTCACTGGCAGGAACAGACAATCCTGTTAATGATCATCCTCAAATGACACTAATCATGTCCATGAGTTGCCCCCATTGCCTTGAGGTAATAAAATTTCTCTCTAAAAATTACCCCTTGAGTCAAACTTTAAGACTGGCAACAACAGACACGGATCCGCAGACATTAGGCAAAATTGAATCTTTTCTACAACAGGCACCTCAATCACACAACCCCTTTAAACTTCTCAAAGAGATAAAAGAGAGCAGTACCATCGAAGTCAAACCTGCGCGAAAAGGGCTAGAGGCTAAGGCCAAAAACAGTTTAAATTTCTTATCTAATATTGGTTCCACCTCTATTCCTGTATTAATATCTGAACAGACAAACAATGAAAAAAGGATTATTATAGGCTCCTCTGAGATTATCAGCTTTCTTGAAAAAACAATTTAACACTATTTGCTCTCGCATCGTTCGTATTGAATGATATGGAGCAATGTAAGGCACCGAATTTAGGCAAAATCATACCCATGGTGGATAGATTTTTCTACAATCCACTTTGATACAATTTTCGCGATAACATTTCACGTGGTTATTATGATGCAAACTTCAGAAAAACCATCATCCGTATGACCGGCTCTGTTCCAGAAGGGCGGGCCAGGAAGCACGCTCAAGGGGGTACTGATACTATTCCCCATACATATCAGTTATAATCCTACGCAATTGGGCACTCTGAACATCTGACAGTTTATCAATTTTTCTTTTCAAGCTTTGTTTGCTTATAGTGCATATCTGGTCAATGGCTATCTCAGCACTTTGATTGACGCACTTGGTCTGGAGCCGGCTTCTCCATTGGGGATGTATCTTTGAGGTTAAGGTCTGCAAAGTATATTTCATACCTTTTAATATTCAATCTCTTCGTCCTCCAGCCCATCAAGAAGAACAGTGTCAAAAGATACATTAAGAAAAAACTTGCTTCCCCCCTTGACAGAGTTTATACTTTTTAGTGTAAACATAATCACATTTGAGAGGTGACGTAATGCAGGCTACAGCCAAAGACCTTCGATTTCATTCTAAAGAGCTGTTAAACACCGTTAGTAGAGGAGAAGAGGTGGTCATTACCTATCGCGGGAAGCCCTGTGCCAAACTCGTACCCATCGTGGATGAAGAAAAAAAAGCAGCCGCTCAACCCAACGAGTTATTTGGCATCTGGAAAGATAACGTTCAAACAGAAGATGTAGATAACTACCTCAGAAGCATGAGAAAAGGACGTTTTGATGCTGATTGATACCGATGTGCTCATCTGGTACATGCGAGGCAACACAACCGCCTCAGATGAAATAGAAAAGTATAAAAACTTCTCTATTTCAGTCGTCACCTACATGGAACTTGTTCAGGGGATAAGAAACAAACAAGAATTAACCGCACTCAGAAAAGCTCTAAAAGGCTGGAACTGTAAACTTATCTATGTAACGGAAGAAATTTCAAGCAAAGCAATGTTCTATGTAGAGCAACATTATTTGAGCCACTCAATGCAGATTGCCGACGCATTCATTGGTGCCACAGCAGCAGCATACGGAATGCCTTTATTGACAGGCAATGACAAACACTACAAAGTCGTCAAAGAAATTGACTTGAAGATATTCCGACCATAAAACCCTGGGGAATTACCCAATGGGCGTGGATAATATGCGGCCTAATTTTTCGCACCAGAAACAGCAAAGAGAAAAGCACTTCGAAGTCAGGATGAAAATATTTGATTTTTTTTCCTGGCTCAAGAAATTTCTCCTTAAAGTTGTCATATGACAAGCATAATGTCTTTAATAATAGAGTTTAAGCACTTAATAGATACAGAGAAGGTTGGATAAAACAGTCCTCTTTTCAATATGAAAAAATCGATGATATTTGAAGAAAAAGACATACGCTGGAAACAACGCTTCAAGAACTACCAGAAAGGATTCACCCAGTTGCAGAAATTTATTGATAAAGGCGATCTTTCTGATCTTGAAAAGCAGGGACTGATAAAAGCCTTCGAGTACACCTATGAACTTGGGTGGAACACTCTCAAAGATTTTCTTACATACAGAGGTCAGACAGATATTTACGGTTCGAGGGACGCCATCAGAAAAGCCTTTACCGCCAACCTCATTACTGATGGTGAAGGATGGATGGATATGCTGCAAAGCAGGAACAAAACATCGCATACATATAATGAAGAAACAGCCGAAGAAATCACAAACGCTGTTTTGACACGATATTATTCCTTATTTAAACAGCTGGAAATTAGACTGTCAGCCTTGTTAGATGAACAGAACCATCCCTCTTAACAATTCCCACGAAAATGCCATACGGGTTAACAGAAAAGATCATACAAAAGGTAAACAGCGTTTTTGCCAATTACGAGAACATTGAAGAGGTTATCTTGTATGGTTCCCGCGCAAAAGGGAATTACTCTGCGGGGTCAGACATAGACCTTACATTAAAGGCGCAAAGGCTTACGCTATCACAACTCAACAAAGTCAGCATTGATCTTGATGACCTGCTTTTACCATACACGTTTGATCTCTCTATTTTTGATCATATTTCAAACCCCGATCTACTTGAACATATTGAGTGGGTTGGTATCTCATTTTATAAACGTCCCAAGGCTGTCTAACGTTCCATTACAATCAGATGCTATTCCCCATACATATCAGTTATAATCTTGCTCAATTGGGCACTCTGTACATCTGACAGTTTACCAATTTTTCTTTTCAATCTTTGTTTGGCTCTGGGGTGAAATTTTGTTTCATCTTAACCCACGTTGCAAGAGCAATTAGTATTCCAGCCACGGAAGAATGGCAAGTTTACTCTTGAAACACGACCACTTGCTATTGACCATGATAATGACTATAGTCATATACATTAATTGATAAATTGGAGGTAGAGCTATGCAGACTATTAAAGCATCAGAGTTCAAAGCTAAATGTCTTCACCTGATGGATGAAGTCAATCAGACTGGTGAGGAAATAGTGATCACTAAAAACGGTAAACCAGTTTCAATTTTAAAACCATATCGAGCGGTACCGAAAACAATTTTTGGCATGCACGCTGGTAAAATCAAAAGTAAAGATGATTTGATTGCTCCTTTGGATATCGACTGGGATGCTTCACAATGAAACTTCTCGATACACACGTACTTGTCTGGCTGATCGAAGGAAGCCCACGTCTGGGCCCAGATGCGTTGCAGATAATCAACACGGCCTTAAAAACCGGGAAACTTGGAGTGCCAGCCATCTGTTTTTGGGAAATAGCAATGCTTGTTGCGAAAGGACGCCTTACCCTTCAGATAGATCTGGATGTATTGCGGTTTGAGCTCCTGCAAAGCGGATTGCAGGAAATTCCATTGCAAGGTTCTACAGCTATTCGTGCTGGCCAACTCATATCATTTCACGGTGATCCTG
>Ga0307988_1000965_pt1 | contig 17698 bp, 17 predicted proteins | sample EllFjometagen183_FD_203166 | JGI IMG/M metagenome (GOLD analysis project Ga0307988, IMG submission 203166) | Marine microbial communities from Ellis Fjord, Antarctic Ocean - #183 | ecosystem: Environmental > Aquatic > Marine > Unclassified | place: Southern Ocean | collected 2014-10-08 | reverse complement strand
TATTCAGGCTTGCCAGGGAAAAAATTAGAAACAAAAGAACAGATTTTTTGACATGGAATTTATCAAACAGATTTTTTGAATTCGGTATTTTTACAGGGGTCACCAGTTGCCAAATGTTTTTCAGGCCAAAAGCAGATAATATTACCAGGGGGGGGATTGCAGGGCCCATCCATCTGATTCGCATATCCTGTTGAAAAAATACTATCAAGATATACAATAGCGCAAATGCCAACAATACTTTTTTCTGAATAAGATCTTGGGTGCTTGTTTTTTTATAAAATATAAATGCAAAAAATGGCAAAATAAAAAGAAGCGGATTTAATTTGCCATCGAAAAATTTGGGGTTATCATCTTCTCCCTGGAAAAAAATTCTTAAGGGGATAATGGCTGTCTCAAACCATGATTCCTTATAAATTAATTTGCGGATTATAAAATGATTCATGGGTGGTTTTGAATTGCGATTCACTAAATCCATCCCAGACTCTTGATTAAAAAAATTATCATAAAGCGGATAGACAGGGTTTTTTGTCCAGACATAGTTTTTTATCATCCACGGTGAAAAAATGGCGATGGCAACAAATAAAAAGCAAAGTCCGTGTCCTACCGCCTTGACTTGAAAAATATTTTTCTTTATAAAATTTGATTTGTGCCTGTTTTCTTCAATTGGATTATGGCAATGTTGATTACCTTCTATATAAAGAAATGGGACAAATACAGTCAAGAGAAAGCAAGTGATCAGACCATTATATTTGCTGCTTAAAGCAAGACCACAGTAAACCCCAGATAAAAATAACCATTTGAATCGGAATTTTTGCCCATGCCATTTGAGCAGACTAATCAAAGATGCGGTTGAAAAAAAGATAAGCCCCAAATCAACATAAACGGTTACGGATAATTTTACAATTACCGGCAGCGAAAGAAAGAAAATAACACTAAGCAGCCCATAAAAGGGATTCAGCCTTTGGTGAAGGTATAAGAAGATAAGCAGTGCTGTTAAAAGGGCGAATGAAAAATGGATATATTTTGGTAAAATATCATTTCCAAATAGCATGGGGATACAATACAAAAGATCAAGCAGTTGGGGATAATATGAAGGTATAATATCAGGCAGTTCATGGATATTGCCCGCCTGAACATAGAGTATTGGAACTGCAAGGTGATGGGTAAGGGCATCCCGGCTAACGGGTGGAACAGCACACATTAGAACAATACTTAAAAAAAGGGCAAATAATACAAGAAATGGAATATATTTTTTAAATATTAGACTCATTTTCTAACAGAATTCAGGATATCTGACGGTATTTGTCCTGTAAATACCTTATTATTAATGACATAGGAGGGGGTTGCGAAGATATGTCTCCTCAAGCCCGATAGAATATCTTTTTGTAATTTTTGTTTTATTTCAGATTCATGGATACTTGTTTTTAGTTTGACAAAATCAAGACCGGATTTTTGGGATATTTTGCGGAGATCTATCGTCCCCTTGCTCATATTGTAATGATACAAAAAATCATTGAGCTCCCAGAATTTGTTTTCTCTGGCAGCATAGATGGCAATTAAAGAAAGAAATCCCGATCCGGGGTGCAGATCTCCTTTTACAAGGGGATTAAATCTTTGATCCATGGGGAAATGTTTATGTACAAGCCGGATTTTTTCCGGATGCCTGGCAATCAGGTTTTTTAAAAAGAAATGCATCTTTTTGCATTGAAAACACATGTAATCCGAATATTCCGTAATGATAAGTTCCGGATTTTTAGCGCCAATCCATGGATCGCCATCTTCGGTGAAGCCGGAATTGAAAATTTGTTTGCCAGGATTAGTGTAAGTCAGGTTCCAATAATCGGGAATAAAAACCATTATCATAATGGTGAAAGCAATTAATGGTGAATAATATTTAAATGCCCTGGATTTGCAGGATTTCCAGAATGCAATGTTCTCTGTTATAGCGGTTTTCCAATTTTTCTTTTCAAATCTTTGTTTAATCAGCCAGGTCATATATAGGAGCATGAAATTAATACCATAGGTAACAAGACACATCATACAATAGGCATGAATTTTAACTGCTGAAAGAATTCCTAAGAAAATGCTGATGATACTGAAAATCACCCCAATGGAAAAAAGAGTAGGAAAAATTTTTATTTTTTCTGCTCTGATGTTAAAAGAAAACAATAGAGTTATCAGCATCAAAACATAGCCAAGGACTCCCCAGATTGGGACAGGAATACCTAAAAATATTGAATAGGGGCTTTGTGAGATGGTATCACAATTGATTGCCTTTGATATGGCACAAAAGCTTGAATAGTCAATATCCGTATAAACCCTGTAATGGGAGACCGATAGATACCCGGATACCAGCATCCCGCAAAGGGTTAGAATCAGTACAACACCAAAATAGACTGATATTGCAAAAGGCTTTATTTCATCAGAGTTCTTGGGTAACATTTTTGTTGATTTGAAATCCGTATTTAAATGAAATCGTTCTTAACTATTGTCCCAATAATAATATCTGGTCACCAGGATGGTGTCAATATGTCTGAAAAGTTAAATCGTTTTTCAGTTGTGGGGTAGAATTGACATAATTTGTGAGCTTATAACAAATTTCGGTAGCTTTTTGATTTTTTTTTCTAAAATCATTTACAATGGTTTTAGAATTCGAAGAGTAAAATCTTATAATTTAAAATAGTTATCGTTTCTATGGTTTAATTTTGAATATGGCATGTTAACTGCAATAACCAATTGCAACAGGGAATATTTTTTAAGTACCATTAAAAATTTAAACAAACACAATAATAACTTAAAACCAAGGGGGATTATCATGCTTCAAAAATTTAAATTAAATCACGGCAACAAAGGATTTACATTAATCGAGTTAATGATCGTTATTGCAATCATTGGTATTCTTGCAGCCATTGCCATTCCAAATTTTATTTCATACAGAGACAAGGCCTTTTGCTCTGCAGCCGAATCAGATGCCAATAATATTGCATCGGGTATTGGTGACTATTTTGCGGACCCATCCCATGTAACATTAAATGGCTTGACTATCGCGATGTGTGGAGTGGCAACTTTATCCGGCCCGGCAGGCTCTGTAAACACTGCAACTATTGGTGGTACTATGGCTGCAATCACGATTACAGTAACCGATACGAGTGGCAGGTGCCCTGCTGCTTATCAGAACAACCAGTCCAACTGGAATGGAACAGGCCTGTTTACAAAAAGTATGTAACCATACCTGAGCTATCAGATAACTGGGTATAAAACTATTAAGAAGGGGATGGTAAAACATCCCCTTCTTACAGCCTAACGATCTAACCCTTATTTTTTTTGTTTTAGCCTTCCTTAAATTATGATAAAAGATAAAAACTCTATTCCTTATAATAAATCTTTTTCATTTTTTCTTTTATTCGTATTGATCTTTTTAGTTTACAGCAATACGTTTAATTCATCCTGGCAATATGATGATTATCCTAATATTGTATACAACTCAAATCTCCACATAAAAAGTTTGGAATTAAACTCTCTTTCCAAAACATTTTTTGCAAGTCCGGTTGGGCCAGGAAATACTCTGTATCGTCCGGTTCCATGCTTTACGCTTGCTCTTAATTGGTACTTTGGTGAAAACGATGTGACAGGATATCATCTTGTTAATGTGATAATACATTTACTATCTGCTTTTTTTCTTTTTCTATCGATTTTGAACTTATTGAAATCTCCTAATTTTAAAGGCCGCTACAAAGAAAGTGAATACTTTATTGCGCTTTTTGCAGCAACACTCTGGGCAGTCAATCCTATACAGACCGGTGCAGTAACTTATATTGTTCAACGAATGGCATCTCTTGCAGGCATGTTCTATATCCTTAGCATTTATTTTTATGTCAAAGCCCGGAATCGCAAACCCGAAAGATGGGTTATCTTTTATTTTGCTGGTTGTCTTGTGAGTCTGCTGCTGGCAGTTGGATCCAAAGAGAATACCATTACCCTTCCCATTGCCCTTGTTTTTATCGAATATATCTTTTACCAACGTCTGAAACTTTTAAAAACCGTAAAACGGATAATATTCTATTCACTGGCAATTGAATTGGTTGTCATTATTATATATCTTCTGTGCTTTAAAATAGGAAAAGATCCTATCTCCTTTTTTAACGATCTGCTTATTACACAGACTGGATATGACGATCGATCTTTTACAATGGCACAGCGCCTTATATCATTTCCCAGAGTCATTTTTTTTTACATGTCACAGATTTTTTATCCTATCCCGTCCTCTTTCTCTATAGCCCACGATTTTTCTGTTTCAAAGACATTATTTAATCCATTCACAACTCTGCCGGCTTTATTTATTGTAGTTTTTTTAATTGTTACAGGTTTTTTCCTGATCAGAAAACAACCTGTGATCTCCTTTGCTATTCTGTTTTTCTTTCTAAATCATGTCATAGAATCGACAATTTTATCACTTACACTTGTTTTTGAGCATAGGAATTACATTCCATCTTTTTTTTTGTTCGTCCCCATTGCAATAGGTTTGAAATCAGCCCTTGATTATTATCGATTTAAAAAAAGATACATGTACATAATTATTATTTTTTTTCTAACTTTTTTAATCATTGGGTTTGGCACTGGAACATACATACGAAATTCTACATGGCTGACTGAAAAATCCTTATGGGAAGATGCTGCTAAAAAAGCACCTGGTCGTGCTGGTCCTATACAGAAAATTGCCGAGTATTATAAAAATCATGGAATTTATGATAAAGCTATAATTTTATACGATAGAGCACTGTCACTAAAGTCCCAAAATGTTAAACAATCTCAGGTTCTCTCCATCAATAATATTGGTGTTATTTATGCCCGAAAAAACGAACCTGAAAAAGCAATACAATTTTTTCTAAAAGCATTGGATGTCTTCCCTGGAACTGATTATGTACGATATAATCTTGCCAGGGTTTACATTGAAACCGGAACTCTTGATCAAGCATTGTTCTATACAAACTTACTGCTTCAAGGTGATGGGAATAATCCTCTTTATCTTAATCTTAAGGGGTTTGTCCTTCTAAAGCAAAATAAATTAAAAACTGCTCTACAGAATTTTAGAATGGCCCTGGAGCTAACTCCCAAGAATATTAATCTGCTTTTGAATATGGGAAGAACATTGAGTCTGATGGAAGATTACAAAAGGGCCCACTTTTTTTTAAACCAGGCACATAATTACGCCCCTGAAAATATCACCACTTTTTTTTGTCTTATGGAAAACAGTATAAGATCGGAAGATAAATCAAACCTTGATAAATACACTGAAGAATTGCTTTCAGTTTTTACTATTACAACGATTATGGATACATTAAAGGAAATTTCAGAAAATAATTCTTTTACACCTGTTTCCAGTAAAATTTTATTGCCGATGATCGCAGAAACGTTAAACAAAAAATCAAATAGTATTATTAAGTTATAATCAGTATAATCTTTTTCATCTTATTATGGAGCCATTAATGGAGACAAAGGTAGTAATATTATGCGGCGGGATGGGAACTAGGCTTAAAGAAGAAACCGAATATCGTCCCAAACCAATGGTGGGAATCGGGGGTAAACCCATACTCTGGCATATAATGAATATATTTGCATATCATGGATTAAATCAATTTGTTTTATGCCTTGGTTACAAGGGGGAAATGATAAAAGAATATTTTCAGAATTTTGAAATGAGGAACAATGATTTTACCATAAACCTGTCCCAGCCCAAGGATATAACATATCACAGCCGCAATACCCTGGACTGGACAATTACTTTGGCAGATACCGGAGCCTCTTCTCTGAAAGGATCCAGGTTGAAAAAAATTGAAAAGTATATTCAAGATGATATTTTTCTAACATCATATGGGGACAGCCTGGGGAATATTGATATTTTATCTTTGATCAACTTTCATAAACGTCATGGTAAAATTGCAACCATAACTGGAATCAACCCTACATCACGCTTTGGTGAAATCAATTTTAAGGGAGACAATGTCATCAGCTTCAGGGAAAAGCCTAAATCTGTTAAATCCCTTGTAAATGGAGGGTTTATGGTTTTTAATAAAGAGATTTTTAATTATTTGACAGAGGACGATGAATGTGACCTTGAGTATGGACCCCTTGAAAAATTAGCCAGCGACGGGCAATTGATGATTTTCAAACATGAGGGATTTTGGGCCTGTATGGATACCATACGTGATATGGAATATTTAAATGAATTGTGGAATTCAAAAAATGCCGGGTGGGTTTTTAATTGATCAATCAAATTTCAAAATTTTATAAAAACAAAAAAGTTCTTATAACCGGCCATACAGGGTTTAAGGGCACATGGCTGGCCATCTGGCTCAAGTCCATGGGTGCAAAGATCTGCGGGTTTTCACTGGCACCCCAGGATACAGATAATTTTTTTGATTTATCCGGGATTGAAAAATCAATTCTATCCTTAACGGGTGATATAAGAGATTTTGGAGCAATTAACAAAGCTGTCCAGAAATTTCACCCTGATATTATATTTCATCTGGCAGCCCAGGCACTGGTCAGAGAATCCTATAAAGAACCGGTTGAGACCTATTCTACCAATATAATGGGAACGGTAAACCTCCTTGAAGCAGTGCGGCTGAACCAAAAGGTAAAAGCTGTGGTCAATGTCACAAGTGATAAATGCTATGAGAACCAGGGCTGGCTGTGGGGGTATAGGGAATCTGACCCCATGGGTGGGTATGATCCATATTCCAGCAGCAAGGGTTGTTCAGAACTTATCACCTCTGCATATATGCGCTCTTTTTTTTGTTCAGACTCAGATGATGGGAATCCTGATACTTCAATAGCATCCGCACGTTCCGGAAATGTCATTGGGGGTGGTGATTTTGCCCAGAATCGACTGATTCCAGATATAGTCAAAGCAATTTCAAAAAAAAAAATAATTCATATTCGCTATCCGCATGCTACCAGGCCCTGGCAGCATGTACTTGAGCCCCTTGCCGGTTACATGCTGCTGGCAATGAAATTGTTTGAAAAGGGTTCCCTGTTTAATGGTCCCTGGAATTTTGGCCCTAGGTCAGAGGACACAATGGAAGTCGGTTATGTGGCTGATAAATTTGCCTCTTTTATGGGCTATCATAAAAGGTGGGCTGCTGATCCGGAAAAACATCCCCATGAGGCTGGATTGTTAAAACTTGATTGTTCAAAGGCTCAAATCTTACTTGGCTGGGAAACAAAATTAAATGTGGATAAGGCAATAGAGTGGACTGCAAACTGGTATAAAATATTCCTGGAACAATCTGGAAAACTAATGGAAGTTACTGATAAACAAATTAAGTCCTATGAGATATTATTAAAATGAAATTTATAGGCACTGATCTGGACGGCTCTTTTATTATTGAACCTGGGATTATTGAAGACAACAGGGGAAAATTTTCCAGGCTGATATGTACAAATGAACTAAAGGGAATTGGACACTTTGAAAATTTTGTTCAGATAAATCATTCAAGTACCAAACAGCATGGCTCTATCAGGGGGCTTCATTTTCAGGTGCCGCCTGTTGCAGAAATAAAGATAGTGAAATGTATCAAAGGCTCAGTGTTTGATGTTATCGTGGATATTCGGAGAAGTTCTCCAACTTTTTTATGCTGGTATGGCCACAATCTTAGTGAGCAGAATATGAAAATGATGTATATCCCCAAAGGGTTTGCCCATGGATATCAAACCCTGGTTCCAGACAGTGAATTAATTTATTTTCACACTGAATATTATAGTCCTGATCATGAAGGCGCATTGCATTATAACGATCCACAGCTTTTAATTGAATGGCCATTGCCTGTGGGCAGTATTTCGGAACGAGACGCTTCTTATCCCTTTATTGATGAAGTATTTGAAGGTTTAGATATATGAAGTGCAGATTTTGTGAGAATAAACTGACCCATATCTTTGCTGATTTGGTCAATGCCCCCTTATCAAACTCGTATCTGAAAGAAATTCAGCTGGAAGAACCTGAAAGTTACTATCCCTTAAAAATATTTGTCTGCGAAAAATGCTGGCTGGTGCAGACAGATGAGCATAAAAAATCTGAAGAGATTTTTAATAATGAGTATGCATATTTTAGTTCATTTTCAAGTTCATGGATAGAGCATTCACAAGATTTTGTTACCATGATAATTCAAAAACTTCATTTGCAGAAATCTTCATTGGTTGTTGAGATAGCATCCAATGATGGATATCTTCTCCAGTTTTTTAAAAAAAAGAATATCCCCTGTTTTGGTATTGAACCAAGTGCAAGCACTGCCAATGCGGCAGGGGATAAGGGGATTGAAACTATTCAGGAGTTTTTCACAACTTCATTGGCAAAAAAACTCGTACTTCAGGGCAGAAAAGCTGATTTGATTATTGGGAACAACGTTCTTGCTCATGTTCCAGATCTCAAGGGTTTTGTGCAAGGCCTAAGATTACTCTTGACTGAAGAAGGCACAATCACCATGGAGTTTCCCCATCTCATGAATTTGATCAAATACAATCAATTTGATACAATTTACCATGAACATTTTTCCTATTTGTCCTTTCAAATAGTATATAATATATTCAAATTACAAAAACTGGTCATATATGATGTAACAGAATTGTCTACCCATGGCGGTTCCCTTAGAATTTTTGCCGGGCATGCTGAAAATAAAAATATTTTGGTTTCAACCTGTGTAAAAAATTTATTGGATAAAGAACAAAGATTCGGCCTGTTTTCCCTTGAAATCTACAGGAAGTTTCAAGGGAAAATTGAAAAAGTGAGGTATGATTTTTTAAATTTTCTTTTGGCCGCAAAAAAAAATGGTAAAACTGTTGCTGGTTATGGTGCTGCAGCCAAGGGAAATACCCTTTTAAATTATTGTGGAATAAAAAAGAATTTTATTGACTTTGTAGTAGATGCTTCCCCCTATAAACAGGATAAATATTTACCAGGCAGTCATATCCCTATCGTCAAAGAAATAAAAATTAAAGAAATAAAACCAGACTTACTGATTTTATTTCCCTGGAACATCAAGGAAGAACTAGCAGATCAACTGAGTTATATCTATGACTGGGGCGGAAAATTTGTAACTGTTATACCGGTACTGGAGGTATATTGAGCGATAAAAACACTGATGCTGTAATGGTTAACTGTCTTAACCCTCATCAAAAGGAGCAAATTTCTTTATGAAGGTAGCGGTCACTGGGGCAGCAGGCTTTATTGGACAACATGTATTGGTTGAGTTGGAGAAGTACCCTGTCGAAATCGTAGCTATTACAAGACAACCGGTCATTGACCTGCCGCAGTCTCAAAAAGTGAAAGTTGTTCAGTTTGATTTACAAGATGCATCCTCAGATACTTTCAACCTGTTCGGGGATCCTGATGTGCTCATCCATTTAGCATGGGGGGGCTTGCCGAATTATATGTCTCGGCATCATTTTGAACAAGAGCTTCCAATGAATTATCGGTTTTTACAAAACATGGTTAAATCTGGTCTTCAATCCCTTTCAGTGGCAGGAACATGTTTTGAATATGGTATGCAATTTGGACCATTGAATGAAACTATGAAAGCGTATCCTAGTAATCCCTATGCCTTGGCAAAAGATGTGTTGCGCAATCAACTGGAATACTTGAAGGCGGATTATCCCTTTTCTCTGATATGGGGGAGGCTTTTTTACCTATACGGCGATGGGCAAGCTGAGAATTCACTTTTACCCCAATTACGAAGAGCTGTTGAACGTGGTGACAAAGTATTCAATATGTCAGGGGGGGAGCAATTACGTGATTATCTTTCTGTTACCGATGTTGCGAAATATCTTGTATCGTTGGCTTTGCAGACAAAAGATGTCGGGGTTGTGAACATCTGTTCTGGAAAACCTGTTTCTGTTCGGAAACAGGTAGAAAATTGGATTGCTGAAAACGATTGGCGAATCAATCTTAATCTCGGTCATTATCCCTATCCAGATTATGAACCCATGGCTTTTTGGGGTGACCGGCACAAGATAGACAAATATTTGGAGTCGTCATGAGTCATTTCAGAGAACTCTACAGAGCTGAACAACTACCTGTGTTCCAGAACCGAATGTATGATACAAAAAATGATGGAAAAAAATGTATCAAAGGGGATGTTCTGCTGACCCAAGACATGGAGACCGGCTTGATTTTTAATAACGCTTTTCAATCAGACCTGGTTCAATACGATGGTAACTATCAAAATGAGCAGGCAGTCAGCCCTCTATTTCGAGAACACCTGAACGATGTTTCCGAGATCATCTGTCAATATTTTGAAAAATCCAGGCTCTTTGAGATTGGTTGTGGAAAAGGTTTTTTTCTTGAGCAGCTTCAAAAAATTGGTTTTGAAATTACCGGATTAGACCAGGCTTATGAGGGGGAAAATCCCAGGATTATTAAAAAATGTTTTACTCCCGGTCTGAACTTGCATGCGGACGGCATTATATTGAGACATGTACTTGAACACGTTCAGGACCCGGTCGGTTTTTTAGCCGATATCAGGGATGCTAATGGAGGTGGAGGAAAAATTTACATTGAAGTGCCCTGTTTTAACTGGATTTGCCAACACAATGCATGGTTTGATATTTTTTATGAGCATGTGAACTATTTTCGTGTTAATGATTTCCTAGGCATGTTTGGGAATGTTGAAGAATTTGGACACATATTTGGAGGACAGTATCTTTATGTCGTTGCCGATCTTTCAACACTTCAAAAGCCGGTTTACGAAGACAGATGCCATTTTGAGTTTCCAAAAAATTTTCTTGCATCTGTAGGTCATTATGCGAACCGCCTTAATAACAAAACCGGAAAATATTCTGTTATATGGGGAGGCGCTTCAAAGGGAGTCCTCTTTGCTATTTTCATGCAACGTGCAGGAATTCAAATTGATTTCGTGGTGGATATCAACCCGGCCAAACAGGGCAAGTACTTGCCAGCAACAGGTTTGCTGGTTTGTTCTCCGGAAGACTTGGCCAACCAACTTGACCCGTCCTCAGATATTTTTGTCATGAACGGCAATTATCTCAACGAGATTAAACATTTAACAAATAGCCGGTTTAATTATATTATGGTGGATCATGAAAGCATTTGAAAAGGAAGTAAAAGATCGGGTCGAAGCCAATAGCCGGAATGTAAAACTTCGTGCAAGCGTGGATGATTTTATGAGGACTTCGATCGATTCAAAGTATTCTTACAATTTTTCATGGCTTGGCCGTCCTATAATACAATACCCGCAAGACATGATTGCCATGCAGGAAATTATCTGGAAAGTCAAACCGGATTTAATTATTGAAACCGGTATTGCCCATGGCGGTTCCCTGGTTATGTATGCTTCATTCATGGAAATGATTGGAAACGGGCATGTCCTTGGAATAGACATTGATATTAGGGACCATAACCGAAAAGAGATCGAAAAACACCCCATGTTTAAGAGGATAACAATGCTTGAAGGTTCTTCGATTTCTGATGACATTTCAAATAAAGTGATTGAATTTGCCAGGGACTATAAAAATATACTGGTTGTGTTGGATTCAAACCATACCCAGGAACACGTTTTAAAGGAACTTGATTTATATTCGCCCCTGGTATCAAAAGGCAGCTATCTTGTTGTTTTTGACACCATCGTTGAGGATATGGCCCAAGATTCATTTCCTGACAGGCCATGGGGAAAAGGGAATAACCCTAAAACCGCTGTGTGGAAATTTTTAGAAAATAATGACCGGTTTATTATTGATAAAAAGATTGAAAACAAATTGTTGATTACAGTTTCCCCTGAAGGATTTCTCAAATGCATAAAAAATACCTGACCCCAAAAGGATTCTTTTTTTGAAACCATTCATCAGTATAGGTATGCCAGTATATAATGAGGAAAAATATATCAAAGCAAGTGTGACATCAATCCTACGTCAGAAATATGATAATTTTGAGTTGATAATTTCAGACAATGCATCCTCGGACAAAACAGAACTTATTTGTCTTGAGCTGGCCCAAAAAGATATAAGAATAAAGTATTTCAGAAATGATACCAATGTTGGTGCAATAGCCAATTTTTGTAAGGTTTTTGACCATGCAAAGGGTGAATATTTTATGTTTGCCGGTGGACATGATTTATGGTCATTAAATTTTATTCAGAATTGTTTAAAAACTCTTCAAGATTGTCCTTTATCTGTTTTGGCCTATCCCTCATTAATCTGGATTGATGAAGAAGATCAACCCTTATCCAGGGAAACACCCTTCTATGACACAAGGGGATTTGATGTCATCAGTAGATACCTTTTTGTTTTGTGGGGGACCATGAATCCTGTTTATGGTCTCATACGAATGGATGCATTAAAAAAAGTCAGAATGAATATTCAGATGCTTGGCCAGGATCTTATAATCCTGACGGAATTGTCTTTTTTGGGGCAATTTGCCTATGTTAACGATGCAACCTGGTATCGAAGAATTAAAAACCTTGAAGAAACGCGAAAACAAAAAATTAAAAGATATAATCACACCCTGTTTTCAGCATCCACTTTATTGTCAAGGGCTATGCCCCATTTAAGGATACCTTTTGAATTGTTCAGATCAATTTACAAGGCTGAAATCAATTTTGTGGATAAGATATCTGTTTTTCTTATTACATTGGTTTCAGCACCTATAAAATATTATATTTCAAACAAATGAATTCTAATGAATAAGAGAAAAATTATAGGCTGGTTAGTAGTTTCTCTGTTTTTCACAGTAGTTTATTATTTAAATCCTGATATTTTTAAGGAAATTTTAAAGGTAAAGGATATCAGGTTCAAAAACTTCATGATAATCTCATTGCTATGCCTTTTTAATCAGTTTTTATTGGGGATAGAAATAAAAGTTCTTTGTCAAACATTTGATGTTCATATAGGCGTGATTGAAAGCTTTGGATTGTCTTCAATTCGTTCCTTTGCAAATTATCTTCCCATGGGAGCCGGTGCTATTTCAAATGCAGTATATTTGAAAAGCCAGAAGAAACTGTCCCTGGCAAATTACACATCCTCATTGATAGTCAGTATCGTTTTAATGTTCCTGGTTGCGGGTTTTATTGGGTTTTTAACATCAATATATCTTAAAATCACATCAGATTCAGTCGGGGTTAATGTGGTTTCATTATTTTTCTTGGTTTTTTTTGGAAGTGTAATGCTTTTATTTATGAATTTTCCTGTTCTTGTATCCAAAAACTTTATTGTAAAGGCTATTATGGATTTTCAGAAAGGATATGCTTTGTTGAGAAAGAACAGGAGTACTATTCAAAAACTGGTTGTTCTAAAAGCTATTATTTTGATATTGTTAGTCATAAAAATGAGGTTGGTTTTTGAATCGGTGGGATATGATCTTAGTCTGGGCAGCATAATTTTAATTGTCATGAGTGTCGTTTCGTTTAGAATTGCCACAATATTGCCGGGAAATATTGGTTTGACAGAAAGCATATCCGGATTTATGGCTGCTGTTTCAGGCAGTTCATTTGAATATGGGTTTGTTGGGATGGCAGCGGATAGAATTATACAGACAATATGGATTTTTATCTTGGGTGCGGGTTTCCTGGTTTATTTCAGCCGCAGGCTGAAAATTTCAGATTTAAAAAAAAAGAAACAATGATCTGTCATTTGAACGTGTTATAATAATTGTCAGCCAATAGTCAGGATCATTTACATTGAACAGGCAAAAGGCAAAAGTTATTCAGACCAATAAAAATGATTTTATTTCATAGATACACCAAATTTGAGGATTTGATTCCATGTATAAGAAACAAAAAGTCTGTGTTGTAATCCCATGCCATAATGAGGAAACTCAAATTAAAAGAGTAATTGATTGCATGCCTGATTTTATAGATCAGATTGTAATAGTGGATGATAAAAGCCTTGATCAAACCATCGATGTAGTTAATCAATGTCAGGAAACAAACCATAGGATTCATCTTATCGCCCTGGAAGAAAACCAGGGATGCGGCGGTGCCCTTGCCGCTGGATATAAATGGGCTCGGGACAATGATTTTGACCTTGCTGTGAGAATGGATGGAGATGGTCAGATGAACCCAGTGAATTTGCCTGCACTGCTTGATCCAGTGGTGAGTCTCGGAGCTGATTATGCCAAGGGTAATAGATTGTTTACAGGCGAAGCATTCAGGATAATTCCCAAAATCAGATATTTTGGAAACGGCTTTCTTTCTTTGTTAACAAAGATTGCTTCAGGTTATTGGCATGTTGCAGATTCACAGTCTGGATACACGGTTGTGAATAAAAAGGTACTTCATGCCATTGACTGGGAAAAAATGTACAAGCGTTATGGACAGCCCAATGACATTCTCGTGAGACTTAATGTTGAAAACTTTAAAGTTATTGATGTGCCTGTTGATCCGGTTTACAATGTTGGTGAAAAGTCTGGGATGAAAATCCATAAAATCATTTTTACAATTGGCTGGCTTCTGGTGAAATTGTTTTTATGGAGAATAAAAGAAAAATATATTATCCGGGATTTTCACCCTCTTGTTTTTTTTTATTTTTTGGGTTTTGGTTTTGGAATATGTACTGTATTGTTATTTGCAAGGGTTTTTGTCCTATGGTATTTAACAGGACATATTCCGGCAGTAAATGCTCTGGCAGCCATGTTTTCCTTCATGAGTGCAAGCCAGTTTTCCCTGTTTGCCATGTGGTTTGATATGGAGGCCAATAAAGCTCTCAAAATTTGATCTTCAGGGTTATGCGAGGATGTTTCTAAGGGGTATAGACTAAAAATTTGGAAAATAGGATAATAATTGAACAAAATTTGTTTCAGTAAATACAAAATTTATTAATTTAAAAAAATGAATCTAAAAAGCCAATGTTATTATTGAGCGTAATCTGGTGATATATCACTATTTTTGATTCCAATTCATCAACCTTTATTTATAAGGTGCAGATTCAGTGAAACTTTTCAGGTATTTATTTCCCTTGTTATAATAAATATTTACATAGTAATCTTGCAGTTTTTTGATATAATTGAGAGTATACATTGATCTCGCACTGTTCTTGCAGACTATTTCAAGTATGGATAGGGAATATTATAATAAATGAATCTAACGACCGAAAATTTTTTTTCAAAATTCGAACCTGGATTTTCGCTGATGGAAATGATGACGGTTATCGCCATTATAGGGATTATGACAGTGATAAGCATTCCCAGGTTGATAAATCCTGAAAACAAGGCAAGTAAAGCAGCAAGGGAGCTGATGGGGGATATGCAGCGGACAAGAATGTCTGCAATCAGCAACAATCAGGACTGGGCAATTGTCTTTGATACTGCAACTGAAAATTATTACATATGCTCTGATCGAGGTAGCGATAATGTATGGTCCACGGTACTGGCCAGCAATACCATTGAGAAAACCATCAGTTTTACGAATTATGCTGCTGGTATTCAATATGGCCATGGGCCTGCAACAACAAATGCTACTGCCGGGGGCGGAGCTTTCTCTGTGGATGATGTAAGTTATGTTTCCAATGTTTTGACATTTAATTCAAGGGGGACCTGCTCCTCAGGATGGGTTTACCTGTCCTATGGAGACGTTAGCTATGCTGTGGGAACCTTAAGCACTGGAATAATTCGAATCAAGCGCTGGACAGGAGGTGCATGGAGATGAGTAAGATTCTTCAAACTTCCAAGGGATTTACGCTGATAGAGTTGATGATTTCTATTAGCATCTTCAGTCTTGTCGTTGCTGGTATCATTACTTCAAAAACAAGACAGCAGGGCCAGAACATAACCCAGCAGCAGGCGGTTGAGATGCAGCAGAATGTCAGGGCGGTTATGTTTTTGATGAAGCAGGAGCTCAGAATGGCCGGATTTAATCCTTATTCTCAAAATTATGGGGCTGGAATCAGTGCTGCTGGTGTTAATACTCTGACCTTCGCCTTCGTAGCCGATGATGACTGCAGTGATAATGATGGGGACAGTGCAGACCCTGGTAATTGCGCTGACCCCAATGTTGATGAAGAAGGAGAGTTGGATACCATTATCTATAAGCTTGAGGATGATGACGGGGACGGTGATAATGACATCACCAAAAATGCTGTTATTATGGCTGAAAACATACAGAATCTTGGTTTTACCTATTTTGATGAAGATGGGAATATTACTGCTGCAACCGCTGATGTCAGATCTATACAGATAACAGTTACCGCAACCACCGATGTTGATGAATTTGCCCGTGCTACAAATAATACCACCCGCACGTTGACCACAATTATATATTTGAGGAATATGGGTTTGTAAATGAAGGATTTTGATAGAAATAAATATATTAAAAAAAGTCTTATGGTAAGAGTTGACGGATATACCCTTATAGAGGTTCTGATTGCTTTGGCAATTTTTGCAATCGGTATACTCGGAGTGGCAACCATGCAGATTTCATCAACCAATGGCAATACAAGTGCAAGAAAATATTCAGAAGCCTCTGAAATCGGCCAAGGCCAGATTGAGTCGTTGATGGCCCTGCCATATGCAAACGTTGCTGATGGCAACCTGGTAACCGCTGATAAATACAGCGTTCAATGGACGATAGTGAGCCAGACGGATATCGATTCGGATGGAGATAACGATATTATTGAGGTACGGGTTGTTGTAAATGACCCCGGGGGAATTACAAGAGCAGATTTCAATTTTAGAAAAGCCGCTGATATTTAAAGTTTCAATAATCAACAGATTCATTTATCGGACAGAAAGATGTAAATAAGGGAGGTACGGCATGGTTGAGAATTATAATGTAATTAACAATGAACAAGGTTCTGCCATCGTTATTGCACTATTGGTCCTTTCGGCACTGACCATAATAGGAATATCATCCATCACTACCAATACCATTGAGTTAAAAATTGTGCGCAATGAACGAATTTATCAGCGTGATTTTTATATTGCAGACAGTGGATGGAAAGATGGAGCTTACTGGCTGGAGCAAAAAAGCAAGGCGCCTTCAAAAATAAATACCAACGGTGGCTTTTCTGAGGAGGAGCTCAAACTTGTGAGAAATTTTGGGAATGGTGCTGTGGATGTTTTAAATGATACTTTTCCGGATAACACCGAAGATGATACCATTAATGCGATCCCCTATTGGTATAATGTTCAGTTTGATCAAGATGGAATCGTTTCGGGCAGTGGCAAGGATTACCGTGAATTTTCCTATATTGTAAAATCCAATGCAAACAAGGAACAGGAAATCGAGGTAAGACTAAAAAAAATATATAAGGTTGGGTATTAGTGCGCCCGGAAATCGTTTTTTCAGGAGGTATAAATAATGAATATAATCTGTAAAATTAAAATTTTCAGATTGATTTTTTTGATCAGTTTGATCCTTATTTTGCCTTTTCAAGCCTTGGGAGATGAGATTAATGTCAGGGTGTCCCATGGAGATGATGATGCCGAAGAAGAAGTTAGCAATGGAGATGTGCACCGCACCAGTTCTGATCTTGAAATGACCTGGGACGATTACGAAGATCGAGATAATCAGGTGATTGGCCTTCGTTTTCTTACTATTTCCATACCTTCCGGGGCAGTTATAACCAATGCATATATAAGGTTCAAAGCGAAAGACAAGGAAGAGAATGACACCGATCTTGTCATTAAAGGGGAGGACAGTGATGATGCCGTTCGTTTCACAGATACGGATGGTGACATAACCTCTAGACCTCTAACCGA
>Ga0307988_1000964_pt1 | contig 17702 bp, 15 predicted proteins | sample EllFjometagen183_FD_203166 | JGI IMG/M metagenome (GOLD analysis project Ga0307988, IMG submission 203166) | Marine microbial communities from Ellis Fjord, Antarctic Ocean - #183 | ecosystem: Environmental > Aquatic > Marine > Unclassified | place: Southern Ocean | collected 2014-10-08 | reverse complement strand
ACAATAACTTATAAACAAACCATTGTATTCTTTTTGTTTATAAATAATCACATCGCCTCCGGCAAAGGCATTTTTTTTATTAATATAAACTATACACTTACCTATATCTTCAATTGTTTCTCCTGATCCTGTTAGTAGTAAATCTCCACTTTGTATTAAAGCTGAATTTTTTGATATTTCTGTTGAAATATTTCTATCAACATTTTTAGCAAAAATATCATATCGCGTATAGATATCTCCATAAAGAATTGCTGGAGCACCTATTTTTACTATGTCCGATTTACTAAAGCCTCCTCCTTTTGAAAACTTACCGAAAGAAGCCAACCTTTTCACCATCCAATGTTCAGGTGCCTCATCAATCCATCCCACTCCAGAATCTTTATATGCAGGATATCTTTTGAATTGAGTTGTTATTTGTGTTGATTTCATGTTTATAAGCCCAGGATATCCATAATTACACCGTCATTTTCCTTTTCCAGATCAAGTATTTCTTTGGTTACTTGTTCAAGGGAACGCAAGGGTTTGTGCTGATAAAAATATTTGTTAAAGCTTATTTCATACCCTATTTTGATTTTATCCAGATCTATCCAGGCTTCGGGCACATGGGGTTTTACTTCTCTCAAGAAATATTTATAGATATTCTCTTTAAGGGGAATATTTTCATAGTCACGCAGGTTTGTTTCAGTGTCATAGATAATATATTCATTCTTGCTACCCTTTGGGAAATAACCATAATCAGGCAATTGCTCTTTTGAGCAACTCAGATGGGTAAGCAGATCATCAGATTTTTTACCGCTTAATTTTAAGGTTTTCTTTATGACTTTTAAAGCTTTTTGATCATACCAGGACACTGCATTGAGTATAGTCTTTTTTTCCGAAGCAGAAAGTTTGAGTTTGTTTGTCTTAATCTGGTTATCCACTAATTTTGAAAACTCATTAAAATCATTGTATTGATCCTGCCCGATAACCTGCATCAGATTCTCTGCAGTGTCAAACAAGGTTTTCTGCTTTTCCCAAATTTTGGATGAGGTTAAGAGTCTCTGTTTTTTTGTATTCAAATCAAGATCATTTTTCTCACACCATTCTAGGATTTCCTGTTTGATCATGTCCAGGTCATTATAAACCTTTTCTCCATAGGTTTCGTACGCCCATTTCATGGGTTGAAGTAAAGTCTTATCAAAACGAAGCCCAGAAATCCGCTCTTTGGTAAATTGTGCTTTAAGTCTTTTAGGTCGGTCAATAGTCACCTTGTAATAACCAAAATCAGGATTATCAAATATTTTTGAAGCTAATTCTTTATCTGTATCACGATCAATTGGTTTAAAGGACATATAAGCCGTCTGAATCTCTTTAATATGTTTTGATCGAAGTTCACAATTCTTTGCGCCCAGATTTTTTCGTAATTTGGCAAAGCTTCCTGAAGCATCAATAAGTTGAACTTTTCCCTTTCTGTGGGATGGTTTGTTGTTGCTTAACAGCCATATATAAGTTGTGATGCCTGTATTATAGAAAAGGTTGTTGGGAAGCTGGATAATGGCAGATAGAAAATCATTTTCAATAATATATCTGCGGATATTGCTTTCACCACTTCCGGCATCACCTGTGAACAGGCTTGACCCATTATGTACTGAAGCAATTCTCGATCCATGGGGGCTTTGGGTAAGAGATTTCATCTTATTCACCATTTCCATGAGAAAAAGAAGCTGCCCATCAGAAGAACGGGGAGTTGCATCAGCTTCATACATATTGTCCCAATAATCTTTGAGATTCAAAATAAAACGAGGGTCAATAATATCTTTACCATCTTTAATATATTTAAGTTCACTGGACCAGGATTTGCCATAAGGAGGATTTGAAAGCATAAAATCAAAACTGGTGCCGGAAAATTCATCTGTTGAAAGAGTAGAGCCCACACGAATATTCTCAGGATTATCTCCCTTTATCATCATATCTGATTTGCAAATGGCATAGGTTTCATCATTGATCTCTTTTCCATAAAGATAAACATCACCATTTGCTTTAATCTTGCCATTTGTATTTTTGATAAAATTCTGTGATTCAGTCAGCATTCCTCCTGAGCCACAGGCTGGGTCATAAATCGTAATAACCGGTGGGAGTCTATCTTTAATAGGCTCAAAAACAATGTGTGTCATAAGATCGATGACTTCTCTCGGTGTAAAATGTTCTCCTGCTTCTTCATTATTTTCTTCATTAAATTTTCGTATCAGTTCTTCAAAAACATAACCCATTCCAAGATTGGTAAGAGGAAAAAGTTTTCTTTCTTCAGGGTCTTTTTTTTCAAAAGGAGTCAGGTTAATATAGGGAGAAGTAAATTTTTCTAGAACATTAAGCAGAACATCCTTGGAAGCCATGTGCCTGATTTGTCTTTTAAGTTTAAATTTATCTAAAATTTCTTTTACGTTTGGGCTGTATCCATCGAGATATTCTTCAAAATTGGCCTGTAAAATCTGCTGGCTGTTGGTTGCAGTGTCATGAAGCCGCTGGAGAGTCCATTCACTGATGTTGTAAAAAACATATTCACTTGCTTCACACAAACCCTTTGTATCCCATTCTGTAAAACCAGCTTCATTTTTCTGGAAAGAAAGCTCTTCCAAAACAGCATCTTTTGTTGGTATTAAAAGGGCATCCAATCTTCGTAGAACAACCATTGGGAGGATAACATCACGATATTTTCCTCGAACATAAATATCTCGCAAACAATCATCAGCAATTGACCAGATAAAAGATACTAATTTATTATGTACGGTCGTGTTCATTAACTGTTTCCCTTTTTATTTACCTGTCTGCAATGTATGATGAGCATTAAGATCCAATACGCTTTCTTCAACTGATTTGTACCAAAGCATATTATAGTTGTAAACAAGATTTTCCCTTGATATTGGGTTGACAAATGTATTATCGACTGTTATTATATGAACAAATGCTCATATGAAGAGGTGATAAATGGATTTTTGTCAGGATAAATGCATTAACAAGGATAAGGTTGAAAAAACTGTAAAGAACTTACCGACCCAGGATGAGATTCAGCAAATTGCAGATATTTTTAAAGCATTAAGCGATCCTTCCAGATTAAAAATTGTTCTTGCTCTATTGCATAGAGAACATTGTGTCTGCGACATTGCAATTATATGCAATCAATCAGATTCAGCTATCTCTCACCAGCTTCGTATTTTACGAGCATTACAAATAGTTAAAAACAGAAGAGAGGGAAAAGTTATTTATTATTCCCTTGATGATGACCATGTTATCTCACTAATTAACATGAGCCTGGATCATGTGAGACATTGAAATTAAGGAAACATCAATTATGAAGATTATATATGAAATATTAATCGAATCATGGAATATATACTTGGATGTAGCTGTTTATATGCTGTTTGGTTTTTTTATAGCAGGCATTCTTTATGTATTTTTTAAAGCAGATAAAATAAAAAAATATCTTGGAACCGGAAAAATCAAACCTGTTATTTTGTCTGCACTTTTTGGCATACCGATTCCTTTGTGCTCCTGTGGTGTTGTACCTGTTGCAACCGGTCTTAAAAAACAGGGAGCAAATAGTGGCGCTGCCCTTTCGTTTATGATTGCGACGCCTGAATCAGGTGTTGATTCCATTGCCATATCTTATGCTATGCTGGATCCAATTATGACTGTTATTCGACCCGTTGCCGGATTTGTTACTGCTGTTGCAACCGGGATTGTTCAAAATTTCTGGGGCACTGAAGATAAAGATGTTGGCAAAACCCTTATCAATGAGACCAAGGGCTGAGGGTGCAAAAAAGGTGCAGTTGCACCTCTCCCTCAGAAACAAAAATTATCTGATAGATTACTAAACGGTCTGAAATATGCTTATGGTGAGCTTTTAACTGATATTGCAAAACCATTTATAATCGGAATTTTTATTGCAGGCATCATTACCTTCTTTTTCCCGGATGACATTACAAATCTTGCCAATGAGCATCAGTTTTTATCAATGCTTTTAATGCTTCTGGCAGGAATACCCATGTATGTCTGTGCGACTTCTTCAACGCCTATAGCAGCAGCACTGATACTCAAAGGTTTAAATCCCGGAGCTGCTCTTGTTTTTTTAATAGCAGGCCCGGCAACCAATGCCGCTACCATAAATATTGTAAAAAATATATTTAATACCAGAGCGCTTGCCATATACCTTTCCATGATTGCTATATGTTCAATTGCTTTTGGATTTTTTCTTGACTGGATATATTCTTTTTTAGATATAGAGGCTATGGTTGTTGTTGGTAAAGCATCAGAGATAATCCCATACAATATCCGACTGATTGCAGCATTGGTATTAACTCTCCTGCTGGTTTACAATGTATTGTCGCAATTTAGACATCAGACTGGTCATGCTCATTCACATTAACCTTAAAACTGATTGGTAGGTGCAGAATGATAAAACCGGGAAGAAACAATATAAATTTTGATTTTTTTAACCAAAAAATACTCTTTTTAGAAAATCAGTTTTATGATGCAGAAGATAAACCCATAACAGATAGTATTCAGAATGTTTTTCTTGAGTATCTTTCCAAGGACCCTGATGAAAAAACATACGATTCTAACAGGTTAGTAACTTTACGAGAATTTCCTGATTCTGGCCCTCTGTTCTCACGTTTTACAGCCAACACCAGTAAAATAATAGAAACAACTTTTTCAGGAAAACTGGAGAGTTTAAAAATACAATGTGCTGCACTTGGCGGCATTGTGATGGAGAATCATTCCTATGACCTTTGCATCAGGTTTAAAGCGCTGAATAAAATACCCATCATCCTTAATTTTAATGACCAGGATGATGTGTTACCGGCCAATGCCCTTTTTTTATTCTATGACAATGCTATCAGCTTTCTTGACTTAAAAAGCCTTGGAACGCTTATCACATACCTGACTGGCAGGTTAATACAACCCGCTTAACCGGTTATACGATATCTTCTACATTCCCTGTATACCAACCGGTTGTTTCACAACAGTTAAAAGCATTTTAAATTGCGTGATTGCTGTGACAGAATGGGGAACATTTGCCGGCATAACAACCACTTGCCCTGCGCTTGCAGAAATTTTACTACCGTCAATATTGATCAGTGCCTCACCATCCAGAACCTGCACCATGGCATCTCCGGGCGAGGTATGGGCGCTAATCTCTTCTTCTTTGTCAAAGGCAAAAAGAGTGATGTTAATATTTGATTTACTGGCAAGAGTCCTGCTCACGACTCTTCCCTCTTCATAATCAACCATTGCCTTTAAATCAACAGGCTCTGCAAATTTAATATTCTTTATTAATTCTTTTTTTTCTGCCATGACTTCCTCCTGTAATTTATCTTAATTGTTAACCTTGGCTGTTAAATAGAATATAACACAATCACCAGATGTAAATATTGATTTAGATCAAGGAGATGAAATTAAACCCATTCAACATCATTGTGGTCAAATTCTATAACCACATCTTTACCCGGATAAAGGCTGAGACTTGAAATTTGATCCGCAGATAAGGTAAGGACAAAGGAGAAGTCATTGACAATAATAGTTGCAATGATATTACTCTGTTTTTTTTCTAAAAGTAGAGAAGAGATATGGCCTGACAGCTGATTTGTAAAATTATTATCTTTACTTTTTTCAAGGTTCAGTAAAATATTACTTTTCCTTATAACAGCTTTGTTTTCTTTATTATGAGGAGCAGTAAGAATAATGATCTGGCCATCTGAGAGTTTTTTGATAACTTTTTTGACACCCTTGGACTCACTATTGTTACTGTCCATATTTTCAAAGGGGCCGGTAATAATATTCTCCATACCCGCAGAAAAAATATGTCCTTCAAATAAAGAGAGTTGTTTGTCAGTGATGGAGTAGAGCCATTGTAAATCATGGCTTGCAACCACAAGAGTTGTGCCCCATTTTTCCCGGGCCTTTAAAGATGCTTTTCGAATCAATTTGGCACTTTCAGTGTCTACACTTGCTGTTGGTTCGTCCAGGAGCAGTACTTCAGGTTTTAAAATAAGCCTGGCTGCCATTGCAACTCTCTGGGCTTCACCACCTGAAAGCTCGTGCCATTTTCTCTGAGAGAAAAGAGCATAGTCAAGGCCTACATTTTCAAGAGCTTTTTTAACCTTTTTCTCAAGTTCTGCTGTATCTTTTCTGATTTTCAAACCATAAACAATATTATCAAAAACTGTTCTCTTTAATAAATATGGTTTTTGTGTCAGAAGCGTTACTTTAGAGCGCACCAGGTGTGAGAATGGCAGCCCTTTTTGTCCTTTATAAAAGATTTTCCCAAAAGTTGGTTGTTCAGCAAAGGCCAGGAGTTTTAAAAGCGTACTTTTTCCTGACCCATTGGGACCAATAAGCCCTGTGATTGATCCCTTTTCAATCTCAAGGTCATCAATCTCAAGCACTTTCTTGTCCCCATAAAAATGGCGTATTTTTTTCAAATTAAATATGATGCTATTTATTGCCATTCTATTATTATTGTCTCCTTAAAAAGGAAAGAGAAAGGTTTACAATAAATGCAATGGTTATCAGTACAACGCCCAGGGCAATCCCATCAGCGAACTGACCTTTATTTGTTTCAAGGGCAATAGCTGTTGTTATCGTTCGGGTGCTGTATTTAATATTTCCACCTACCATCATGGATATACCGACTTCAGTCAGAACTCTTCCATAGGCTGTAACGGCCGCCGTCAGGATTCCAAATCGAACCTCCCATAGGCAGGTGGCAATAATATTACGTTTGCCTGCTCCCAGAGACACAAGTGTCAATTTAAGATCCTGATCAATATTTTCAATAATGGAAGCTGTTATGGCCGTCACAATGGGAAAAGCCAGGATGGTTTGACCAATTGCAATTCCGGTAAGCGTAAAAAGAAGGCCTAACTCACCCAGAGGGCCCTGATAGGAAATAAATGCATAAACAGCCAGGCCGATAAAAACTGTAGGAAGTGCAAGAAGGGTATCAAGAATAGTTCTTAAATGTTTTTTACCTTTAAAATCAAAATACCCAATGAGAAAACCACAAGGCAAACCTGCTCCAACACTCAGAAGCATGGAGCAGGTAGATACTTTTAAAGTTGCCCAAACAGCAGTCCATGTCGAATTGTCACCGCTTATCAGAAGCTCAATTGCCTTGACAAAACCTGCAACAATAAAATCCATGGTATCCTTTTGCTATTTTGCGTTGGGAATAAATAATTCTTTTCCGAGAAGCCTGAAATCTTTAATTAAATCCTGGGCATTTTTTGAAGCCATCCAGTCAGAAAATTTTAAGGCAAGCTCGTATTTTGCTTTAGGACAATTTTTAGGATCAAGTGTTAATACACTGTATTGGTTCAGAAGTATGGCATCGCCTTCAACAAGTACTTTTAAAGGTGCATTACCGCCTTTCTGAGAATTATATTTAATGTATGTGCCACGGTCAGTCATTGTATACCCTTTTCTTTCTTCAGCTACATTAATAGAAGCAAGCATTCCCTGACCTGTCTGTACATACCATTTTTCTTTATCCGGCAATTGGATTCCAGCATTTTTCCATAACAGTTTTTCTTTTTTATTTGTTCCGGAGTCATCACCACGGCTTATAAAAATCCCTTTTTTACCTTTAATCATATTAAAAGCTTCAGATATGCCTTTGCCTTTGATACCGGCAGGATCCATTGCAGGCCCAATGATTACAAAGTCATTATACATCACTTCTCTTCTGTCTTTTCCATAACCACTTGCTATATATTTTTTCTCGGCAGGAGGTGCGTGAACAAGCAATACATCAACATCACAATTCTGGCCGAGTTTTAATGCTTTACCTGTTCCTGTAGATGTCCATTTTAAAGCAATTCCTGTTTCTTTTTCAAAATGCGGAATAAGATAATCCAGCAATCCGGTATTATCTGTGCTGGTTGTTGTTGCCATCATAAGGCTTTTACTGTCTGCCTGAACACTTATAGCCATAAGCATTACGAAAAAAATGGCTATAATACCTGAAAAAAATTGTTTTCTATTCATTGTCAAATACTCCTGTTTTTATTAATTAATAACCTGCCAAAAAAATGTTAGAATATATCAATGCAAGCCATAAATCAACATTAATATTGCTTTTAGCAGACCAAAACAGAAATAAATAACCATGGATAACTCATATGAACCACATGCCTCTTACCTGTCTTTTAAGAAAATAGAATGATATTCATCTTCGGAAAAATGGTCTTTAAGTTTTGTGTTAATAAATTGATAAATATCTTCCAGCTCCTGATCTGAAAGCCTGGGCAATATAGCTTTTAAAAATGAATCCTCAGAAAACTTTTGAAGATAGAACATGATTGTTTCTTCATCAGTCTCCCTTGATAGGCCAAAAGCTCCCAGGCCTTTATATCCCTGGATAAAATGGTGTGTATCTTTTTGCATAAAGGAATTCCTTATTATTAAAAAATCAGTCTTTTATGGAACAAAGCCAATCATGCTATATTATAACGTTTCATTTTCCTCCAAAGAGTCGTACGGTCAACACCAAGGGTCTGTGCTGTTTTTTTTCGATTTCCCCGGTGCAACTTAAGTGTCTCTTTAATCCTTTTGCCTTCCACCTCATCTTGAGGCGATAGGCTAATTGTGCTGTCACTCCCATTTTCAAACCGGGGGCCTGTCCAATTTTGGATATGAACAGGAAGATGGTGAGATTCTATAACTTCTTTCTGACATATTATCAGGGCATGTTCCAAAATATTTTCCAACTCACGCACGTTGCCGGGATAATCATAATTAAGAAGCAGATTCATGGCATTCTCACTTATTCCATGGTATTGGTATCCCCTTATGGCACACAATTTTCGCAAAATACTCTTAATTAAAAGCAGAATGTCAGGCTGACGGTCTTTTAACCTTGGCAAGTCAATACGAAGTACATTCAAACGATAGTACAAGTCTTCTCTAAACTGCTTTTCTTCCACCAAGTTTTCTAAACCTCTGTTTGTAGCAGAGAGGATACGGACATTTACTTTTATTGTATGGGGGCTTCCAAGCCTGTAAAATTCTTTATCTTCCAAAACTCTAAGCAGTTTTGCCTGCAATCCAAGGGGAATATCGCCTATTTCATCAAGAAAAATAGTACCACCATCTGCCTCCTGGAATCTTCCCGGCTTGTCTTTGTCTGCCCCGGTAAAAGCCCCTTTAACATAACCAAACATCTCTGATTCCAGCAAATCATTGGGAATAGCCGCACAATTCACTTTTACAAAAGGCTGTTCTGCCCTCCTGCTTGCAGAATGTATGACTTTGGCCATAAGATCTTTTCCTGTACCTGTAGCCCCTTCAATAAGAACTGTAGCCTCAGTAACTGCTATCACCGCAGCTTTCTCAAAAATCTTCTGCATAACCGGATCTTTGCCTATCATATCATAAAAAGTGTATTGCTTTTTAATCACCTGATTTAATTGTTGGGCAAGAGTTAAGTCTCGAATTGTTGCCAGCCCCCCAACAATAACATCTTTTTCATTTTTTAAAGGAACATAGTTTGCCAGTATGGGAATTTCTTCTCCTTCAATATTGGTGATGCGTCCCTTATGATTGGTCTGGGGTTTGCCATCTTTCATTGTTTTTGTAAGCAGTGATGCACATATTTTGTCACTGGTTCCAAAAATCGTAGAACAATTTTTTCCCAGAACCTGACGGCGGTCATAACCAGATATATTTTCTGCAGCAGTATTAAAAAAAGTAACATGGCCACCTTTATTAACAGTAAAAATACCCATATCGATACTGTCAAAAATAATTTTCAATGTTCTTTCCTGATGTTCAACCCGCTGAATCAATTCTGACAATGCTGAATGGTCCTGCAACACCGTAAAACACCCCTTAATCTTTTTCTGCGAGTTGTATAAAGGGACTATAAAACGAGTCACCATATGCCGGATGCCTTTACCGTTGATAATCTCAACGTTAGGACATTCTGCGCCGTGGAGCAACCCTCCCTGAAAAGGGCATCGCCCATGACAGGGTATTGAGCAACATAATTTATGACATGTTCTTTTTGCAACCTCTTTTTTTGTCACACCCATAATGAGCATGGCACTTCTGTTTAAGGCCTCAACTTTTTTATCTGAAGTAACAAAGGCGCCAATATTAAGGTGATCAAAAATTTGAAACCACTTCTGGTACATACTTCTAAAATCTTCATTATCAATAAACATATCCACCCCCAATCTGCGTGATGTTGCATTACATTGCATTAACGTTGCGCAACATCATCTATTGCCTATCATTAAAAGTGCGACCTTAATTAAAAATAGTATAATTGTTGCATACATGCAACGATTATCCACATATTTCTTAAAAATTTTTGCCCTGCAAGGCAAGACTCTTGTTAGCAGTGCTGTGGCACAAATAATGCTATTATGAATAAGTAGCTATGAAAACACTAAAAGACATAATCATTTTTGTGGAAGGCTTGGAAATGCAGATGTTCCTTTCTACAACCCTTAAAGAAGCTATATTCAGCCCGATTATTGCCGAAAACAGCGAAGATGCCCTGGAAAAAATCATAACTGAAAACCCCTTGCTCATAATCATTGACATGATGATGCCGAGACAACAAGGCATAAAAATGTACAGGCAATTAAAAACCCATGATAAATTTAAAACCCTTCCGGTTATCATGCTCTCCACAATAGAAAAAGGCGCATTCTTCAAATTGGAAAACATTGAATACACCCTTCCCCATCATGGCCTTCCCAAACCTGAAGGATATTTACTGAAACCGCCGGAAACCGAAGAGTTAATTTCTAAAATAAAAAGAGTCAATAAAAACCAACCAAAAAGGGAAAATAAATGTCATTGAGAATCGGATGCTACATATGCCATTGCGGTATTAACATCGCATATAAAGTACGAGTAGAAGAAGTAGCGGACTGGGCCCAAAACCTCGATGGGGTTGTTGTCTCAAGGGATTATAAGTTTATGTGCTCAGACCCTGGGCAGGAAATGATTGAAAAAGATATCAAAGAATTTAATTTAAACAGGGTTGTAGTGGCTTCCTGTTCTCCCAGACTCCATGAAAAAACGTTCCAGGCAGCATGTAAGCGTGCAGGGCTGAATCCCTATATGTTTCAGATGGCTTCAGTCCGGGAGCAGGTATCCTGGGTAACCCTGGATAAGGATGAGGCGACTCAAAAAGCAAAAACCCTGATGGCAGGAGCAGTCAACAGAGTAAAACATCATCACGAACTTGAAACCAGAAAAGTAGAAGTCCATCCTGATATCTTAGTTGTGGGTGGAGGGATTGCAGGCATGCAGGCGGCTCTGGATCTTGGCAACTCTGGACATCAGACTTTTCTTGTAGAAAAATCAACCACCATTGGCGGGCATATGCTCCAATTTGACAAAACCTTCCCAACTCTTGACTGTGCGGCATGTATTGGAACGCCTAAGATGGTTGAAGTAGCACAGAATGAAAACATCAAGTTATTTTCCTACAGCGAAGTACAAGAAGTCTCCGGGTATATAGGTAATTATACGGTCAAAATACTTAAAAAACCAAGATATATTAACAGCAATCTTTGCACCGGTTGCGGAGACTGTGCAAATGCCTGCCCGGTTATAACACCCAGTGAATGGGATGAATCTCTGGGAGATAGAAAAGCAATCTTTCGAGCCTTTCCCCAGGCAGTCCCGATCACCTATTGCATTGATAAAAAAGACAGGGCTCCATGCGTTCAAGCCTGCCCTGCCCATGTCAATGTTCAGGGATATATCCAATTGATAAAAAAAGGAGAGTATGTCAAAGCGTGTAAACTGATCATGGAAAAAATACCCTTACCCGGTGTCCTGGGAAGAGTCTGCCCCCACCCTTGTGAGCTTGAATGCCGCCGCCATGACATTGATGATCCCATTGCAATTCGAGATCTTAAACGATTTGCTGCTGACCAGGTTGACATGAATACCCTTGAAATACCCGCAATTGATGATAAAGACCAAAAAATTGCCATAATAGGATCAGGTCCGGCAGGATTAACTGTAGCCTATGATCTACGTTTAAAAGGGTATCAGGTAACCATTTTTGAAACTGCAGATAAACCCGGTGGAATGCTGCGGCTTGGCATACCGGATTACAGGCTGCCTCCTCAGATATTGGATAATGAAATTAATTATATTCAGAGAATGGGAGTAAAAATAAAAACAAATGTCTGCTTTGGTAAAGATATAACCTTAGCTGACATTGAAAAAGATAATTTTTCATCTATTTTTCTGGGTATTGGCGCCCATGATGCAATGAATCTGAGCATTCCCGGAGAAGACCTGAATGGCGTCCTTGATGCCATTCGATTTCTAAGACAGACCAATCTTGGCGACCGATCTCTGCCCGGGAAAAATATTGTGGTGATTGGTGGAGGTAATGTAGCAATTGATGCTGTTCGGGTAGCAAAAAGACTTGGTGCTGAAAAACTCACCCTTGTTTATCGCCGTACAAAAAATGAAATGCCGGCCTATGAAAATGAAATCCAGGGCGCACTTGAAGAAGGCGTTGAATTTATATACCTTACTTCACCCACAGAAATTCTGGAAAAGAATAACAGAGTATCCGGGCTTCAATGTATTAAGAATAAGCTTGGAAAACCTGACAGCAGCGGCAGGCAGAGACCGGAACCCATGGAAGGCTCAGAATTCATTATACCCTGTGATGTTATAATAACTGCTATCGGGCAGAAAATAAAAACCATCGATAATCTTGTTGACAATAATCTTGAATGTTCCTCTTCAAACAATATAACAGTTTATCCGGGAACTATGCAGACAAGCATTCCCTTTATTTTTGCCGGAGGAGATGCAGTTACCGGAGCTGCAAGCGTGGTTGAAGCCATTGCCGGCGGGCATAAAGCAGCAATGGGTATACACGCTTTTCTTTCCGGCGAGGCCATGGATGAATTCATTACTGAAACTGAACCAATAGATACAAAAAAAGATTTTATCTACAGAGATATCCCAAAAAACGAGCCTCGGGCAAAAAGGCAGTCATTAAATCATATGGATCCAGCAAAAAGGTCTGCCAGTTTTGATGAAGAAACTCAGGGTTTCACCTCGAAAATGGCTTTTAGTGAAGCAAGCCGATGCCTGAATTGCGGTGAATGTTGTGAATGCATGGAGTGTGTTTTGGCCTGCGAGGCCAATGCCATTGATCACACCATGAAAGAAGAAGTTGAAGAAATCAAAGTGGGCACCATTATTCTTGCAACCGGTTATGACGCTCTTGACCCTGAACCAATGAAACAGTATGGCTATGGCACATACCCTAATGTGTATACCAGCCTGGAATTTGAACGTTTAAGTAATGCAACAGGACCTACAGGTGGAGAAATACTTATCAGAGATGATTCTCTCAAATTTACAAAAAAGCCTAAAAGTGTTGCCATTTTGCACTGTATTGGCAGCAGGGACACAAATTATCATGAATATTGTTCCAGAGTATGCTGCATGTATGCGCTTAAATATTCCCACCTCATAAAGGAAAAAGCAGGTCATGATACTGAAGTTTATGAATTTTACATTGATATGCGCTGTTTTGGAGAAGGTTATGAAGAATTCTATCGCAGGTGCCAGGAAGAAGGGACCATGTTCATTCGAGGAAAAGCATCAGAAATAACTGATTTTGCAAAGACGCCTGAAGAACAGGGCAAACTCATTGTGCTTGCTGAAGATACTCTCTTAGGAATGCCGGTCAGAATACCCGTGGATATGGTTGTATTATGTGTAGCTATGCAGGCACGGGAAGATGCTCAAGATGTGGGCCGGGTCTTTGGTGTTAACCTGGGTGCCGATGGATTTTTCTTAGAAGAGCATCCGAAATTAGGACCTTTAAACACAGCAACTGATGGCGTTTTTATTGCAGGGGCATGCCAATCGCCCAAAGATATACCAGACACAGTAGCCCAGGCTTCTGGAGCGGCTGCCAAAGCCCTCTCTCTTGCAACCCGGGGTCAGGTTCTTGTGCCATCGACCATCTCCTGGATTGACCCTGATATTTGTGCAGGGTGTCAAGTCTGCATAGAACTCTGCCCCTATTCTGCCATTGAATTTAATCACAGAAAACAAATTTCAGTTATAAACGAAGCAGTCTGTAAGGGATGCGGTAGCTGTTCAGGTTTCTGTCCTAGTGGGGCTGCCCAGGTAAAACATTTTCAAAAGAAACAAATTTTTTCAGAATTTGAGGGAATCATGGATGCCCTTAATGATATTGGAATGTAATCATCAACATTAAAGACAAAAAAGGAAAGGACATGGCAGAAAAAAATTCAAATCATGATTCAGAACATGAACCTTTGATTATTGCATTTGTGTGCAATTGGTGTACATACACAGCAGCAGACCTTGCCGGAACATCAAGGCTTAATTATCCAAAGAACATCCGGCTCATACGGGTAATGTGCACAGGAATGGTTGACACTCAATATGTTATCAAAGCATTTCTTGGAGGTGCCGATATGGTACTGGTAAGCGGGTGCCATCCAGGAGACTGCCATTACATCAATGGGAATTATAAAGCAAGAAGGCGGATAAAACTGCTTAAAGAAATACTGCCTAAGTTTGGAATTGATCAAGAGCGCTTGAAACTGACATGGATTGGTGCAAGTGACGGTATTCAATTTGCAAAAATAATGCAGGAACTTGTGATCCAGGCAAAAACCCTTGGGCCAGTCAAAACCACAAACAGCCTAGCTGTTTAATTGAATGACCATAATTATACAATAAGCATTAAATGACGGAGAATAGTAATGGCTAAAACAACTTTTATCGATGTGGAAAACAAGAATACCCAACTTGCGATCCAGAACTTTTTACAATCCATTTTAGAGCTTGATCATATTGAAGCAATTCTTGCGCCTCAAAAAATCGGAAAAAGCGTCATGCCAGTCCTCATCACAGACCCTGAGCTTATAGAAACTGTTGACCCACTGGCTCCTGCCTTCCCTTTGAATGCTGCAAAAATTGTTTCAAAGCTGACATATAAACCCATGGGAAAAAAAATAGCAGTTGTTTTGCGACCGTGTGAAATAAGAGCATTAGTCGAGCTTGTAAAATTAAAACAGGCCAGCATTGATGATATTCTTATTATTGGAATTGACTGTTTTGGCGCATATACAAACAAAGATTACTCTCTGTTAAAAGCATCTGGCATGACTGATCTCACAGAAAAATTTTGTGAAAATGTACTTGCTGAAAAAGAACCGCCCCTGGAAAACATGAACATATCCAATGCATGCAGAGCTTGTGAGCAAATAGTTCCTGAGAATGCTGATATTATGTTGGGTTTGTATGGCGTGGATATTAAAAAACAGATTATCCTTCGGTCACTCACTGAAAAAGGGGATACTCTCCTTAAAGACCTTTCAATACCAGACTTAAAAGAATTTTCTGAAGACACATCCGAAAGAAAAAATCTCATTTCAAAAATAATTTCAAAAAAGACTGAGTTCAAAGACAAAATGTTTAGCCAGGCTAAACAAGCGGTGAATTCACTGGACAAACTTGCTGATTATTTTTCAGGCTGTATAAATTGTTATAATTGCAGGGTAGCCTGCCCAGTCTGTTATTGTAAAGAATGTGTTTTTAATACTGATGTATTTAACCATGATCCCTATCAGTATATTCAATGGGCAAAACGTAAAGGGTCTATTAAATTACCCAGCGACACAAGTTTTTACCACATTACCCGCCTTGCCCATATGAGCCTTGCCTGTGTAGGGTGTGGCCAATGTTCCAATGCATGCCCCAATGATATTCCTGTTATGGAAATTTTCAAATATGTATCTGATCAAACACAATCATCATTTGAATATGAAGCAGGCAAAGACATCAATCAGGTTCCTCCTTTATCTGTTTTTAAGGAAGAAGAATATCTTGATGTAGTGGGGATAAATTAAAAGAGAGGATAAGGTTAGAATGGATCTGAATAAAAACAAAAGGAATGCTCTTGTTGTCGGTGCAGGAATCAGCGGAATCCGCAGTGCACTGGATCTGGCACAACAAAATTTCCAAGTTACTCTGATTGATAAAAGCCCTGCCACTGGCGGTTTATTAAACAAGCTTGATTACCAGTTTCCCACTAATCATTGCGGGATGTGTAAAATGCTACCCTTGGTTAACCGTGATGAGTCATCCCAGTTTTGCCTTCGCAAAGGTCTTTTCCATAAAAATATAAATTTATTGTTATCGTGTGAATTAAATGAACTTGAAGGGGAAGCAGGAAATTTTACTGCACACCTTCGTCAAAAGCCAACATGGGTTGATCCTAACCTCTGTGTAGGCTGCGGCCTGTGTGAAAAAGTCTGCCCCCAGGAAATACCCGACTGTTTTAATGAGGGGTTGTCTCTTCGAAAAGCAATTCACCTTCCTGTCCCCCATGCAATTCCGAACGCCTATGTTATTGACTTGGCGGCCTGTAATGGCTGCGGTGCCTGTGAAAAGATATGCCCAACCAATGCCATTTTATTATCTCAATCAAACCGCAAAGATTTCAATATCCTTGTTGTTGATGATGAACTAAGTATAAGGGATTCATTAAAAGAATGGCTGGAACAGGAAAGCTTTTCCGTAGACATGGCTGCTTCAGGCCAGGATGCCTTGGACAAACTCTCTAAGAAGCATTACCAGCTTATGCTGACAGACATAAAAATGCCTCAGATGAGTGGTGTTGAACTCCTGAAAAAAGCAAAAGCAGCACACCCTGATCTTAGCGTTGTTATGATGACAGCTTATGCCACTGTGGAGACCGCTGTAGAGGCAATGAAAATCGGCGCAATGGATTACCTTATCAAACCCTTTGATCCTGATACGCTAGTGCCCATGGTAATAAAAATTTTTCAGGATGTTGAAGCAACAAAAGATTTAGAATTACAATTTGATACAATTATAATCAGTATTGGAACAGGGTTTTATGACCCTGCTGATGAAAAAAATATATTTGGATATGGAATTTTCCCCAATGTAGTAACCAGCCTTGAATTTGAACGTTTGATAAGCCCGATCGGCCCTAATAAAGGAAAGCTTCTACGCCTTGATAATAAAAAGCCCATTAAGAAAATAGCCTGGTTACAATGTGTTGGGTCCCGAGATACTCAAAAAAACGCAGATTTCTGTTCTAACATATGTTGCATGATGTCCATTAAAGAAGCCGTATTAGCAAAAGAAATTTCTAAAGGACAGATTGAGACAAGTATTTTTTATATGGACATGCGGACTTGGGGCAAATCATTTCAAGTATATTTTGACAAGGCAAAAAATGATCATGGCATTTGTTTTGAGCGCTGCAAAATCCATTCACTATCCCTGGATGATGCGAGTAAAAATCTTGTCATCAGGTATGTTTCTCTTCAAGGCGAATTAAAAGAAGAATTGTATGATATGGTTGTCCTTGCAACCGGGCAGCGCCCAGGTTATAAAACTGCTCAGCTTGCAAAAATATGTGAACTCCCGGTAAATGCATGGGGCTTTTTGCAGACCCTCCCATTTTCCCTTACACTTACTGAAAAAGAAGGGATTTTTTTAAGCGGGTCAACCCAGGGCCTCAAAGACATATCCCAATCACTTATTCAGGCATCGGCAGCATCACAGAATGCTGGAGCAATCATTCATTCTAAAGGCAAAACGATTTCCAGTGAAGTTATAAACAATCAAGAATACCGAAATGTTTCCCAGGAGCC
>Ga0307988_1000962_pt1 | contig 17727 bp, 16 predicted proteins | sample EllFjometagen183_FD_203166 | JGI IMG/M metagenome (GOLD analysis project Ga0307988, IMG submission 203166) | Marine microbial communities from Ellis Fjord, Antarctic Ocean - #183 | ecosystem: Environmental > Aquatic > Marine > Unclassified | place: Southern Ocean | collected 2014-10-08 | reverse complement strand
CTGGCACTCGACATGCTGATCCGCGTGAGGATAAATATTGCCAAAGCAGTTCAGTTATGTTGGCGAAAACCGCCAAAGGTGCATTAATCAAAATCCGTGTTGATTTACTTTCGGAGCGCCCACACGCTATGAACAATTATCAACTTCAAGGTACTAGAGGCTGTTATGAATCCAGTCGTGGCGGACCTGTTGATGATGCTAAAATATGGTTTGAAGAATTAGGTCAAAAAACAGTAGATGAGCAAGGTAAAGAAAGTTATAAGCCGATTTGGCATAGTCTTGAATCGTTAATGAATATAGATGCCTTAGCCGATAAATACATGCCGGAAATTTGGCAAAACCCTAGTGAAGAAGCAAAAAGTGCAGGACATGGCGGCGGAGATTTTTTCGAAATTCTGGATTTCGTCAAGGCTGCGACTGGTGAAATACCTTGTCCTAAAGGCGCAAAGAAAAATATTGCCGTCTGGGTAGCTTATGATAATATTACTGTAACTGGTACTGAAGCCAAAAACTGCGACTTCGAATTTGTTAATCAGAAGAAAATCTTTGACGGTTGGAGAGGTAATGCTGCCAATATGGTAACAGGTTCTGAAGACGCGCAATCAGGGGAAAATTATGTCATTGCATGGCACAATAGTCCGGTTTACCAAACGCTGAAAGTAAAAAAAGGACAGGAAGTAACCGTTGTTTTTTACGCAAAAGCTTCTGAAGGTCCAGTAAAAAAGAAAAGTGATACTGAAAATATCTAAAAATATTATATCTAAATATATAAGGCGGGCTATTTCGCCCGCCTTTTTTTTATTGGACTTTTATAATTAGCTCTATTGTAAAATATGATAGAAACGATTATTTTATATTTAGTTTCCCAAACAGAGGTTTTACGATGATTTTAAAAACTTTAGCTAAACTATTTATATGCGGAGCCTTGTGCTGCAGCGTGTTTTTTGCTAATGCCCAGGTTAGAGTTCGCAAAAGTGCTAGTGGTTTTACTCGTAATCCAACTTTAACTTTTCAAGGAGTTAAGGGCTCTCTAGCTTTAAGTGCGGCAATAAATTCAATGCTCAAGGCTTGCGGCTGGTTTGATGTCCGTTCCAGCGGGACAACGGATTACGCTTTACATGGAGTATATTCGGCAGGTTCACTCGCTCTGGAACTTAAGCAAAACGGTAATGCTGTTGCCCGTTTGACTCTCAAATCCGCAGGTTCCAGCGAACGCGATATGGCGAAAGCCGCGGTTGATGCTATCCTAAAAAAACTTTTTAATATCAAAGGTATTTGTCGCAGTAGAATTGCTTTTTGTGTAGATACAGGCGGTAAAAGTAAAAATATTTATACTTGTGATATTGATGGAGCCAATTTGAAACGCATAACCAGATCACGGAATATGTGCGTCGAGCCGGAATGGATGCCGGACGGCAAGTCTTTGCTTTACACGCGTTACAATCGAGCGTCGACTGATATTATTCAAACAATCCCCTCCAGAGAGCTCAGCCGTATTGTTGCGGCTTACAAGGGAATGAATCTCGGCGCGTCTTCATCGCCGAGCGGGAAATATATGGCTTTGATCTTGAGCCGGGACGGACAAGTTGATCTGTATATTAAATCACTATCAGGCAGGGCTCGGCGGCGTTTAACCAGAAATCGAGCTCCTGAAGCTTCGCCATGCTGGAGTCCATCTGGCGGTTCAATTTGTTATACCTCTGGAAGCAGCGGGCGTCCACAATTATACATAATCCCCATGGCCGGCGGCACCCCCCGGCATTTACCGACAATCGGACGGGAAGCAGTTAATCCCGCATGGTCAGCCGGTAATGAAATAGTTTATTCTGCGAAACTCGGTAAATATTATACAATCGCCATTTTGGATTTAAACGGCAAAAAACCGGGAAAAGTAGTAATCAGGGCGGACGGGGACTGGGAATCTCCCTCATGGGCGCCGGACAATCGTCATATCGTTTGTTATCGAACCTACAAAGGTCGTTCCGCTATTTATTTAGTGGATACCTGGACTGGCAGATTCAGACCGTTGCTTCGTATTAAAAACAACGCATCCATGCCTTCCTGGTCAAATATATAACTTAAAACAAATTAAATAAATCTGCCGCTTGCGGTATAATCAAATAAGGCAATTACTTAGAGGGGAAATGTATGTTTACTTATCAAGATGCTTTAGGATATCTGGAGAACCTTCAAATATTTGGTATCAAGCTTGGATTGGAACAGACTTTTGAACTTCTGGAATCTGTCGGCTCTCCTCAAAAAAAGTTGAAATTTATCCATGTCGCCGGTAGTAACGGTAAAGGTTCCTGCGGCGCGATGTTAAATGCTGCTTTGCGTCGCGCGGGATTTTCAACCGGTTTTTATTCTTCGCCGCATCTGATTTCGCCCCGCGAACGTTTTCGAATCAATGGCGAGGCGATAAGTGAAGAGGATTTCGCGAATTTGGTTTGCGCTTTGCGCCCGCATGCTGAAGAGATGGCGAAAGCGGAACGCTGTCCGACCTACTTTGAATTCACTACGACAATGGCGGCGTTGCATTTTGCTCAGAAACAAGTTGATTTTGTTATTTGGGAAACCGGTATGGGCGGGCGTTTTGATTCCACCAATGTGGTTGACCCGCTTTGTTCTGTGATTACTGGGATAGCTTTGGATCACCAGCAATACCTCGGCGAACGGATAGAGGATATTGCTTTTGAAAAAGCCGGGATCATCAAATCCTGTCGGCCCATAGTTGTCGGAAAAATGGCTGATTGCGCCCGGAAAATTATAATTAACCGTGCTGACGAACTGAAAGCCTTCGGTGTTTGAGGCTAAACTACCCCCGGTACTAACGTTTTTACAATGTTAATGGATTTATTACACGCTTTGTCGTGTAATAAGCCCGTTTGAACTAAGCGGAGTTGGACATATGGGTATTGCTTTGACCCACACTAATTACTGGAGAGTCAAATCAGGCATTTGCGTCAGATTCTTTGTCGATAAAATCAAGTATGGAAATGATCTAAATGTTGTTTGAAGCATTTTTTTTGATAAATCTGAAGATAAAATTATTGATTTTGGACTGTTTTCTGAGAATAAGGCGCAAGGGATGATACCGTTGACGAACGTCTCTTGTCGCAATCTCAGGTAAAGTTAAAAGGATATAGTTTTGAACTAAAATTATTCATAAAACAATCGCTCCTTCGGGTGGTCCACGAGCTCCGCTATTTGATAAAATGAGTTCGGTTCCGCAGTTTCGGCAGATCATTTTATTGATGACAAAATCTTCCGGCTCCGATGGCGGTTGATTGCGACTGGTTAATATCAAGGTCCTGATTTCATGCAGGCTTTTTTTATTGGCACTGCCAAGCAGACCATAGTAACGAGTTTTTTGAAATCCAGATGGTAGAATATGTCGCAAAAACATTACGATAAAAGCAAGTGACGTCATTGGCCGTCGCTTGACATTCCCGGTGCCGGATTGTTTATACTTGAATACAACTGTTTCACCGTCATAATGTTCAATACGATTGTTGCTGATAAAAACTCGTTGCATATAAGTACCGAGATATTTGAAGCTCGACATACAGTTACCGACGTTTCGACAATGCGTAACCCAGTCTTTCACCCATGTTTTAGACGGAATATTCTTGATTATTTCTAGCGATAAATCCGTTTTTTTAAGTTCGGATTTGAATTTTCCTCGGAAAAGTTTCATCAGCGGTTTGACCGCTACCAGAAAATCACGATTCTTCGGATAAATCCAATATTCTCTGTTTTTAGACAAACCTCCGCTAGGTACGAGAAAGTGGATATGCGGATGAAATTCACCGTCCCGGCGCCAAGTGTGAAGCGTTCCCATCATTCCAATTTTTGCTCCGAGATAACGCTTGTCAAGTGCAAGTTCTTTGAGTGACCCGCTGCTCGCTGCAAAAAATGCACTATAGATTTTTTCTGGAAATTTCAGACACAAAGTTCGCAGTTCAGATGGCAAAGTGAAGGTTACCATGAAATAATTGACTGGCAATAATTCTCTTTGGCGTTTAAGCAACCATTTTGTAATTTTATCGCTGCCACATTTGGGACAGTTGCGGTTGCCGCAGGATTGCCAGCCAAAATGTTTTTTCTGGCAATTTGGGCATAAATATAGCGAACCGCGCTGCATCTTTGCGGTGCGGCAAGCACAAATATCACGAATGGCATGGTATTGTTCGTCGGAGAGTTTGAATGGCAGACGATTTTTCCAGTCGCGAAAGATATTGGCTAATTCAGGCAAAGGAATTACAGATCACTCATGATTTCTTCTATAGTTCCAACTCCATTGTTACGGATTTTTCTTGTCATATGAGTGTATTTAATAGTAGTCAAAATACCAGAATGTCCCAAATACTCCTTGACCGTAAAAATGGATATTCCTTCCTCAAGCAAATGAGTTGCATAGGAATGGCGAAGTGAATGAATGGTGGCTTGTTTCTTGCATTTTGCAGTAAATAATGCGGCTTTAAAATGCGGTTGAAGCGAGCCTGACGAAAACGGTTTATTTTGACAGCCAGATTTACCCCAGGCTGGATTAGCTGGGAAAAGTAACTCTGGATGCTTGTGCGTTTCCCACATTTTACGCAGGATTGTCAAGGTACGTGAAGGAATCGGCACAGCCCGAGATTTGGCTCCCTTGCCATTGCGAATATATAACAGTCTTTGTTCGGAGTCTACATCTCCGACTTTGACATTTATAGCTTCGCTTACTCGCAAACCGCATGAATAGATCAAAGTTAGGCAGGCATGGTAACGGACATTATGAATATTGGAGAGGATTTTTCGTACCTCAGAACGCGACAGCACAACTGGTAAAGTTCGATTCTTACGAATCCTGTAAATCCGCAGGAGCGGCATATCTCGGGGACAAGTAAATTTGTAGAAAAAATCAATTGCAGAATAAGCAATACCGAGCACAGAAGTTGAGTAATGACATTTGTTTTCGAGATAATCGAAGTAGTCTCGTAATTCCTGATTACTGATGTCTTCAGGAGATTTCCAACGGCACGCAGTTAAACGCAGCATTTCGTTGAGATAACTTTTTACTGTGCGATCAGCATATTTGTGAAATTTGAGGTCTTCGATATATCTTTCCCGCAGCGGACTTGAAGATATTCCAAGTATTCTAAAACGTCTTTGTTCATGTGCCTTGAGTTTTGAGTTGCGAGAGCGTACTTGTTTGTCTTTCATTTTTAACCCTTTCGTTAAGTTGAAGTTTTCCAACCGAAGCTGGACGAAAGGGTATTGTACTTTCTCAAACCGAAAATATCATGGATAAACACAAACAAGCCTGCCGCGAATGCGGCTTAGTTCAAACGACTTTCCACATGTGTTCTTCAACGATACGATTTTAGCATTATGTATATTTGACAAAATATAATGTTCCTTCTCTGTTGATTTTGCTGACAAATTTATTGCGTATCCATTCTGGCAGAAAGGCGGTAGGTTTTATATGGTTGGTACAGATTTTTATGAAGAACCCTTTTCACTTCATGGCAAATTAATTCCGGCTTTGTTTGTAATTTATGAATTTCCTAAATTGCAATGCTCATGCAGAGTATGCATAAAATCCCGGCTAGAATACCTATCGCTTTTTTGATGCTTAGCTTTTCCTTTAAAAATAATATCCCAAGCCCACAAGTTGCGATAAAACTCATTTGAGCCAGAGGTAATACCACTGCCGCATCTCCATGCTGTAATGCTAAAGCCATGAAAAGCACAATTCCGCAAATCAAAATTCCAGAAACTGAACCGTATCGCCAATTTTTTTTGCCAAATTTCTCAGCTAAATGTTTTTCTCTGTATATGGCATAAACTGCACCGCCAATAACCCATAGTATTCCGTTTATGACTAACAAAGAGTTTCTATCAGCACCTTCCATAAAAGCGTATTTGTAGCTTAATCCCATTCCAGCACGCAATAACGCAGCTATTGCGACCAAATAAAATCCTAATTTTGCTTTGCTACTATGTCCTCCATGCGGAGAGTCGAGAAAAAACATAAAAATAGCCGCAATCGCAAATGCAATTCCAAGTAATTTCATAAAAGTAACTGTTTCTCCAAGTAGAATAAAAGCTCCAAAAGCAACAGCGACTAGATTCAAGCGATAGATCGTCGAACATATTCCGGCGTCATTATGACTCATCCCCTCAATCAAAAGAATGTTCGCTACTACCGAAAATAGACCAGAAATAATCCCCCATAATAAAGTTATTTGCCAGGATGTAAAGTCAAAATCTAAAAATAACAAGAATGTTCCCGTCCAGATAATTCCGATTATTAAAACATAAGCTCCGCGTGATCTACTCTTGCGAGCATATAATCGAAAGACTAAATCATTCACCGCTGTACATAAACAGCAGCTTAATGCAAAAATTAATGCCATAAAAAGCCTTTTTTGAATATTTGTAAACAAATCATTTGATATTTTCTCTATTTGTATATATAATAAACTAGATAAATAAAATTTCAATAATAAAAGTTTACAAATATTCAATTAATATGAGACGAAATTTAATAAAACTTGGTTCTTCGATCAAATCTCTTCGTAAAGATAAGGATTTGACTCTTGCCGCACTTTCCGAAATGACTGGCTTAACTGCCGGTCTGCTGTCACGCATAGAAAATTTCAGAACCATTCCGTCTTTGCCGGTTTTGCTGAAGATAGCTGCAGCGTTAAAGGTTACTCCAGCGGAATTACTCTCGGATATTGGCAAAATATCTTCGCTCGCCTGGACGCTGGTCAGGAAAAATGAACGGACAATGATTGAACGCGAAAATAGTAAAGGCTTCATGTACGAAATGCTTCTGGATACGGAAAGTTCGGGCTGCAATCTGCAAACTTTGCTTTTGAATATTGAGCCGGGAGCAATGCGTGAAAAAGTTAAAACGGATGGAGATCAATTTATTTTTATTTTGAAAGGCAATATAGTTTTTAATTTAGGAGGCGAAAAGATAAATCTAAACGAGGGAGATATTTTATTTTTCGACGGCAATATCGAACATGTACCGGAAAACCATGGTAGTGAAACCGCTGTATTATTAGCGGTTTACTTATTAAAAGAGGCAAAATAATGACAGCAAAAATTAATTTTTATGGTGAAGAACTCAATACTTACAAAGCTAATTTCCACATGCACAGCACAAGTTCTGATGGGAAATACCCCATGACGGAACTTATAAATCTTTATCGTGAGCAGGGATATGATATTTTAGCGGCAACGGATCATTACATCACAAATCCTGTTGGCAAAATTGATTCAGGCGATTTACTTCTGATGAGCGGCATGGAATTTCATCCCCAGGGGCCACGCGGCATAAGATTGCATTTTGTTGCTTTAAACGTGCCGGAAGATTTCAAAGATCCTTCCAAATTATCGTATCAGGAAGCGATAGAAGCTGTCCGGACAGCTGGTGGTGAATGTATTTTAGCGCATCCTTATTGGAGCGGTCTTAATTGTGCTGATATTATGGGAATGAAAAATCTCATAGCGATTGAGGTTTTTAATAATAATACCCATTACATCGCTAAAGGTTATAGTATGCAGGTATGGGATAATCTTTTGCAATTGGGTTATCATTTAACAGCGGTTGCAACTGACGACACACATGATCCACGAGATTTTTTCGGAGGCTGGACAATGATATGCTCCAAGGAAAAAACTTCGAAAGCAGTAATGACCGCTCTGAAAAGCGGTTCTTTTTATGCTTCACAGGGACCTGATTTTCATAAGCTGAGTTTTGAAAACAATATCTTTTCGGTAGAATGCTCGCCATGTGAAGAAATTATTGTCATAAGCAATGGTTCATGCGGTTACTGTGGAAATATGCCTGGTTTCGGAACAACTACTCCGGGTGAAACAAATGAAACCAAAGAAATAACTTCTTATGAAATAGAAATCCCTGCAGACGCAGGGCTCACTTATCTTCGTTGTCAAATAAGAGACAAAGGCGGTAAATACGCTTGGAGTTCTCCTTGAATGTCATGGATATGAAGCAGCTTCAACGTATATCCGCAAAGCCAAGTATGGGATGTTTGGTTATGTTCGACGCTGGCTCAAATGGGGCTTGATATCGCCTCGTGCATCTTCAATGGTTGAACGGGTTATGCGTGAACTGGCTAGGAGGATTAAACGTATTGCTTATGGCTGGAGCGACAAAGGCGTGACAAAAATCGCCAGGATTATATTAAAGAGGTTTACAAACGAAAAAGAATGGGAAGAATACTGGAAGAAGAAAATGAATATTATCGGCAATGTCGTTATCGATATTGGAAACTATAACATAAAATCACAGAATTTGGGACATTAACTTTTTTTTAAGGGAAGCTGAATTGTAATTTCTATAGTTTCTTTTCTGCCCTTTTCAATAGTCATACCTTTTTTGAACCAATCAAGCTGTGAATGCGTATTAATTCTGGCCGGATTTTGAGCGTTTAGTTTGGTCGGAGCCGATACAGTTTTCTTCCGGTATTCTTCCGGTATTTTTCAGTATTCTTGCAATTTTCTTTGATTTACTTCCCGCCTTAAAGGTACAAAAATAGTTTTCATCTGCGCCTTTTTCTTTCCACTTTTTCTTTTATTTTTAAAGAAGGAGTTGTCAATCATTTATCTACATACATATTACTGTGTGATTTTTTACATTATTCCGTGGACGTTGTCAGTCATGATATATCCTGTTAAATTCCGTAATGTAATGTGATAATTGTCTATATCAATCTTATCACTCATTTTCAATAGCTGCTACCCGTTGTTGGATTTGCTTTAATATCTTATTGTCAAACTTTGGAGTACGATCAAAATTATAGATTCCATTCTGTTCTTGATAGACATCGGTCAATTGAGTATAACAATAACCAAACATATCTGGATTATTTAATAATACATTAATTAATCCTTCAAATCGTTTATAAAAATCTTCAAGAGATTTAGGTGTATCGCCATATCCCCAGGATTCAGTCGAATCAGCAAATTCTGGGGACCATTTTATACCACCAAATTCACTACAAAAATATGGTTGCCCAGCATACGCAACATTGATAAGTTTATCATTGCCAATATCAAGATTTTGATATGGCTTATTTTCTTTCAATCCGCGCATTAAATCTTCAAATTTTTCAGGAGATTGTTCATAGTTGTGACTATCATAAATATCACTTTCGCAAACTCGATGACTATAGCCGGAGGCATCTATAACCGGACGTCCCGAATCAATAGCTTTAGTCATTAAATACAAGCCGTGTGTAAGGTCATCGAGCGCATTAATATTATCTTCCTCAAAACGATGGGTTTCATTTAATGGACACCAGCCTACAATTGATGGATGATTATAATCTCGTTCTAGAATCTCAGCCCATTGTCTAAACATTGCATTATGAGGATGATGATTCCAGCTGTCAATAGGCATGAAATCATTATTTTGGTGATGTATTCCCCAGTCTCCGAATTCTCCCCAAACCATATACCCAAGCCTATCAGCGTGATATAAATAACGTTCTTCAAATACTTTTTGGTGCAATCTTGCGCTGTTAAATCCAGCCGCTATCGATAATTTTATATCATTGACTAGATCTTCTTCAGAAGGAGCGGTCATAATCCCGTCAGCGTAGTAACCTTGATCGAGAACCTGACGCTGGAAAATTGCTTTTCCGTTAATAAGTACTTTTTTCCCCTGAATAGCGATGGATCGCATGCCAGCATAACTTGCTGCCTGATCAATAATATTATTATTGATATCTAAAAGCTTTAATTCAATATCATAAAGAAATGGTTGCTTAGGTTCCCAAAGAATCAAATTTTCTGTAGTAATTTCTAAATCTAACTCAGGAGTCATATCAATATCAGCGGCAATCGTTTTCTCTATGATTATTTTATTTTTTGCTTTAACTATGACTGACAAACTCATGCCGTGTTCTTTGCAACCAGCGATAGGTTGACGAATGCGCAAACAGTTATTGGCTAAATCGGCTGTAATCCATGAACGTTTCATATAACAATTAGAAACAGGTTCCAGCCAAACAGTCTGCCAAATGCCAGTTGTGCGATAATAATTACAACCTTTATGTTTGTATTTTTCTAACTGTTGCTTACCTCCAGCTTTATGGTCGCGAGAATAATCTCTAGCTCTCACAACAATAACTGCTGTCGATCCGGGTTTAACATATTTGCTTATTTCAAAATTAAACTGGGAAAAACCACCACGATGACTTCCCGCCTTATGCCCGTTCACCCATACTGTTGTATCGTAATCACAAGCTTGAAAATGGAGCAATAGTTTATTTTCCCAATTCTCAGGGATTTCTATTTCACGGCGATACCAGACAGCTTCCATAAAGTCAGTGTTGCCAATGCCAGAAAGTGGAGATTCGGGACAAAATGGAACCATTATCTTATCTTTAAGTTCGCGTTCTTTCAAGCCGCGTTCCAAACCGGAATCAGCTTGATCAATCTCAAATTGCCACTCTCCATTCAAACATAACCAGTCTTTACGAACAAACTGCGGTCTTGGGTATTCATTTCTAGGAATCATATTTCCCTCAATAGTTAATAATTAGTTTTATTGCGGTTGCTTTTTTTCTGATTAACTATATTATATACTAAATAAAGCTTATTGTCAATTAGTATAATGCGCATAAGAATAGGATAAAAGAGCATGAAAGAAGATATTATTTACTTTCCTCCAGTTAGGGCTGGGGCTCCCTTTGAAATCTTACTTGCCGGAAAATCATGGTGCGATGGATCATACAGGATTAACAGAAATAACGAGCCTGTTTATGTCCTTGAGTATATTGTAAAAGGACGTGGATATCTAAACAACGGAGAGGATGTATTTTATCCACAAAGTGGAGATGTTTATATAATCCATGCTGGAATCCCGCATGAATATGGTTCTAGCTCAGATGCCCCATGGGAAAAAATATGGTTTAATGTGCAAGGACATCTTATGAGTGATTTTATCAACAGATACGGACTGACAGGGATTTGGCATATACCTGATTGCGGTCTTGAGGATATCTTTTTAAATGGAGTAGAGGAACTGCGGCAACAAGTTCCTCTTATTCATGAATGTGCATCTCTTATCATTCTCCGTATTATTCAGGCATTGTCAAGACATCTGTCAGAAACAAAATCTAGTTTATCCAAGCTAAGTCCAGAGGGTAATAAATTGAAAAATATGCTTGACTATTCTATTATGAAAAATCCTTCGATAAGCGACATGGCTAAATATATTGCTCGTTCAGAGTCGCAAACAATCCGTATTTTTAAACGCGATTGGGGCATGACGCCATACCAGTATTTATTAAACAAAAGAATAGAATTGGCTAAATTATTATTAATAAATTCGGCAAAATCAATAAAAGCGATAGCCTATGAACTTAGTTTTACCGATGAGTTTTACTTTTCCGATATTTTCAAGAAGAAAACTGGCATGCCGCCAAGTACATTCAGAAAACAAACTTAATACTGTTAAGCACTTCAGAAATAAAGTAAAAATCACAAATGGTTTAGCTTTCGACAAAGCTTGGGGAATACCCCGGTACATTTTTACTTCTTTACTTCCTTTTTCTCCTTTTTTTGTCTTGGATTATTAGTTGACCTTTTTTCGCTTCGGATATGCGTATATCCTGAGTGATGTAAAGGTAAAATTCTGTTCCGGCACGAGCTTCGACATAAAACATGTTTTGCGAAAGCTCTTTGAATAACTGGTCCGATATGTCGCTTGCACTTTGCTCAAAAGCTTTGCCGAGTGCGTCGCTAAAAGTCCCGCCGGTGGTTTTCGTTGTGGTACTGCCGGTAACATCTTCATTTTCTGAGACCATGCCTTCGCCTAAACCGGAAATAAAACTTGCCATGTATGCGTACATTCGTTTCTGGTTCTCATTTGAAATCACATCACCCTTGATCCCGGCACTGCCATCAATTTTCGACCATGCTTTTTCCGTCCGGTCACATGCCAAAGCAATCGCATTTAAAACTAATTTTTTGCCATTCCATTCGTTACGATGGGGCCAGACCAGCACCCACTTTGTGCCGGTTCCGACTCTGTCGCGCATCGGGGAAGATGCCGCGACACCATGAATAATTACGCCTGCCGGAATTATTTCTCTGCCGTTCCACCACAATGGTTCTGTGACCATAGCAATAATTGGAGTTTTTAGATTTGAAGTCATGCAGGTCTGCGTAAGCTCACAGCGCAAAAGTTGACCATAAGGCGCGCTCTGGCTTTTTGGATTCGGCGGAATGCTTAAAGGTTTCGCCGTATATAAACCTATCGAAGGAGTATAAGGTTTTACGGGTGAATTCATGTATATCACTCGCGGCCTGTTATTCCTTTTATTCATATTCGTATTATCAGGTTTCTGTTTAGGGACATTTGCTTTCGGTTTTTCTGTATTTCCCGGCTCTAAATCTTTCTTTTCCGTTTCGTTGGAATCTTCTATTTCTTGAGGTTGTTCTTTGTTGGATGAAATATCAGACATTGGAGCACTGTAAATTGTTTCAAGCGGTTCATTTATAAACTGATTCATTTTTGCTTTTGCTTTTTCTTTTTTGCTAAGCACATATGCCAAGCCTATAAATACAGCTACAATGACCACTGCAAATATAATTATTTTTCCTGTCATAGATTTATAAAATTTCATTTTGCACTCTCCGCTTTTAACTTGATTAGTACTTTCCACTTGTTATCAGCGGCAAACTTGTTTTTCCTGCCATCCGGCGTGCTTGAAACAACAAAAAATGCAAGTGTTGTGCTGTTTGCAGGTATTGTGCCTGTGCTTTCAGAAACAGCGGAAGTTAGATATTGATCCAATACGGAGAAGACGGTTTTATTTGGATTATAGTGCAGAGCTTTATTGCTTTTATTTTTAAATTCCACCAGAAAAACCAAAGAATTGTAATTATTAAATCTCCAACTTTTGAGTACAGTGGCGGTGTAATCTTTGTACTCGGAAATACATTTATTGTCGCAGACAGTTACCTGCGATACGGCTCCAGGATATTTCTTTTTCAAAATATCAAAGCTTTTTGCTTTACTCAGTAATCCTTTTAGTACAGCTGTTGAAGGCGGATAAAAATCACGTTCCGAATCAAGTCCATTTTCGCCACTATCACTGAAGCTTACAGTTGACATTGCATTATTTTCATTTTCCTGAAGCTTGAGAATGTAGGTATTTCTGCCATAAACAACATTAATCGTGCCCGATGCTCCGCTTTTTAAGGCTCGGATGCTGAAATAGTAATTTCCCGGCTGAAAAGACAGCAGAAAATCACATACCGGAGATCCGTCGAGCTTATAATGAACTTTATTCATTGCTACATTTCCAGCAGCTATTCCCTCGATTTGTCCGGGGAACATGACCGTGCTAACGCCCTGATTCAGATAAGTTGCAATTGGAAAAACCAGGGTTTCATTCAGCTTGTAGCTGACTACTTCCTTATGTTTTTCAGTAGCGTTGACAGCACTAGCAAACAGTAAAATTGTGAAAAGTATTTGTAGCTTTTTCATTTTTTGTCTCCGCTTTTGTAATGAGTTATTTTGACTACACAAAGCGGCATTTTACCGTTTTGAGAAATATCAGGATTCTTGCAGAGCATAAGTCCCAGACGGAATACTTTTACATCCACATAGGAATGGTTCATATAAGTGCAGGTTCTGATGAGTTGCCCTGTTATATTTGCCAGATAAACTCCTTCTTTCTGCTTGAGAATATGTATTTTACCAATTTCGCAGTCCTGGTTGATATTCTTTTTATCAAATTCATTTTGCTCTTTTTTGATAAGCTTTTTAATTTGCTTTTCACAATTTTTCATGAGAAATGCTTGTTCAAGCCCGGTCTGGTCGTCTACTCCACGTTTTGACCTATCAAGCAGGCTTTTGACTGCGAATTTGACACATTCAACTTGCAGTTTTTGAGCATCTTTGAAAGGCTTGGATTTTACCAGATGAAAGTTTCCAGCATTATCCATAACGATGACTTTTTTCTCATCAGCTTCCTGTAAAAGCATGATGATTAATATCGGCTGAGCAATGCTTATTATTCCTAGAAAAATAGCGATTTTCAGGTATAAACGGCTCTGTAAATAATGATTTTTAAAATGACTCATTTCTTTTTCCCCATTGCCTGCGTGACAGATTTTAATGACACGGCAGGACTTGTGTTATTGTTGTTGATTGCAGGACTGCTTTTGCTTATTGTTTTGTTCTGATTCGTAGTACTCGATTTTCCTACACTTTTTTTAGCTATCATGCTAAGAGGACGGCTTACCGCCATTGATGCTAATGAAGCTGTTCGCATATTGCTGACAACCGCAGTTCCGGGATTGGCACCGCTCAATATAGAAAACATTAGAAGCGGGGTAAGAATGTAAAAAATGCACATTCCAATCAAAAGCGCAAGTAAAAATACGAGCAATCCCATGAGCGCACCACCGCCTGAAACAACCATTACTCCAACCGAGGAATTCAAGGCGTTTGGAACTCCGACAAGTGCTATCCCATTGAGTATGAAAACATCCGCTATTTGATAGCCGACACTCCACATCGTTACTGCCAGCGTATAAGTGATGAATTGATAAAGCCTACTGCGAAACGGTTCCCATGCGGCAAGCCCAAGTACAACAGGAGCCATTATCTTGAAAGCTATAACAAAAAATGTCTGTATAAATCCAGATATGGAACGCAGAATGCAAGTACATGAAAGCAGGACTTTGAAAAAATTAGCCTGTAATGAAGTGATAAAATCGTCAAAGAAACCACTATCGCCCTCAAAACGAACCGTCCGGCATCTGTCTAAGTAAGCGTCGATTTTGCTGTCGCTTGCCGCTGTTATACCTTCAAACATTTTTGTTCCCTCGTCAACAATCGGATTGTAAAATGCAATGAAGGCGGTCAAAAATGTAATAAACAAAATACGTTCAGTAAGTCCCGTTGCCCTTGCTTTGAAAACGCCAAAAATAAACGCTCCAGCAATTGAGCCATAGGAAAAATACCTTAGATAAGTAATTACAATATTGACCATTTCATCAGGCATTATTTTTTATTCTCCGTTGAATTCTGCAAAGGATCAAAATTTAGAAAGTCCATGATAATCTGCTTGGATTTAGCCTGACTTCTAAGTTTCTCTTTCTGGTCGTTCCTGACCTGGATTGCCATGAGCTTGTTGAAGGCCTGCTGCTCCTGTTCAGTTATGGTTGCAAGCTTGCCGTTGATCACTTGCAAGGAGGCAGATATTTGTTCAGTTTCAGCTAATGAACGAGCTTTGTTTAATCCCAAAGCAAGAGCTCCTCGTTTGGCAATCAAACTTCGTTTGGTATCACGATTTTCAGCTAAAACCCTTTCAAAATTTACATAGGCGGCTTCAGCAACATGATACTTTAATTCAGGCTTGCTTTCAGTTCCGTAAAGAGCCTCAGAATTGTAAGACTTTAAGTCTTTACCACTTTTTGCTGTATTGCGGATATTCTGCAAACTAAGGTTTTTAATCACCTTGGCTTCGCCGGAGGAATGTACCCCCGTATCAATCAACTGCGGATCACCGACTTTTTTCGTAAAAACTTTGAAATCTTTCCGAAACTGCTTTATCATCTCATCAATAGAATTTGAGACATCATAAGTATTGCCGGTATTCTTGATTATAATGTCAAGCCATTTTCGACTATTCTCGGTTGCCGCAATTTGGGCTTTGGCATTCAAATACAATTGTTGTCTGGTTGATTCGTCATGCACTGCCATTTGAGCAGAAGCTTTAAAAACGAATATTCCCACTAAAAAACATATTAAAAATTTCATTCTGATACCTCCAGGTAAACCTCGTGTGGAACTTTGTTTACTCCCTGTATTGGAACAGGAAGTGCGTAAGTAACTCTGTTAGATGTGTTATCATTTTTTTGCATTGCTTGAACTATTTCAAACTGCCGACGCGCTCCATAAGCCATGCCGCCTTTGAAGCCGTCTTGAAATGCTTTTTCCTGATTTTTTTTGGCACTGCCAGCAATAGATTTGCCGATAATAAAGGAAGTTGCAGCGGTAGCTGCCGCCAACCCTGCTTTTTCAGGATCAGTCCAACTATCCGGGGCAAGTTCGTGAGCAGCTAAACCAGTAGCTGCCGCCACAAATCCAGAGGCAATATCATCCATTCCGACGGAGCCATTAACACAACCGCCGCAGATCAATAATGACATAAAAATAAATAAAAGATTGTTTATCATTTTCATAATTTTTACTCCACGTAGTTTATTTTATTTTGGCTGGATTCTTGTCGAGCTTGTTGAACTTCCATAGGAGCATTCGCTGGAGCTGTCGCGCTTCCACTTATGCCAGTGATTGCACCAAACATTCCAAGAAAAATAGCGAGGTCATAATTATCCGGGCGAACCGTAGTAACTCCATCATCAGTTACAATAATTTTGTCTATATCGGAAGTTTCGTTGTTATCGATCACAACGACAATCGGTTCGTTATTATCATCGTTATTTGGGTCTGTTGGTTCAGGGGTCGGGACTACGACAACCGGCTCATCCGGGGAATCAGGACTGTCAGGATCGTCTGGCGCATCAGGCACAACCACCACCGGATCTTCTGGAGAATCTGGATTGCTAGGATCGGTCGGTTCATCCGGGACACTAGGATCATCTGGTCCATCCGGTTCCATCGGGTCGGCGGGGTCTTCAGGTTCACTGGGGTCATCTGGCTCATTCGGTTCAGTCGGAGTGTCTGGCTCGCTTGGCTCATCCGGGCTATCAGGATTGCTCGGGTCCGTTGGATCATCTGGCTCAGTAGGGTCGGTTGGTTCATCCGGACTATCAGGATTGCTGGGGTCCGTAGGATCAGATGGATTGCTAGGATTTGACGGATCGCTAGGCTCACTTGGATCAGATGGATCTGTCGGGTCACTAGGATCGCTGGGGTCAGTCGGGTCAGTCGGGTCAGTTGGATCGACCGGATCGGGAATTACGGGTTCTTCCGTAACGGTAATCGTAGCAGAAATTGTACAGGATTGACCAGTAATATCATCTGTAACAACAGCTGTTATTGAAGAAGTCAAAGGAACATAACAAACTCCGCTGTATGCATTTCCTCCAGTGATAGTCAAAAACGCAGGCTTACTCCCTATCGTACCCGTCTCCCAGCCAGAGCCGCCAGTTACTTCAATGCCAACAATAAGCACTTGTCCGACACCAACAACATAATTTTCACTTGTAAAGCGAGCTTCCAAGAATGGTACATATTCTTTTTTGTAAACGTATGCAGGACCATATACACCTGTAAATTCAAGCGGATACCTCGGGGAATCCTCCGGCGTAAAATCCGTTACATAGGTATGGGTGTACATTACAGCCCAAGTGCCATCATCAGCTTTGGTTACTTCGCCTTGGTTGTCAGAGCTTATTAATGCCCCGCCACCGTGATGTTGGAATTCTCCATAACCAACATTTCCCGCTATACCTTGCAGATATTGAACGTAATACCATCTATGATCATCAACAAGAGAGGGGCATGAAAAAGTATTACATAATTTATATATATAAGGACCTTCCTGCTCACTATATCCACCGGATATAATGCCTGGAGCAGCTTCCCAATCTTCTTTGACCGGGTCTTGTCCATGCGATACGATTGAAACTGCGAATAAAATTGCGAGTAAGACTAATAACTTTTTCATTGTAAATGTTCCTTTTTTAAAATGTTGGGTTAACAACAGCCTCTCCAAG
>Ga0307988_1000961_pt1 | contig 17762 bp, 13 predicted proteins | sample EllFjometagen183_FD_203166 | JGI IMG/M metagenome (GOLD analysis project Ga0307988, IMG submission 203166) | Marine microbial communities from Ellis Fjord, Antarctic Ocean - #183 | ecosystem: Environmental > Aquatic > Marine > Unclassified | place: Southern Ocean | collected 2014-10-08 | reverse complement strand
GGGAGAATGCCTAAGATGACACAAATCAAAACCATTGCCATGAAAGAATTTAAAGATTATTTCATATCACCCATTGCCTATATTGTAATCTCACTTTTTCTCATAGTGAGCGGGTGGTTTTTCTTTTCCACCTTTTTTATATTTGGACGGGCAGATTTACGGGATTTTTTCTCAATGCTGCCCCTTACCTTTTCATTTATCATCCCTGCCCTTACCATGCGGCTTTTTTCCGAGGAAAAAAATGTGGGATCATATGAGACCCTTCTCACCATGCCCGTATCTTTCTCGGATATTGCCCTAGGAAAATTTCTGGCTGCCACCCTTTTTACGGCTGCCATGCTGGTACCCACCCTTTCCTATCCCTTGTTTATTTCCTTTGTGGGCGAACTGGACCCGGGCCCTGTTATCGGCGGCTACCTGGGTGCTGTGCTGCTGGCAGCAGCCTATTGTTCCATGGGGCTTTTTGCATCGGCCCTGACCCGGAACCAGATCATTGCCTTTATTATTGGATCTGCCCTGTGCTTTACCCTGACCATCCTTGACAGGATGCTGTTTTTCATGCCTGAAAAACTTGTGGCCATTATTGAATTTATCGGGGCCAACTCCCATTTCATGAATATTTCCAGGGGTATTATCGACTCCAGGGATATCCTGTATTTTATCAGCCTGATCTTTGTTTTCATTTTTTCAACCTATATTGTTATGCACGAGAAGAACTAAGGAGATACAATGGGTAATCTGTCCATAAAAGAACATTATTTTAAATTTATCCTATATATACTTGTGATAGTACTGGTCAATTTTGTGGGTATGACCCTGTTTTTCAGGGCAGACCTGACCAAAAACAAAATTTATTCTTTGTCCGAGGCCAGCAAGGATGTGGTAGCAACCTTGTCTGAGCCTCTGGGTATAAAGGTGTTTTTCTCAAGGGATCTTCCAGCTCCCCACAACAACACCGAGCGTTACCTTCGGGACCTGCTGGCAGAATATGCAGCCCGGGCAGGAAAGCAATTCAACTACAGTTTTTACAATGTCTCTTCCGAAGAAGGAGACCTGACAAGGAAAGCCGATGAGAATCGGGATATTGCCAGAGATTACGGCATCCAGCCGGTCCAGATCCGGGTCATGGAAAATGATGAGGTTAAATTTAAAAATGCCTATATGGGACTTGTCATAATACACGGGGATCTCATAGAAAAAATGGGCACCATCACCTCCACTGACGGCCTGGAATACCAGATAACCACTGCCATTCAAAAGCTTAACAACAAGGTCAGTGCCCTGCTGCGTCTGGAGGACAAAATCAAAATTACCATGTATTTATCCTCCTCTCTTAACCCCATTGCCCCTCTCATAGGGCTTGAGCAGCTGCCCCAGCTGGCCGGGGAAATCAAAAACACCATTGGCTCACTCAACACCAAAAGTCTTGGTATTTTTAATTTTGAGCATGTGGACGTTAAAACCAAAGAGGACCTGGAATCCATTGCCAAAAAATATGATCTCATGGCCATGACCTGGCCTGAAATTCCAGATCAAAACATCGATGCAGGCCAGGGAGCAGCCGGCATTGTCATGGAATACAAGGGAGAGGTTGCAACCCTGCCCCTTATTTCGACAGTGGAACTACCCATCATCGGGACCACCTATCAGATGGCTGATCCAATGGTTCTGGAAGAAGAACTGATTACGATCATGGAAAAAATGATAGGTATCAATAAGAATATCGGATACCTTGCAGACCATGGCAGCCATATTCTTGGCCAGGACAGAATGGCCATGATGCAGGGCAGACCCGGTACTGGCATGCAGGTGCTCAACCAGCTTCTGACATCACGCTATGACGTAAAATCCATTAATTTAAAGGATGGGTCCATTCCAGACGGCCTGAACTGCCTGGTAATTGCAAAGCCAACTGAACCCTTTTCCGACTATGAATTGTTCCAGATCGACCAGGCCCTGATGAAAGGAACAAACATTGCTTTTTTTTCAGATGCTTTCAAAGAAATCATGCCCCAGGGTGGCATGGGCATGCCTCCCCAGTTTGAGCCCATTGATACGGGTCTGGAAAAACTTCTGGCCCATTACGGGGTTAAGATGGAACAGGCCTATGTCCTGGATAAATCAGCATACAAGCACCAGGTTGGACAAGCCCAGGGTGGAGGAGAACAAACCATCTATTTTGCACCCATGGTAAAAGAAAATACCATCAACAATGCCCCTGGGTTCATGAACAACATCAAAGGACTTGTGGCCATGCAGATCTCCCCACTTTCCCTTGTAAAAGAAAATATTGACACCAATAAGGTAACCGCCACAAAACTTTTTTCATCATCTGATCAATCCTGGCTCATGAAGGGCATGATAAACCTGAACCCCATGTACATAACCCCGCCATCATCCCCTGAAGAATTGGCTTCCCATGATCTGGCATACATTCTGGAAGGCAGTTTTACCAGTTATTTCTCAGGAAAAGATATTCCTGAGAAACCAATGGGTGAAAAAGATATAGATGCGAAAACAGAAAACAATACATCAAAAGATGAAGCTCCCCTGGCAGAAACCATGGCCCCGAAAGGTCTTGTGGCCAAAAACAGGATATTGGAATCATCCAGGCCTGCCAAGATTTTTGTTCTGGGCTGTTCCCAGATGCTCCAGGACAACATGCTTGACCCCCAAGGTCGATCCACCAATGCCACTTTTATACTGAATGTCATTGACCACCTTAATGGGGAAGACAAAATTGCTTCCATGAGAAGTAAACAGCAGACCCTGAACCCCCTTGCTGTGACGACTCCCTTTTCCAGGGGTCTGATCAAGACATTTAATATTGCGATACTGCCTGTACTGGTTGTCCTGTTCGGCCTGGGAATACTTGTCCAGCGAAACGCAAAGAAGAAAAGAATCTCAAAACTGTTTACTGTATAGTCAAGGAATCCTATAAATATGAAAAAAGAATATGTAATACTGGCTGTGCTCATCCTGGCACTGAGTGCATACCTTGCATTCAAAAAGGACAACCAGAGCAATTATGCATTGCCTGAATCCATAATAATTGATTCGGGAAAAATCGACAGGATAATGATTTCCAAAGGCGACAAGACCATTGAATTGTCCCAAAAAGATGACACATGGGTTTTGACGGACAAAGAATTCAGTGCAGACATGCCAAGTGTAAATAATTTATTGGATGTGATAAGAGACCTGAAAATAACGGACCTTATTTCCGAAAACAAGGATTTCATCCGTTATGAACTGGATGATGGCAATTCCATTGAGGTAAAGGCATTCAAAGGCTCAGGCGCCCTTATAGAATTCAAAATTGGTAAAATCGCCCCCAGTTTTAACCATACCTTTGTAATGCTGGCAAATGACACCCATATTTATCAGGCAAATAAAAGTTTCAGGGAGTTTTTTGATAAATCCATTGACGATCTCAGGGACAAAAAGGTTTTAAGCTTTAAAGAGGATTCCATCAAAAAACTCATATTGGAAAAAGACGGGACGAGTAAAACCCTGAAAACTTCAGAATCAAAGGACGACAAGGGAAAACCGCTTGTTTCCTGGAAATTTGAAGATGGTTCATCCCCTGACAAAGAAACCATGAACAACCTTTTATCTTCTCTGTCATTTCTGAAATGTGAAGGATTTTCAGACAGCTTTCCAAAGACTGATCTGGAAAAAGAAGTCCCTTCGTGTAAAATAACCCTTGAAAATGATACCTTAATTGTTTTACATTTTTTTGACGGAAAAAATGAGGATAAAATCATGGCGACATCCTCCATGAGCCCTTATTCTTTTTTTCTGGAGTCTTTTAAAGCCAAAGACATCCTTTCCTATGTGGATAAACTTGCAGGACTTGAAAGAAAAGAAGAGAATAAAGAATAACAAATCAAGCGTGAATAAATTTCTTAAACTGGCATATCAGCCCTATAAATGGCTTGTGGTGATCCCCTTCTTGTTCCTCATCACCATGGTATTGGGACTGATATGCATTATAGTCGGCTTTGTCTTCAGCCAGGATGCAGCCAACATCCTGGCTGTGACCTGGTCCCGACTCTGTTGCGCCATTGCCCCGTTAAAGGTCATTGTTACAGGCAAAAAAAACTATCGCCACCACCGCTCCTATGTAGTGGTGGCCAATCATCAAAGCATGGCAGATATCCCGATCCTCCACGGATTCCTGGGCCTGAAAATAAAATGGGTAATGAAAAAAGAACTGGAAAAAATTCCTATTTTCGGGGCAGCCTGTAACCAGCTTGGCTGCATTGCCATTGACCGGTCCAATCATAAATCTGCCATCGAGTCCATAGAAGCAGCCAAAAAGAAATTATCTTCAAAAGCCTCGGTGCTCTTCTTTGCAGAGGGAACAAGAAGCAGGAACGGAAAAGTGATGGCATTTAAAAAAGGGGCATTTATCTTTGCCATGGAAACCGGAATTCCCATCCTGCCGGTTACCATTAAAAACTCTTTTGAGATTCTGCCCTCAGATTCCCTTGACCTTACCCCTGGAACCGTTGAAATACTAGTCCACCAGCCAGTTTATATTTCATCAGCCAATGCTGACCATATGGACGAAATAATGGAGAAAACCCGCCAAACGATTGCCCAATCTCTCTAAGGACCACAAATTTTATAATTTGAACGAAATTGCTTGTCTTTTGATCCATCTACTGCGTTGCCTCAAAGGCCCTATAGGCCTGCTATTGAACCTTTAATGCGCCTTGTAGATGAACCAAAATCCTGCGCTATTTCTGCTCAACTAATTTCATCTGCGGTCCTAATACAATCCCAAAAAATACAACTCATTAATTTCACACTATTTTTTTTCAATTTTGTTCTCTCTCCGTAGATTTCAATTTTTCACCCCACTTTACTCCCCAAAATATATATCTGGCTATTCCTGCTTAAAATATATATTTTATTATAATTTTTAAAAAAAAATGAACTTTTTTCTTGACTTACATCTCAATTTTAGCAAAAGTGTGTTCTATAGTGGTGGAAAGTGGATGTATTTTTTAAAAAGGCAACAAAATGTTTCGATCAAGCTCCTTTCATACAATTGACCTAAAAGGCAGAATTATCATTCCGGCAAGGTTCCGGAAGGTCTTGAAGGCCGAGGATGAGTATGGGGCTGTGCTTTCGATCAAGGATGGCTGTATCTATGCTTTTACCTTCAATGAATGGAAAAAGCTTGAACAAAAAATCCGTGAAAGTAAAACCGTGAGCATGGAAAAATTCAAACGTTTTTTCCTTGGCAATGCCTGCCCATTGAAATGTGACAAACAGGACAGAATCCTTATCCCCCAGAGTTTAAGAACCTATGCCAACATTGAAAAAGAGATAGTGCTTGTGGGGGTTCTGGACCGGTTTGAAATCTGGTCCCGGGAAAAATGGGATCAGGAAAATCTTAAAATGGAGCAGGAACTTGAAAAAGAGGAAGTACGAATAGAAATTGCTTCCCTAGGGTTGTAAAAATGGGATTTGAACATACCTCTGTCATGCCAAAAGAAGTGCATGAGTATCAAAACCTGAAACCCGGAGACATTTGCGTGGATTGCACTCTTGGTGGTTCCGGCCATGCATTGTCAACAATCAAGGCAATACTCCCCCATGGAATGCTCATCGGCATTGACCAGGACATGGATGCCATTATCAATGCAAAAAAAATCCTCCTGCCCTTTGAAAAAAATGTCCAGCTTTGTCACAACAATTTTTCCGACCTCCCTGAAATTTTGAAATCAAAAGGAATTCAAGGGGTCAACTCCATAGTTCTTGACCTGGGTTTTTCACTCCACCAACTGAAAAACGGCAACCGGGGATTCAGCTTTAATAAAACCGAACCATTGGACATGAGAATGGATATCAGAAACCCTGTGACAGCAAAAGAAATTGTAAATACATACAAACAAAAAGACCTGGTCAATATGTTTTTTAAATTTGGTGAAGAACGATTTTCCCGCAGGATTGCTACAAATATTGAAAGAAAACGGGCTGAAAAACCCATTGAAACAAGCAAAGAACTGGCTGATATCATTGTGGATGCCATTCCCGCAAAACACACCTTTAATCAGAAAATTCATCCGGCTACCCGGGTTTTCCAGGCCCTGCGCATTGCAGTGAATAAAGAACTGGAACAGCTTGAAACCTTTATGGAAGCAATTCCCTCGCTTCTTGTAAAAGGGGGAAGAATCTGTGTAATTTCCTTTCATTCCCTTGAAGACCGGATAGTCAAACATAGCCTGAAAAAATTTGAAAGCGGATGCACCTGCCCCAAAGAACTGCCCCATTGCATGTGCGGATTTGTACCCCAGATGAAATTTGTTTTCAAAAAGCCTTTGATCCCAACAAAAGAAGAAATCAAGGCAAACCCCATGGCCAGGAGTTCAAAGCTAAGGGTTGCACAGAGAATATGAAACAAAAAATTGGATATAGGTGGCTGGCCCTGATTCTGGTCATGTTTTGTGAACTTATGATCCATACCTGGGTCAGGACGGAGTCTACCCAGACCATTCTAAGGATATCCCAGGCCCAGGCAGAAATAGTAAAAAAAATATCCTATGGAAAAGCATTGGCAGTTGAAAGGGACCGGCTCAAATCAGATGCAAGAATTACCAGGATTGCCAGGACACGTCTGGGCCTTTCCACAAACATATTCAACCAAACCATCTACCTTTCAGAGGAAAACCTATAATGGGAAAAGTTCTATGACGGGAAAAGTTCTATAATGGAAAAGGATCAAAAAATCCAAAGAAGGATTCTCATGATCCAGGTCCTGCTGGTGGGCTGCATCTGCCTTTTGGCGGCCAAAGCCTTTGAGGTCCAGATACTAAAGGCCCAGGACCTCACACTAAAAGCAGAACAGGGATATTCCAGATACCTGACCATCCAGGGAGACAGAGGACAGATTCTGGACCGCCACCTCAATAAACTGGGCACCAGCATTGATGCACCCAACATAACAGCAGACCCTTCCCAGATAAAGGACCCAGCCAGGACAGCCACAAAGCTTGGAAAAATATTAGAAACAGATGAAAATTTTATCAAAGAAAAACTATCCCGGGATAGGCGGTTTGTCATGGTTGCCAGCAAAGTTTCACCGGTCCAGGCTGACCGGATAAAAGCTTTGGGCTTCCAGGGCATATACTTTGAAAACGATTCCAAGCGATTTTATCCAAACAGAAATCTTGCCGCACAACTCATTGGATTTACGGGAAAAGATGACATTGGCCTGGAAGGGCTTGAATTCAAATACAATGCCATACTTGTGGGTGATATTACAAAAACAATGGAAAAAAGGGATGGAGCCGGAAGAACTTTTGACATCCATAAAAATCGCAGGGAGGAGTTAAAGGGAAACTCCCTTGTATTGACCATTGATAAAAAAATTCAATTCCTTTCAGAAAGAACCCTTGAGCAGACGGTTAAGGAGTTCCAGGCAAAATCCGGCATGGCCCTGGTTATGAAACCCAAGACTGGAGAGCTGCTGGCCATTGCCCATTACCCTGGATTCAACCCCAACAACTACAAGGCATTCAAAAAGGGAGCTTATAGGAACCGAGCCATTACCGATGCCTTTGAACCAGGGTCTGTGATGAAAATATTTACTGTGGCAGCTGCCCTTGAAAAAGGATTTACACCCAACTCCATCTTCTTTTGTGAAAACGGCCAATACCGCATAGGAAAGTATACCATCAAAGACACACATCCACGGGACTGGCTCTCCCTGAACCAGATCATTAAATTTTCCAGTAATATAGGGGCTACCAAAATCTCAGAAACCATTGGGGGAAAAGCCCTTCACGATTGCCTGACCGCCTTTGGGTTTGGTAAAAAAACCCTGATAGGCCTGCCTGGAGAGACCAATGGTATTCTGCTTCCCCATAAAAAATGGTCAAACATTGATGCAGGTGCCATCTCCTTTGGCCAGGCAATCTCTGCCTCAGCAGTCCAGGTAATTTCAGGAATTTCAGCCATTGCCAATGACGGAAAGCTTATGAAACCCATGCTGGTTAAAAAAATCATCTCCAACACAGGCAAAAATATCCAGGTATTTGAGCCTGTTCAAATCCATCAAGCGGTCTCCCAGAAAACTGCCAATCAGATCAAGATAATGATGAACATGGTGGTCCAGAAAAATGGGACCGGCACAAAGGCTGCCATGGACGGATATTCCGTATGCGGCAAAACAAGTACTGCCCAGAAAGCAGGTAAAGACCGGAAAGGGTATGAAAAAAATAAGTATATTGCTGCTTTTGCAGGGTTTGCCCCCCAGGAAAATCCAGAACTTGCCATTCTTGTGGTGGTGGATGAACCCCAAAAAAAGCATTATGGAGGTGATGTTGCAGCACCGGCATTTAAAACAATTATGGCCGAGTCTTTCAGCTACCTGAATATTGCTCCTGAAAAGACAGAATCCATGGTAGCAGCCGTTATACGGGGGCAGGAAAATTGAAACTTTCGGAATTAATTAAAGGATGTACCCTAAAAGGCAAAATGAATTCTGTTTTGGAATCTGTACTCACAACTGAGATTTCATCCATCAGTTCCCGGGCCCAGGATATTAAGCCAGGAGACCTTTTCCTTGCGGTCAAGGGATATTCTGCCGATGGCCATGACTATATTGACCAGGCCATTAAAAATGGTGCTGCAGCTGTCATTGCCCAGGAAAACCCCCGCAATAGAATAAACCAATCAACTCCCGCAAATAAAGGGGAGATTGATACTCGCCCAGGTATAGTCCTTGTGGAAGATTCCAGAAAAGCCACAGCCATTGTTGCTGCAAACTTTTATGGCCACCCTTCAAGGGAGATTATCCTGGTGGGCATAACAGGCACCAATGGTAAAACCACTACCTCCTGGATACTTGAAAGTATTTTCAACGCCAGCGGATTCTGCTGCGGAGTTATTGGTACGGTCAACATCCGGTACAAGGGGAAAACATTTGATAACCCCATTACCACACCTGATGCCATTGCGCTTCAAAAAGCACTTTTCAACATGAAACAGGCCGGTGTAACCCATGCCATCATGGAAGTCTCCTCCCACGGCCTTGACCAGTTCAGGGTGGATGGATGTAAATTTGATGCAGGTATTTATACCAACCTGACCCAGGACCACCTGGATTACCATGAGACAATGGATGAATATTTCCTTTGCAAGCAAAGATTCTTTACGGATTTTTTAGGTTCCAACAGCCAAAGCAAAACCGCTCCTGCAGTCATTAACATGGATGACCCCAGGGGAAAAATTCTGGCTGATTCCCTTTCATGTCCCAAAATTCTGATCAGTCATACCAGGTCAGCAGATGTGTCAACCTTTGATTTTACCAATGATATTAATGGATTGTCAGGCAGCATTTCTCTTTCAGGAAGCCGGATTTTTCTCAAATCCTCTTTGACCGGCAAATTCAATCTTGAAAATATTCTCTGTGCTGCAGGGGCTGCCCTGGCACTGGACATTAACAAAGAAAAAATCCAACAGGGAATTGAAGCCCTGAAGTGTGTCCCGGGAAGGCTTGAGAAAATCCAAAACAATATCAATCGGTATATATTTGTAGACTATGCCCATACACCTGATGCCCTTGACTCCATTCTGACAACCCTGGCAAGGCTGGCGCCAGCCAGGATAATCACTGTGTTTGGGTGCGGTGGAGACCGGGACCGCACCAAGCGAGGCATCATGGGAAAAATCGCCTGTAAATATAGTGATGTTGCCATTGCAACCTCGGACAATCCCAGAAGTGAATCTCCTGAAGCCATTGTCAAGGATATCATTGAGGGTATCCAAACTGAGAATGTAAATGAACTGGATATGGCAATCCTTACCAACTCCCCGGAAAAAAAAGGATATGTAAAACAAGTAAACCGGAAAAAGGCCCTTGAAATGGCCGTCCTGATTTCAAAACCCTCTGACATCATTGTTGCTGCAGGAAAAGGCCATGAAACCTACCAGATTACCAATACAGGCACCATCCACTTTGATGATGCAGAAGAGCTGAAAAAGGCATGCAGGAAATTTGAAAAGCGTTTTACCCCCATTGAATGGAGTCTTAAAGATCTGTCCCGGGCTCTGGCACAAGAGCCTGTTATGAACAGCCTTACACCCTCACACAAATTTGCCGGCATTGATACCGATTCCCGAACGATTGCCCCCAGTGAACTCTTTCTTGCCCTGAAAGGAGAAAATTTTGACGGGCATAATTTTATCCTGAAACTCTTTGAAACGGGCATCCGGGGTTTTGTTGTTGAAAAAGGATATTTGGAAACCATTGGGACATCAGCTGTCAGGCAAATGAAAGAAAAAGGAATCATCCTGTTTGAAACTGAAAATACCCTTGGAGCCCTGGGACTTCTTGCCAGATATCAAAGGCTTCGCTCAAAGGTAAAGCTGGTAGCCATTACAGGGTCCAACGGAAAAACCACCACACGCAGGATCACCCAGGAAATATTTAAAACCCGATTCCATACCCTGGCAACCAAGGGAAATTTCAACAATGAAATAGGCATGCCTCTGACCCTGCTGAAACTGTCCCATGAACATGAATGGGCAATCATTGAAATAGGAATGAACCATCCTGGTGAGATCTCAAGGCTTTCAAAAATAGCCTGCCCCGACATTGCCATAATCACCAACACCTCGGGCGCCCATTTGGAAGGACTGAAAAATATAGACAATGTGGCCAGGGCAAAGGCTGAAATTTTTGAACATGTAAGGGAAAACAGCATTGCAATACTCTTTGCAGATGATCCAAGAAGGGAAATCCTTGAAACCCTTGCAGGAAAAAATAAAAATATTTGTGATATTCTGGTTTTTGGGTCTGAAACCTGTTCTGAAAGCAATACCCAAATCGGTTCTACCCTAAAATCAGAAAACCGCCAGGACACAAGGGCCTATGATATTGAAATATCCGGACAAACCACAAGTTTTTTTCTGGCGGACAAAAAAACAGCCCCATATTCCATTTTTTCTCCTGCCCCTTTTATGGTAAACAACGCCCTTGCCGCCATAACCGCAGCCAGGGTTGCCGGCATTTCAAGCCAGGGGATCAGGGCAGGGCTTCTGGCCTTTACTCCGGTTTCAGGCCGGATGAATATGAGTCAGCTTCCCAATGGAATCAACCTGATCAATGACACCTATAATGCCAATCCCGAATCCATGACCCAGGCACTGAAAACCCTGTGCCTGATGGCAGGAGGAAAACCCTCAATTGCCATTCTCGGAGATATGCTGGAACTTGGAAAGGACTCGGACCGTTTACACCAGAAAATTGGGGCCTTTGCTGTCGAGATAAAAGTATCCAGGCTGTATCTGTTTGGCAAACAAGCAGCCCATATTATGGAAGGCGCGGTTGAAAAAGGGATTTCAAAGGACAGAATATTCTGGGGTACAAAAAAAGAAATAGCCAAACATGCTTTACTCCAGGCCGGAAAAGATGACTGGATCCTTGTAAAAGGTTCCAGGGGAATGGCCATGGAAACCATTATTTCAGACATGGAAAATCAAGTTAAAACCAAACGAGGAGGGTCATGAAAAATTTCATTCCAGAAAATGAGAGGCGGGCAAGTTCTGACAGAAGAAGATTTTGCTATGCTGCTTATGCTCCTGAAAGAAGATCAGGCTCTGAAAGAAGATCGATCATCGAAAACTGGTCCGGTGCAGAAAACGGGTCCGAAATTGGAAGAGGATTCGACCTGGTCGAACTGGATGCAAAAACAGATAAAACAACCAGAAAGGTTCTGTAAGAGTAATGCTGTACGAATTTTTATATCCCCTGAGTGATACATTCAGTTTTCTGAATATATTTCGCTATATTACATTCAGAACAATTTACGGTGGACTTACTGCATTTTTAATCTGCTTTTTGCTAGGGCCTTTTGTCATTAGACGACTTGCTCAAATGCAGATCAGTCAGATCATTCAGACAGACGGGCCAAAGTCTCACATGGGAAAACAAGGCACCCCAACCATGGGGGGAATCCTTATTCTTTTTTCAATTTTCATGGCCACTATTATCTGGGGCAACCTGAACAACCATTATGTTTCCATCTTGCTTTTAACCATTATGCTTTTCGGATTTATCGGCTTTTTTGATGATTATCTGATGCAGGTCAAAAAAAGAAACATGGGGTTTACGGCAATTGGAAAATTCAGCATCCAGGTCATCTTTGGCCTGATCATCAGTTTCCTGATTTACAAATGTCCGGATTTCAATTCCACTTTGACCATTCCATTTTTCAAAGATCTTTCACCTGACCTGGGAATTTTTTATATTCCCTTTGCCTGCCTTGTAATCGTGGGGACCTCCAATGCCGTCAACCTTACAGACGGTTTGGACGGCCTTGCCATAGGCCCGATTATTGTGGCCAGTGTGACCTATATGATCTTTGCCTATGTGGCAGGCCACATCCAGATTGCCGATTACCTACATGTACGGCATATTAAATCTGCGGGAGAAATAACTGTAATCTGCGGCGTTCTTGCTGGTGCAGGCCTTGGTTTTCTCTGGTTCAACGCCCATCCTGCCCAGATTTTTATGGGAGATTCCGGGTCCATACCCCTGGGTGCCATATTGGGCACCATTGCAGTGGTCACAAAGCAGGAAATCCTGCTGCTGATTGTGGGTGGACTTTTTGTAATAGAAGCTCTGTCCGTTATTATCCAGGTTTCCTATTTTAAAATAACAAAAGGAAAACGTGTATTCAGGATGGCGCCTCTGCACCATCATTTTGAACTCAAAGGCTGGCATGAATCCAAGGTTATTGTCAGATTCTGGATCATCGCCATTACCCTGGCATTAATTTCATTAAGCACTTTAAAGATAAGGTAAAATTGAAAATAAAGGCAAATCAGGTGGAAATGATCTCTCAAACATATTCTCTGGTGGTGGGATTGGGCAGCTCAGGCATGTCCATGGCTCGTTTTCTCCATGGTAAAGGCAAACAAGTGATCGTCACAGACATAGATGTCTCAAAAAAAGAAGCTGGAAAATTTCTCAATGATTTGGGCATTAAAACTCAAATTGGTTTCCATGATCAGGAAACCTTTACTAACGCCGATGCCATTATTGTCAGCCCTGGAATTCCCCTGGATAACGACTATATTAAAACAGCCGCCCAAAAAGGGACCCCCATTACCGGGGAACTGGATATTTTTACCTTTTATAACAAAACCCCTGTCATTGCCATCACTGGAACCAATGGAAAAACAACCGTCACCACCCTGATCAGGAATATGCTGGAAGCCTCTGGAATCTCAACCTTTATGGGAGGCAATATAGGCACCCCCCTTGTTGAATACCTGATGGAGGGCAGAGAGGTTGATGTAATAGTTGCAGAGATTTCCAGTTTCCAACTGGACCTTAGCAAAGACTTTAAACCAGATATAGCAATCTTGCTTAATGTGGCCGAGGACCATCTGGACCGATACCAGGATACCCAGGACTATGCCAGATCCAAATGGGGAATATTCAAAAATCAGACCCATGAAGACAAGGCAGTCATAAATCAGGCCATTGAAGGGTTTGATACCCGGATCGATAAAATTTCATCCCGGATCTCTGGTTTTTCTTCTCTTCCTGATTCTTGTTTCAGGGAATCCTCTGGAACCGGCTCTTCCTTTAATCCGGAAGCCCTGATCTTAGAAGAGAGTATCCAGCTCATGACTGAAAAAGGCCTAGAAGAAATTGACACCTCTGAACTAAAGGAACTGCCTGGCATCCATAATAAGGAAAACATTGCCGCTGCATCCCTGGCAACCCTTCTTGCAAAGGGTAATATAAATGGAATTTCACAGGCCCTGTCAAAATTTAAGAACCTGCCGCACCGCATGGCATTTGTCAGGGAAATAAATAAAATATCTTTTTATAATGATTCCAAGGCCACCAACGTGGACGCGGTTATCCGGGCCCTTGAATCCTTTAAAAAAAATATCATCCTGATCCTGGGTGGACGGGAAAAAGGCACGAAGTTTGCCCAGCTTATCCCCTGGGTCACAACCAGTGTAAACCAGATCATTGCCATTGGTGAGGCAAAAATCCATATACAGAATACTTTTAAAAGTGTCTGCCCGGTTACTCTAGCAGAGTCCATGGAAACAGCTGTCATGGTGGCCCATGAAGCAGCCTGTGCCGGGGATGTAGTCTTGCTGTCACCTGCCTGCGCCAGTTTTGACTGGTATGAAAACTATGGGGCCAGGGGAGATGATTTCATTGCCATTGTAAACAAACTGGCCAACAAGCTGACAAATAAAAATAAACGTAAGACCAAACTTGATAAAGGAGTTGAGAATGGATAAAATATTGCCCCATTCCCTCCACCCCTTTTTCAGTGAGAAACGCATTCTCTTCCCGGTACTGCTGCTTTCCGGTATTGGTATTATCATGGTCTACTCAGCCTCATCATCCATAAGCATGGAAGATCACAACAATCTGTTCTATTACATGAAAAGACAGGCCATATTTTTCGGCATCAGCCTTTGCGTAATGTTTGTGGCAGCTTCTTTTCCCTACAGGCTCTACAGGAGTTTTGCCTATATCATCCTTCTGGCATCTATTGCTCTGTTGATTGCCGTGCTTTTCCCGGCCCTGAATGTCAAAGCAGGTGGTGCCAACCGATGGTTGGACCTGGGCGGTTTTGTCTTCCAGCCGGCTGAATTTTCAAAACTGGCAATTATCATTTTCATGGGGTATTCCTTGGCTAAAAAACATGAGATGATTGAAAATTTTTCCATTGGATTCATCCCCCACCTGGCTATCTACGGCATTTTTGCCGGCTTGATTATTATGCAGCCTGATTTCGGCACCATGGTGGTCCTGGGTATAATCTGCTGGGGCATGATGTTTGTCGGAGGTGTTAAAATCATCCATTTGCTTAGCCCCCTGCCCCTGGTAATTCCCATTATCTATTTCCTGGTTTACAAAGTTGAATACCGCCTTTTGAGAATCATGACCTTTATGAACCCCTGGGATGATCCCTATAACACCGGGTACCAGATCACCCATTCGTTAAAGGCAATTGGATCAGGAGGACTGTTCGGCAAAGGCATTGGATTGGGAATGCAGAAAATGCACTATCTTCCCGAACCCCACACAGATTTTATTTTCTCCATTATTGGGGAAGAGCTTGGTCTTATAGGCATCATTATAATTCTCGGGCTTTATACCATGCTACTCATCACAGGAACCCAGATTGCCAAAACCGCAAAAACGCATTTTGGTACCATCACGGCAGCAGGTCTGACCTTATACATTGGTATCCAGGTAATTATCAACACGGGTGTTGCTTTAGGAGCCCTGCCAACCAAGGGGCTTACCCTGCCGTTTATCAGTTATGGCGGCACTTCCCTGGTGATTAACATGGCTGCCATGGGAATTTTAATGAACATAGGGGCGTCCAGTAAAAATGACAAATAAAATCAATCTCATTATTGCCGGAGGAAAAACAGGGGGGCACCTGTTCCCAGGCATTGCCGTTGCCCAGGCTCTTAAGGCAGAAAGTCCCCATTCCCAGATACTCTTTGTGGGTACAGAATCCCCCTTTGAAATATCCACTTTAAAAACCTATGGATTCACCCATAAATCAATCATTTCCAGGCCCATTAAGGGCGGCAATGTTTTTACCAAAATCTTTTCCACAGCCATTATTTTTGTCAGCCTGATTCAGTCCCTGATTATTTTAGCAAAATTCAAACCAGACTTTGTGCTGGGTGTTGGTGGATTTTCATCCTTTGCCGTTGTGCTGGCGGCCTGGATGATGAAGATCCCCACTGCAATTCAAGAGCAGAATTCAATCCCAGGCATTACCAACCGCATGCTGGTAAGGTTTACACGCACCATTTTTACGGCCTTTGAGACTACAAAGGGAATGGACCTTAACCCCAAGACAAAATATGTGGGCAATCCTATCCGCAAAGAAAACCCGGGCCAGACAAAGGCAAAGCCTTTGATGACGGATGTCAGCCCCCATGATTTCACCATTCTTGTCACCGGAGGCAGCCAGGGCGCTACCAGTATCAACCAGGCATTTACCAAGGCTGTCAAGCTCATGGATAAAACCCAGGGTCTTCATATTATTCACCAGACCGGGAAAAAGGATGTGTCCCATATCAGGGAATTCTACCGCCATTTAAAAATAAATGCCAAGGTAGATGCTTTTTTCCATGACATGCCAACCATTCAAGACATGGCTGACCTTGTTATAACACGGGCCGGGGCCGGTACTATTTCAGAATTAAGCACTAAAGGAGTGCCAGCCATTTTTGTGCCCTACCCCCATGCGGCAGACGATCATCAGACCTTTAACGCAAAAATCCTGACTGACAAAGGGGCCGCCATTGTAATTGCCGACCAGGACCTGACAGGCAGCCTGTTAAAGGAAACAATCCAGGCCCTGAGGGATGACAAAAAAAAGCGGGAGCAAATATCAGCTGCTTTTAAACAGCTTGCCATGCCCGATGCTGACAAAATCATAGCAAATATAATTTTAAACACAAAGGATATAGGGGTGTAACCATGTATCAGAGCAACTATCATATCCATTTTGTCGGCATCGGTGGTATCGGTATGAGCGGAATTGCAGAACTATTATTAAGCCTTGGATATAAGATATCCGGCTCAGACCTGAAACTCTCCCCCATTACCCAAAGGCTTGAAAAAAAAGGTGCCAGAATTTTCCAGGGGCACAGCAAAGGTCAAATCACGGATGCCAATGTAATTGTCACCTCCTCTGCCATTGCATTGGAAAATCCGGAAGTAGTACAGGCAAAAAAGTTGGGAATCCCCATTATACCCAGGGCAGAAATGCTGGCCGAGCTCATGCGGATTAAATACTCCATTGCAATTTCAGGGGCCCATGGCAAAACTTCCACAACCTCCATGATCGCCCAGATCTTGAACCATGCGGGTCTTGACCCAACAGTGATCATCGGCGGCCTGTTACAGGGGCTTGACACCAATGCTCTCCACGGCAGCGGGGAATTCATCGTTGCCGAGGCAGATGAAAGTGACGGGTCTTTCCTGAAATATGCACCCGCCATTGCAGCAGTGACCAATATTGATCTTGAACATCTTGATTTTTATAAAGACATTGAAGATATCAAGGACAATTTTGTCAAATTTATAAATTCAGTCCCCTTCTATGGCCTTGCCATTCTATGCCTGGACAATGAACATATCCAGGACATTCTGCCCAGAATCCATGTAAGGCACACCACATTCGGCATGGCTGCCCAGTCAGATCTCCAGGCCCGGGATATCAGCTTCCAGGAAGGCAAAAGCCAATTCTCAGTATTTCACCATGATGTCTGTCTGGGTGAGATAAATCTGAATATTGCAGGCCAGCATAATATTTCCAACGCCCTGGCAGGGATTGCCGCAGCCCTGGAACTTAAAATACCCTTTGAAACCATAAAAGAGGCCCTGGAAGAGATGCAGGGAGTTAAACGCCGCCTTGAAATAAAGGGAACAAAAAAAGGCATCATGGTCATGGATGATTATGGCCACCATCCCACTGAAATCATGGCTACTCTGACGGCTGTCAGGGAAAGCTATCAAGACAAACGCATCCTGGTTGTGTTCCAGCCCCACCGATATACAAGGACCCAGGCCCTGTTTGATGAGTTCACCCGATCATTTTACCAGTCAGATATATTGATTATTCTGCCCATTTATGCGGCCAGCGAAACCCCTATTCCGGGCGTGGATTCACAATCATTGTGCCAGGGCATCATGGACCATGGCCATAAGGATGTTTCCTTTGCACCGGACT
>Ga0307988_1000960_pt1 | contig 17770 bp, 18 predicted proteins | sample EllFjometagen183_FD_203166 | JGI IMG/M metagenome (GOLD analysis project Ga0307988, IMG submission 203166) | Marine microbial communities from Ellis Fjord, Antarctic Ocean - #183 | ecosystem: Environmental > Aquatic > Marine > Unclassified | place: Southern Ocean | collected 2014-10-08 | reverse complement strand
CGCCATTAAACCTGCCGGTCCTCCCCCTACTATTGCTATATCATAGTTATTCATTATTTTTTTGTATAATCTCTAGAAATTTTATTTTTGCATTAGAAAAAGCTTCGATTAATTCAGGATCAAAAGCTGTTCCTGATTCGTTTTCTAAAATTTTTATAGCAATTTCAGGTAAGATAGGATCTTTATATACCCGCTTTGAGATTAAAGCCTCAAAAACATCAACAATAGCCATCAATCTACCTGGAAGTGGAATATTCAAACCTGATAAGCCATTCGGATATCCAGTGCCATCCCATTTTTCATGATGAGTTAAAGCCATCTGTTTAGCTACATTTAAATACTGATTCTCCTTAAGCTTATCTCCAATAATGTCTGTGATAATTTTTTCTCCATGAATAGTGTGCATCTTAACTATTACAAACTCTGCTTCAGTTAAAACTCCAGGTTTCATCAATATATTATCAGGAATAATAATTTTCCCTATATCGTGCATAGGAGAAACATGCGATACAAGTTTTATATAGGAGTCAGTTAGAATATCACTGTATTTTGGATTATTTTTAAGGCTTTTACAAAGAATATTAATAAATATTTTACATCTTTGAATATGAGATCCTGTTTCAGAGCTTCTGAATTCAGCCAACGAAGAAATACACTCAATTATTTTATTTTTTATCAATTCTACTTCTGATATCTTATCTTCTACGAGTTTTTCCAGACTATCACGATAAAGCTTAAGTTCAAGATGATTAAGAATTCTTCGCCGTGTTAAATCGATATTAAATGGTTTTGTAATATAGTCTACTGCACCAATTTCAAGGCCTTTGGCTTCATTCTTATAATCAGATAAACCAGTCATAAAGATGACAGGAATATTATGTGTGGTTGGATTATTCTTTAGTTTTTGACAAACATCATAGCCACTCATATCTGGAAGCATTATATCGAGTAAAATTATATCTGGATTGTTTTGTATTGCTAAATCTAAGCCCTCTATTCCAGTATTTGCAGATAATGTATGAAAATCAGATTGTAATATAGATGAAAGAACAGCAACTATATCCTGAGAATCATCTATAATTAATATTTTTGGCATTACTGCACTGTTATCCATTAATTAACCTTATTTTAAAAATAAAAACATATTATAATATAAGTTATATTGTATCATTTATCAATTTCCATCACTGAATTTAATCGATTAAGATTGGTAGCACTTGTCAAGGCGTAACCGCAGTGCGAAGACTGAAACAAATTATTTCACCACCCAAAGCATGGCCTTGAGCGAATGAAAAAACTCTTTGCTTTATACCTTATAATAATTAGAGTTACAGATCTAAATTTGTTTAACGAGTAAGCATATTTTTAATGTAGTTCAAGCTTCCAGCTTGACAACTCACAAGCTAGAAGCTTGTGCTACATTTTAATACTCACTTCAATGAATATTTACATTAAATCAACAAATTTGGGTTAAATAGGAATACCATAAATATATTTAAGACAATAATATATTCCTGCAAGAATAAACAATATTCCTGCAGTATATCTAAACCAAAGTTCAACTTTAGTGAGACAATGAAAAATCTTTCCCAGATATTCGCTACCGAAGGCAATGACAAAAGCAAATAAAATAACTGGAATAGCAGTTCCTATACCATACAGCGCAGGAATAATAAAATAACTGCTGACCTTAATCGTAAGTGGAATTAGAGCACCAAAAAAAAGACCGGCAGAAACAGGACAGAAAGTTAATGCAAAAACTACCCCTAGAGGAAAAGAAAAAAGGAAACCTCGTTCCATTACATGTTTTTGCATTTTATCACCACTTACAACATTAAGGGAAAAAGCTGTTCCTATCATACCTAGAAGAACCATACCCAACAGTATTAGGATCGGACCAAGAATTTCATTAAGATATTTCTGAAAAAAAAGAGACAATTCACTACTTGCAAGTAGTCCTCCCGAAATAAGAATTCCAATAACAATATATGTCACAGTACGTCCTGCAGTATAAAGTAAACCTGACAACAAAACACTGCGATCATTTCCAACAAATCTACCGATAAATGATATTGCGGAAATATTCGTTGTTAGAGGACAAGGACTAATAGCTGTAAGAATTCCAAGCCAAAGGGCCATTGATAGAATATACCAGTTCAATTGATATCTCCTTTTTTATTATTTTCAAATAAAAAGGAATTAATAGCTTTGCTGATATAGCTGTTAAATTCTTTAGGCTTATCCCACAAAGTCCATACTTCGTCGAGTCGTCTGAAGTCAATAATTTTACCATCTCTTTCTTTTGCTACAACAACGCAGCTAGAGACTATATGAAATTTTTTTGATAATCTAATATTTGTTTGAAAATCAACTTCAGAAAAAATAATTTTACCATTTTCGAGGTCTTTAGAGTATTTAGTATTCAACAGTTGCTTTGTTGTTTTCTCAATAGTATTGCATGTTATACATCGAAATGTAGAATGCATATAGTAGACATGGATAACAGTACTTTTTTTTAGATTTACAGTATCTGATTTTATAGATGTTATTTTTAGGTTTAATTTAACTGTTTCTGAATTATAATTTTTCCCTAATGCAAAACCTATACTTACCAGTACAAAAGCTAAAAGTAAATTTTTGATTATTTTAGTAGATATTTTCATATTTATAATTTTTCCCTAATGACTATAACTTAGTACAATTCGTTTGTGTCCTACAAAACCAGGGGTTAAAAACCCTACCAATTATACGCATTTTCTTAATACAATTGCACTGAAAGTGCAACAAATACTCTCACACTAGCTTGCAATACTAGTTCGTAGGGTGAGAGTTCAGCACTTTAGTGATGTTTCTTAAATTCTTTTGTCTCATGGGAGTGCAATGACGACGGAAGTTACTCTGTAAAATAGCACTATGCTGAATTTAAGGAGTAAAGTCATATCCTAGTGATTTCCATCTATTCAAAATTGCATTTTTCGAAATAAAACCAGTATGTCTCCATAACTCATTACCATTTTTATCAAAGTAAATCTGTGTAGGAATTGATTTTATTTTATATTTCTTTGCTTCAGAAATATTTTCCGTCAGCCAGACATCTATAAATTTTACAGTAAAACGTCTTTTATATTCTTCAGCTAACTGATCCAGAATTGGAGCCATTTTTTTGCATGGAATACATTTTTTTGCACCAAAATCCCATAGCATTGGTAGATTGTCACTGTCTTTATTATTTTTATCTGAACCATTTATATTAGATACAGGAAGAGAAATTAAGGCAAAAGTAAAAACAGTTAAATAAATTACCTTATAATAACAACTTCTAATCATTTCAACATTCCTTTTATTTCATCTATTGAACATGCTTTCCCTACTGATTTCACAATACCGTCGATAGCTATTCCTGGTGTCATCATCACACCGAAAGACATTATTTTATTAATATCTTTCACTTTCTCCAGTTCATAATCCAATCCTAGTTCTTTTGCAGCTGACTCGGCATTTTCTGCTAATTTTCTACATTTTGGACAACCTGTTCCCAAGATTTGAATTTTCATTTTATTCTCCTTATTATTTTATTTATATTGCACCATACAACATTCCTGTGAATGTGGCCATAACTATAACCAAGCCAACGAATACAATTGTTTTTTTAGTTCCCATTATACTTCTTATAACAAGCATATTGGGTAGGCTTAATGCAGGTCCCGCCAATAACAGCGAAAGAGCAGGACCTTTGCCCATACCGCTACTTATTAGTCCCTGAAGAATGGGTACTTCCGTTAATGTTGCAAAGTACATAAAAGCTCCTGCGAATGAGGCAAAAAAGTTTGCTCTTAATGAATTTCCACCTACAGCTTTATTAACCCAGTCTATTGGTATTAATCCTTCATGACCTACTCGACCTAAAAGCAAACCGGCAACTAAAACTCCGAAAAGAAGAAGCGGTAGTATTTGCTTAGCAAAACCCCAGGATGAAGAAAACCACTCCTCACCATGTCCATGTTTATCAGTTATTGTAATTATTGAAAGACAGATTGTTCCTGTAAAAAATGGGATAAGCGGGGTTTTTGGAAAGAGGATTATTGCAATAATAACTATCGCAAATGAAATAATCATTTTCCAGAGTTTAATTTGATACCATAAATAAAGTGTTATTCCTAGCAGAATTGAAAACAAAGCTGTAATAATCCACTTATAGCTATAAATGATAAACCATAAACCAACGTTTTCGTCAGGTTTTCCCCAGTTGGCAAAAACAAGGATTCCTACCAGAGCCAGAAAATAAAGTCCATTCTGAAGTAAAGTACGTTCTTTTTCAGATTCTGACTCGAACACAGGAACAGAAGCAGCTTTCTTTTGTTCCTCTTTAATAAAAATAATATGCATCAGTATTCCGATAACTATGCTAAATATAATTGCGCCGACAGCTCTGGCAATTCCAAGTTCCAGGCCGAGTATCCTTGCAGTTAAAGCAATTGCCAGAATATTTATTGCAGGTCCTGAATATAGAAAAGCACATGCAGGACCTAGTCCTGCTCCCATTCTGTAGATTCCTGCAAAAAGTGGAAGAACGGTGCAGGAACATACAGCAAGAATAGTTCCGGAAACTGAAGCTACACCATATGCAATAACCTTATTGGCTTTAGGCCCAAGATATTTCATCACTGAACTCTGATTGATAAAAACAGTGACAGCACCTGCTATAAAAAATGCAGGAATCAGACATAGAAGAACATGTTCTCTCGCATACCATTTAACAAGGTAAAGCGATTCCAGTACAGCATTATCAAATCTTCCATTTCCTACCGGTAGAAAATAGAATATTGAGAAAACTACAGCTATATATCCTAATATTTTACCTTCTTTCTTCCATTCCATATTCTCTTTCTCCTTATGCATATTTGGTAATATTGTCAACAAACATTATAAAAGAATTCAGATTGATTTCAATGATTCATCTATTTGTCTTTTAATTACATTATCAACACATCCGAAAAAATTTGTTATACAGGTGAATTTAAGGCTATAAAACATTTTATTTCCGTTTTTCCTGGATTCAATAATACCAGCATTTTTCAAAATAGATATATGCTTGGATACAGTTGACATATCACATTCAATCATTTCCTGTAATTCATACACACATTTTTCAGATTTCGTTAATTCGTCAACAATAAATAATCTTGTAGGATGAGCCATTGCTTTGAATATGTTTGCTTTAACTTCATAACGTTTAACTAAATTATTCATATATTCCTTTAATAAAACTAATTGGCAATATGGCAAAATAGCAATTTACTTATTTATAATAGGTTTAATAAAAAACAAAGCAATAGGCTTTTTTAAATTTTCTTATTTTTTAAACCAGTGCTTCGTCCGGTTTGCAATATTTACCAAAAATAGCATTACAGGTACTTCAACCAGCACTCCTACTATAGTAACAAGCACAACTGGAGATGAAGCTCCAAACAGTGATATAGCGACTGCCACTGAAAGTTCAAAAAAATTACTGGCACCTATCATTCCCGCAGGAGCTGCAATATTATGAGGTAATTTTAATAATTTACTACCAAAATAGGCTATAAAGAATATTAAACATGTTTGAATTGTTAATGGTACTGCGATTAAAACGATATGCAGAGGATTCCTAAGGATTACTTCACCCTGAAAAGAGAATATCAAAACAAGAGTTAATAGAAGGCCTATTATTGTAATATTGTTAAATTTTGTAATAAAACGTTTATTGAAATATTCAAGGCCTCTTTTTTTAATAACAGTAGTTCTTGTAAAAATACCACCCACCAAAGGAATAACAACAAAAAGAAAAACTGACAAAAGCAGCGTATCCCACGGAATACTTATGCCACTTACTCCAAGTAGAAAAGCTACGATTGGAGTAAAAGCTATCAGAATGATTAAATCATTTGTTGCAACCTGAACTACTGTATATGCAGGATCTCCTTTAGTAAGATGACTCCATACAAAGACCATGGCAGTACATGGTGCCGCTCCAAGAAGAACTGCTCCGGCAAGATACTCTTTTGCCAAATCCGGCGTTATAAAAGATTTGAAAACAATATAGAAAAAAAAGGCAGCAATGCCGAACATTGTGAACGGTTTTATAACCCAGTTAGCAATCCAGGTAACATAGAGCCCACGGGGATTTCTTCCAACATTTTTTATACTTGCAAAATCAACTTTCATCATCATTGGATATATCATTAACCATATTAAGACAGCTATGGGGATTGAAACTTCTGCGTATGTCAACTGTCCTAAAACCTGCGGTATCAGAGGTATATATTTACCTATTAGCACTCCTGCAACCATACATAAAGCAACCCATAATGTTAAATATCTTTCAAATAAGTTCATTCCTTCATATTTATTGCTTTTCATTTCAATAGTTGTCCTTCTATATAGATTTTTATCTGATCTCTTACTTTACGATAGCAGTTTAATTTATCCTCTTCTTTATCGAACTCTTTGGCAAGCTTCGGAGGATCTTCAAACCCCACATGAACAACTTTGGTTTTTCCTATAAATATCGGGCAGTTCTCATTTGCGTGACCGCATACTGTAATTACATAATCAAACTCAATGCCATCCAATTCAGCAAGAAGTTTGGATTTTTGTTTTGAAATATCAATACCTGCTTCTTTCATCACTTTTACTGCAAATTGATTTAGACCGTGAGTTTCAATTCCAGCGGAATAAGGTTCGATAATATCGTTTTTAAGTTGTCGGCACCAACCTTCAGCCATTTGACTCCTACATGAATTTCCAGTACATAAAAAAAGTATTTTTAGTTTTTTCAAAACTCCGCTCCGTTTATTGTTTTCAAATTAAATAAAGTAAACAGATAGAATGAGATATCACTCTACCTGTTAGTGATTAATAAGTTCCTGAAATGATATCTTTCAAATTATTTTGACCTGAAATGTCATTTGGTAACCATGGAGAAATCACTGTTTTGGAAGAAAGTTCTTTACATACATAATCTATATGCGTAAGTTCATTATTGCCTCTTATATTTAAAAGTGGGTCTGTCGTATCAATTACAGCAAAACTCTGGTTGATAATCCAGCCATAGGGAGTGATTCCGGCTCTTTTTAAATCATTCTGTAGGCTCTCTGCTTCATGAACAGGAGTTGCTTCAGGCAATGTAGTAATCAAAACTTTAGTGTATTCAGGGTTCCTCAGTCTAGGAAGAAGATTTTTTACATTTTCAGAAAGCTGCTGCGTATTTTTTTCTACCTGTTTGTGATATGACTCAGTCGCATCCAGTAAGAGTAGCGTATGCCCGGTTGGTGCGGTATCCATTACAATAAAACTGTTTTCACCCTCAGATATAGCTTCTGCGAATGCGTTAAAAACGGCAATTTCTTCTATGCATGGAGATCTCATTTCTTCTTCAAGCAGCGCTATATCCTCAGTAGATAAATGAGGACTGCTTTCATCCATCACTCTTTTAATATACTGTTCTGTTTCAGCTTTAGGGTCAATTTTAGTAATCTTAAGGTCAACGGAATTATCCCCTACAGTATCTGATACATGAGCCGCTGGATCTGTTGTTGTTAAGTGAACACTGAAACCACGTTCAGCTAACTCCAGAGCTATTGCAGATGCCATAGAAGTTTTACCTACTCCACCTTTCCCCATGGTCATGATGACTCCTTTGCCATTCTTTGATAGGTCCGCAAGCATATTCTTCCAGCTCTCAATATTTTTCAGTATCTCATGTTTTTCACCTGCTGTCGCTACTGGACTACTACTATTTTGAACGATATCATTATTAAATAAGCACCTTAAAAATTTTATTCCTACAGCTCCATACGGATAAAATTTCACTATTGTGCTTGGCAGTTTTTTAAGCGATTTAGACATCTCATTTAAAGCATTTTCTGACTTTCTCATAAAAGCGATAGAAGTAGGATCATTAGAACTAGACTCAAAAACACCATTAATAATAAGATGCTGGTTCTGCATTCCCTGGGCTTTGAGTTCATAACTGGCTCTTGATGCTTCTTTAAGTGACATGATTTCCGGCCTTGTTACCATAACTAGAAGAGTAGAAGACGCATCTTTCAGGATTTTTGCAGCTATTTCATAATGTCTTTTTTGCCCTTCAATTGAAGATATTGAACCTAGACAAGAAGTCCCTGTTTTATTTTCAGCTATAAATTCATTCCATGCTGCAGGAAGGCTCAACAGCCTTAGGGTATGTCCTGTAGGAGCTGTGTCAAGAATGACATGGTCAAAATAACCTGTTGTACAACCATCACCTATTATTCTTGAAAATTCGTTAAAAGTAGCTACCTCAATAGTACAACCTCCAGAAAGTTCTTCTTCCATAGAAGCTATTGTTTTCTCAGGGAGAAGTCCTCTTAGAGGTCCTATCACTCCTTCTCTGTATTCTTCTGCGGCTTTCATTGGGTCTATATTCATAGCATGTAGTCCAGGAACACCACTTACATCAATAGGTTTATTTGAAAGTTTAGTCTCAAGAACCTCGTCAAGATTTGATGCCGGATCAGTACTGATTAAAAGTACATTCTTTCCTGAATCAGCTAAAGCTATTGATATACTGCATGCCATAGAGGTTTTACCTACACCTCCTTTTCCTGTAAAAAAAAGGAACTTTGGTATATTTTTTATTAAGTTTTTCATTTGCAGCACCCATTATTACTTGAGCAGCATGAATTATTTTGTTCAGTTTTATTTTTTTTAGTCTGGATACAAAGATAATCAAGTATCTCATTTCTACTTGGATATTTTTCTGTAAATACCAGTTCATCATCAATAAAAATTGCTGGAAGCTTTTCCTGTCCTTTATCTTCAAGAAACTTTTTAGCTGCCTGATATTGAACAAATGCCATTGGCTCCTTGGAAAGGTTGTAACGTTCTATATTAAAACCAGCTTTTTTAATAGTGTTAACAACACCTGCAAATTCTATTAAAGCTGGATCGATTTTAGATCCGCATACTCCTGATGAACAGCACATTGGTGGGTCAAAAACTTTTATATTTTTCATCTTAAATACTCCTTATTAATTATATATATTATTTGTTAATTTTATTTCAACATTTTTTACACAATGTTTCTTTATCAATACATAATATTTGATTCAGCTTCTTTGCATCTTTAATAATTTCCTTGTCTTTTTTAAGTCTCTGCATAGTTGCGTAAGCTAAATATGTATCTTCATTGCTTTCAATACCTTCAGGAAGAGTGTAAAAAACCCATCTTCCATCTTTTCTACTGGTTAATAAACCTGCATGTTTTAACACTGAAATATGTTTAGAAACAGTTGATGGAGCAAGTTTCATGAGTTCGGTTATTTGGCATACACATCGTTCTCCACCTACTAAAGACATAAATATTCTTAATCTTGTAGTATCTGATAACGCTTTTAAAATTTCTACAACTTTATCCATTATTGATAACCATCCCTTCTCTTGGTGCATAAAATTTCTTGAGAACCGTTTTCATTGCTCTTTTTTATTTTTATATAATAATCGATTAATTATATTAGTTTCAATATATCCCATATCTATAGTTCGTCAAATGACGATTCATAGATAAACATAAAAATATAGTAAAAAGAACAGGATGCTGTCGTGAAGCTGAAAGCTTCCTGAATACCTGTTTTTAAAAATAAATTTCAAAAAAGTAAAAAATCATAGGAGAGCTGTATGAAAATCAGACGTTCTTATTTAAAATATACGACGGTACGGACATTTGAATTTTAATTAAAGGGTCTACAGTTAAAAGCCGAAATTGGTGATAAAATCAATAAAATAAAGTGATATTTTAAAAGCAAAAAATAGTTTTCGTAGACCCTCTAATTAAAGATTAGTTAAACCTGGGATTTTATTATTTGTTTTAGCATTCGCTAAAATATGCCTCGACATGAAAAATTCCTCCCAGGCTAATTTAAAGTACTGCAATTACTTCAATTAAAAGTTGTAGTATAACCATTAATTTACAGATTTTACTATGACAGCTGTACCCATACCTCCACCTATACATAGTGAAGCAAGTCCGTATTTCACACCTCTCTTTTTCATCTCATGAATAAGAGTAGTTGTAATTCTATTACCTGAAGCACCAATTGGATGACCTAATGCTATAGCTCCGCCATTTACATTAGTTCTTTCATTCAGCCATTCTTCTGTAACACCATGCTGTTTGATAAGTTCAGTTCTAACACCTAAAAACTGTGCAGCAAAAGCTTCATTAAGCTCTATAAGTTCCATATCTTTAAGTGTCATTCCAGCTTTCTTCAAAGCTTTGTTAACAGCTGGAATAGGTCCCATTCCCATTATTGAAGGATCAACTCCTCCCTGTCCAACAGAAATGATCTCAACCATAGGTTTCAGGTTATATTTTTTAACAGCTTTTTCAGATGCTATCAGCATTACACTTGCACCATCATTTACACCTGATGCATTACCTGCTGTAACTGTTCCGTCTTTTTTAAATACGGTTCTAAGTTTTGATAATTTTTCTAAACTAGTTACTCTGTTTGGATATTCATCCTTATCAAATACAACAGTTCCTTTTCTGGTTTTTATTTCAACAGGAACTATTTCATCATTGAATTTACCTTCATCAACAGCTTTGATAGCTTTTCTTTGTGATTCCATAACAAATTCATCCTGAGCTTCTCTGCTTATACTGTATTTTTCAGCTATATTTTCAGCAGTAACACCCATGTGATATTTATTAAAAGCATCAGTTAATCCATCAGTAACCATATGATCTTTTACTGTAATATCCATCATCTTATGACCGCTTCTAATATTAGCCGGTAGAACAAAGCCAGCCTGTGACATTGATTCAATTCCACCTGCAATTACAAGATCAGCTTCTTCAGCTTTAATTGAGTTAAAAGCAGTCATTATTGCTTTCATACCACTGCCGCAAAGCATATTTATTGAATAAGCAGGCACTTCTACTGGAATTCCGCCTGCAATAGCAGCCTGACGTCCTAGTCCTTGACCATGTCCTGCACTCAAAATATTTCCTAAAACTACTTCATCTATATTTGAAGGATCTATTCCTGATTCCTCAATTATATTTTTTATAACAATTCCACCGAGTTTATCAGGAGACAAACTGCTCAAGCTACCTAAAAAGCTTCCAATAGCTGTACGTTTTGCATTAACAATATATATCTTTGACATTTCTAATACCTTTATTTGGGTTGATCTACATTAAGGCAGCCACATAGGGCTGCCCCTACAACTTACATTACCAATCCGCCTGTAACAGCAATTGTCTGTCCAGTAATAAATGATGATTCATCACTGGCAAGGAATAAAACTGTATTAGCTATATCTTCAGGTTCACCCATCCTGCCTAATGGAGTTTGAGCTTCCATTGCCTGAATTACTTTTTCTGGAAGGTTTTCAGTCATTGGAGTTTTAATAAATCCAGGAGCTACACAATTAGCTCTCACCTGTGCACCTTTTCTAGCAAGTTCTTTTGCCCATGTTTTTGCCATGGCTATTACACCACCTTTTGTAGCAGCATAATTTGTCTGACCAACATTTCCAAAAAGTCCAACTACAGATGAAAGATTGATAATTGAACCTTTTTTATTTTTGACCATTATTGGAGACATTGCCTGTGTCATATTAAAAACACCTTTTAAATTAACATTGATAACGGCATCCCATTGATCTTCGCTCATTTTACGCATTAAAGCATCTTTAGTGATACCGGCATTGTTTACCAATACGTCAATTCTACCATATTCAGATATTATATGATCAGATAATACTTTGACAGCATCTCTGTCTGTAACGTTCAACATTACATGTCTGACATTGTTCTGTTGATATTCAGCTTCCATCATATCACATGAGAAGATCATTTCAGCACCTTCTCTAGCTAAAGTTTCAACGATACATCTTCCAATACCTCTGGCTCCACCAGTTACAACACATATTTTGCCTTTTACTCTCATGATCAAATCTCCTTGATTATACATTATCATATATTTAAATTAACTAAATTATTATTTTCTAATAAGAAAACTCATATTACTAAATTCATTGGCAAATCAATGAATATTCTCTTATCCATCACTTTTAAATTTTTAGAAACTGCAGGTTTGAAGTCCATTTGATCTAAAATATCTTTTTTGATATTAATTCCTGGAGCTATCTCTGTTAGAATCAATCCATTTTTTCCAAGTTCAAAAACTGCTCTTTCTGTTACATAATGAATATTTCTACCGCTTTCAAAAGCCAGGTCACCATTAAATGTCACTTGTTCAACCATATTTAAAAATTTCTTAATTTTACCTTCATTAAGAATAACCAGTTTACCGTCGACGATAGAAGTGTTTAAACCAGCGGCGGTAAAAGTTCCGCAGAATACAACTTCCTTTGCATTCTGTGTGATACTGATAAATCCTCCGCATCCGGCAATTTTAGGTCCGAATTTAGATACATTAATATTACCTTTTTTATCACATTGTGCAAGTCCAAGGAATGCCATGTCCAATCCACCACCGTTATAAAAGTCGAACTGATAAGGTTGATCTATAATAGCTTCAGGATATGCTGAACAACCAAAACTCAATCCTCCGGCTGGTGTACCACCAATCGCACCAGGTTCTACTGTCGAAACAAAATTCTGTCCCAGGTTTTCTTCCTTTAAAACTTTAGAAACTCCTTCAGGCATTCCGATACCAAAATTCAATACTTCCACACCTGAATGTAAGAGCATAGCACTTCTTCTGGCAATAATTTTTCTAATATCCAAAGGAAATTGAATTGTGTCATCAGATTCATTCTCATGATTAATCACATAAGTTTCATTAAACTGTTCAGCAAATGTCTGCATATGGTTATTGATATCTTCTACAACTATTACGGCATCTACAAATATTCCAGGTATTTTTACAAGTTTAGGATCAATACTGCCGGCTTTTACTCTTCTCTCGACTTGCACTATAACTTTACCACCACAATTTTTGGCAGCCATTGCCATAGATAAATTTTCTAAAGTTAGTGACTCTTTTTCAAAAGAGATATTACCATTATCATCAGCTGAGCTACCTCTTAAAACAGCAAAATTTATTTTAACGCCATCATAAAACAAAATGTCTTTACCATGAATCTGAATTTTATGAACTATATCTTCAGTAGTAGAACTATTTATTTTACCTCCACCAAACTCTGGATCCACAAAAGTACCTATTCCAATATTTGATATTGTTCCCGGTTTTCCAGCAGCAATATCTCTGAAAAGATGTGATATCACTCCCTGAGGTATATTATAGCCTTTTAGCTTATTCTCATTTGCAAGTTTACCAAGTTTTGGTACTAAACCCCAGTGACCACCAATAACTTTAGTAATCAAACCCTCATGACCTAGATGATTTAATCCTTTATCTTTACCATCTCCCTGCCCTGCGGAATATATCAACCCTAAATTATTTGGTTCACCGGTAGCTAGAAATCTTTGTTCAATTTTTTTGTGAATTTCTTCAGGAACACCTATTCCAACAAACCCACCGGTTGCAATCATTGAGTTACTTTCAATCATTTCGGCAGCTTCTCTGCCAGTAATAAAATTAGTTTTCATCATTCCCTCAGATAAATTGAGATGTTATTCTGTTTGAATAAGTTTGAATATAATCAACAATCAATACCTGTCAAGCTAATTTTAATCTATTTCTTAGTTATTTTAAATATATTTTAATATTTATGCCTATTTATATGCTTAAAACTATTTATTTTACTATTCAACAATCGGAATACATATCCATTTAAGCAAAATATTTATATGAGATTATATTCTGTTTTAATTGATTTATGAGTAAGTAATGATATATTTAATTTAAGAACAAATAAGAGATACACAATAATAGTAAGTATTAAGTGAAGTACGTAATTACTGTTGGAGATCAATGATTCGAGCTTCGACCCGACACAGTCAGCATTGCAAAAAACATGACTAACTGTGTCACGGCATAGTGAATGCATCACCCTTCGGTTTAAATAATTTGAAAAGAAACAAGAAAGAAAACAACGCTAAACCATTGAACTCTCACACAATCTTTTAATATTAATTCGTAGAGTGAGAGTTCTGCACTTTAGTGATGTTTTTTTAATTTACCGAGTTTTAGGAGTTTCAAAACTAAGCATAGATTCTAACGAACTAAAACACATTAAAAAAACAGCAAGGGACAATATTAATGAAAGAAGAAACAAAAGAAAAACTGATTAATTCATCGATAAAACTTTTTTCTAAATATCCTTATGAAGAAGTTTCCATTGTTCAAATTTGTAAAAATGCCTCAGTTTCAAATGGCATATTTTACAGTTTCTTTAAAAATAAAGAAGAACTATTCAGGACATTAGTAAATGAAGCGTCCGATAGAATTAAAAAGCACCTGTACAAGGTTACAGGTAGCAATGTCAAAGAGAGAATGGAATCATTTATTAGATTAAATATTGAAGTTACCAAGCAGGAATTCCCGTTAATTATAATTTACCGTGAAGGTCAATATAAATTCATTGAATTTGAGCAAAGATTAAGAAAAGTCTACTTAACTGCTTTAAAATCTGTTTACAGTCGTGAATTGGATGAATTTGAATACTTATTTATAATTTCTGGTATAAGGTTTATAAATATATATTATACAAAAAAAAATATAACACTTAATATACCATTTCTCACAAAACTTCTTTTATATGGTTTGTTTGATAACTCTGGTTATGATCTCAATAATTTAAATAATCGTGATTATTACATAAGAAGTCTGTTTAATAAAGAAACTACACGTCATAAGCTTTTAAAAAATGGTGAAAAACTGTTTGGAAATCTAGGATATCACAATGTTAAAGTCGGTGTTGTTGCAGGCAACTCTGGTGTAAAAGTGGGAGGATTTTATCATCATTTTCCTAATAAAGAACAATTTTTGAGAGAAATAATTGAAGAAACAAAAAGAGAAGTAATTAACTTTTTAAAAGACAACATCCAACCAGGATACAGTAACAGTCAAACGCATATTCTTTTCCTATATTTACTTTTAGAATATTATCAAAAAGCATCATATAAATATTCATTAATAAGAGAATCAGAATTCATAACTGAAGATATCAGCATGAATTATTTCAAAACTAAAGAGAAACTTTATATGGATAATCTAAATGAAACCCCGTACAATTGCCAGGAAAAACAGATCATTGCTTCAGTTCTTCAGGGAATATCTCATTATATGGGCATTGAATTCTTCTATACAAAAAATATCAAGAATAAAAAAATATTTTTAGAAAGAATGAATTATTATTTCACAAATGGAATAAACTCCTGATGTAAATTAGTATTGGTATGGTATTTTAAAAAACTTTGTGACTTTGTGTGGGATAATAAAATAATAAGATAGAAAGTTAAAACGTGGATAAGGAATACTTCAAAAAACTTGTTGATAATCCAAACATGATATCTGGGATATACAATTTTTGTGACCGATGGTATCTATTTCAAATATATGTCAAACTTTCACGTGCAGTCAGTGAAAAACAGGAGGATGAGGAGGATATCCTAAAAGACTCAGATGGCTCAGCAAAAGTAGCTCTTATCGGGATTGATCGTTCTATTGCTGCCTGGGGAATTCTTCTTAATCACTTTCAAAAACAGGAAGATGAACTGCTTGAAATACTGGTAATTTTAGAAAGATTAAGAAAAAGAGTTGAAAAAGAATTCCCGAACGCACGTTCATTTACACGTCCTGGATTTGATGCGATTCTTTTATAATACTTAAGTTGAAACGGAGGACTTATAAATTCTATAGGTAAAACTCTATCCTGACTTCAACTAGAGAATCTCTAAGTTTTGTAAATGTTTTCTAATTATATCCTGTTCACCTTTTTTAAATGCCTGAAAAGGTTCTGCCATGAAATCATTACAGATTTCCATAGTAGACAAAGCACATTTAATTCCTTTGATACAGCTGGAACCGAAACGACCAACACTGTAAATAGTAGTGCTGATATCCATTACTTTGTCATGAAGCACTCTAACTTTGTTCCAATCTTCGTCGACTGCAGCATTATATAATTCAACATAAAGTTTTGGTGCGAAGTTTGCACCGCCATTAACACCACCATCACCGCCTAAGAATAAAGACTCAGCAAGCAACTCTTCAGGACCTATCAGAAGTGAGAAATCTTTTTTACCCTTCAATTTCTTTCTTAATATGTTAAAATAAGTCATATTACCAGAACTGTCCTTAACACCGTGAACTGACGGTAATTCAGATATTTCTAATACAGTTTCAGGTTCAATGATTAGCTTAGTATGGCTTGGCATATTGTATAAATAAGATGGAAGGCTTATTTCAGATATAACATCTTTAAAATACTGACAAAGTTCTACCTGTCCTGCTGGAAAATAGTAAGGTGGAGCAATAACTACAGCATCAGCCCCAAATTTTTCAGCTTTATTTGCCATATTTAGAGTTTCGATAAATGCTGTATCTGTAACACCGACTATAACAGGAACTCTACCTGCAACCTGCTTACATGTTCTTTCAATAAGTTCACTGCGTAACTTGTAACTCAAACTGGGCGCAACACCTGTAGTTCCTAAAATAAAAAGACCGTGAACCCCACCATTTAAAATGTGTTCAATTAGTTTTTCCAAGCCTTGAATATCTAAAGTATTTCTATCCAATAGTGGTGTAACCATTGGAGGTATTATTCCATGTAACTTTTTCATTATTTTAATCCTCATAAATATGCTCTAATTTAACGATTCATCGAAATTTTATCAAGCTATCAGCATGAACCTTCGGTATATATAAAATCATGGAATATACATCAGTCTAATAGAGATTCAAATACTTTTAACAACTATACTTTAAAAGTAAATCAAACAAAAGCAATAACTTATCAGGTGGACTGTGAATAGAAAAACACCTTAAATACTGTGTTTTTATCATCGTTCTAATCTAACGATTTGTTTAGATACACCCAACGATGCCATGCCATGTGGGAAAAGCGGCCCCGTTCTGAAAAATCACCAATAATTAGATAGGAATTATCCTAACTGTCCGTTACTGCGCCCATCTATAATATTGATATTATGGATGAATTTAAACCAGGGTCTTCGACGGTTAATGCAAACATTACAAGTTCGAAACTTTCCATGCTGGAGGCATGAAAACACGCCCTACTTAATATACAATATTTAAAACAAGGATATTATTATTTATTTCAGCCACATTACCTTATAAGGATTCAATTTAATATTCAAAATACCGGAAGAAATAGAAAAAATGTCTCCTGATATTAGATCTTCCATATTTGTTTTATTAATACTTAAATCATCTAAGTTAATACTCAACTCTATCTTATTCGAAGATATATTACTCAGAGTAATAATTTTTTCAGAGTTATCAATAGAAGTTCTTATAAGAGCAAACACATGATTATCAGGATAAATAACCTGTTGAGGTGCATTTGGATGAAATGCAGGGTGATGCTTACGGATTTCAATAAGTTTTTTATAATGATTTAAAACCTTGCATCTAATTGAATTATCATCTTCGATTTCTTTTTCCAAAGTTTTCCTATCTAGTCTTTCTCTATTTATGGTTCTATATCTTGACGTTTGCTTTACTCCTTCATACCAGTTTCTAGATCCAAGTATACTATGAATATATATTGCAGGAACTCCTACAATACTCAATAATATTGACTGTGATGCGATAAACCTATCAACATTCACATCATCTGATGCTTC
>Ga0307988_1000959_pt1 | contig 17777 bp, 15 predicted proteins | sample EllFjometagen183_FD_203166 | JGI IMG/M metagenome (GOLD analysis project Ga0307988, IMG submission 203166) | Marine microbial communities from Ellis Fjord, Antarctic Ocean - #183 | ecosystem: Environmental > Aquatic > Marine > Unclassified | place: Southern Ocean | collected 2014-10-08 | reverse complement strand
CTTATTTATAAACAGGTCCGAGATTTTCACAGGCGCGATAATCGCTGCCTTCTTTGTCCATGCCGAAGCTTGCCCAGCTACTTGGACGGAAAACATCGCCTTCATTGACATTGTGCATGCAGACCGGAATACGCAGCATTGACGCCAGAGTAATCAAATCAGCACCAATATGACCATAGCTGAACGCGCCATGATTAGCACCCCAGTTAGCCATCACACCGTATACGTCCTTGAAAGCTCCTTCGCCAGTCAGAGTAGGAGCAAACCAAGTTGTCGGCCAGCTCGGGCTGGTACGCAGATCAAGTACGTCATGAACTTCAGCTGGTAATTCGAAAGTGTAACCTTCAGCAATTTGCAGAACCGGGCCAAGACCTTTGACCAGATTAACACGGGACATAGTTACAGGCATACCGGTTTTAGTGAGGAAACGTGATGAAAAACCACCACCGCGGAAGTATTCGGAAATAGCCGCACACCATTCAGTAGCGTCTAAGCATTTGCCGACTTCTTCAGGAGTGATGTTCCAGAATTGTTTCATTACCGGTTTGCCGTCGCAATCCTGTTGACCAGTCGCGTCCATGGTTGTAGAACCGGAATTAATCAAGTGAATAAGTCCGTTTGCGCCCATGCCGCTTAATTCATGCCCAGTAGTGCGTTTGACCGCGTCGGGACTCCAGAAAGTACGGACATCTGAGAAACCTTGAGATGTTCCGGTCAGCAAATGACCAAAGAGCATAGCCACGCCGTTCAGCGCATCATTTTCAGTAGCGCAGACAAATGCTTCACGAATACCGTTCCAGTCGAAAGATGAGTTCAGAATTACTTCCATGAAGTCGCCGTTCGGCATGTGATCTGTCCACTGACGTTGTCCTTGGAAACCAGATGCAATAGCATTGTGTCCGAGAGCTTCTTCGCCAAAACCTAACTCAGCGAGTTTTGGGTTGCCAATCATTAAATCACGACCGATGAGAGTCATTTTTACTACATATTTCCAGATTTCATCTTTTTCAGCTGCGGACATTTGCTGTTCAGAAGGATTGAAGTCTTTACCTTCTTTGCAGTTTTCTTTGGTCCACGCCAAAGCGCGTTCGAATTCTTCAGGATCAAAAATATTTTCGTTGACACGACGGATGATTTCAGTCATATCAACAGATTCACAGCGCATGCCAAGGAATTCTTCAAAGAATGAAGGTTCAAGCAAAGATCCGGCGATACCCATTGAGCAACTTCCGATTGACAGATAGGATTTGCCGCGCATGGTTGCCATGGCTATTCCGGCACGAGTGAAACGTAAAATCTTTTCTTTAACATCTTCAGGCATTTCAGTATCATCGGCATCTTGAACATCGCGTCCGTAAATTCCAAAGGCAGGAACACCTTTTTGAGTGTGTCCAGCCAGTACAGCCGCCAGATAAACAGCGCCAGGACGTTCTGTACCGTTAAATCCCCAAACTGCTTTTGGGATAGAAGGATTCATGTCCATAGTTTCAGCACCGTAGCACCAGCATGGAGTTACAGTCAATGATACTCCCACGCCTTCGGCTTCAAATTTGTCAGCGCACATTGCCGCTTCGGCAACTCCACCGATACAAGTATCAGCGATAACACATTCAACCGGCATACCGTTGGAATGACGCAGAGTGCTGCTGATTAATTCAGCCGCAGCTTTTGCCATTGCCATAGTTTGATCTTCAAGAGATTCACGAACTCCCTCACGACGACCATCAATTGTTGGGCGGATTCCGACCTTAGGCAGTCTGCCTTGAAGACGGTTAACGAATGGTGTAACTTGCATATTGCTGATATTAGCCATAGTCTAACTCCTTGGTTTGAACTTAAAAAAAAATGTATTGTGTATTATACACATAAAAAGCAATAGTTCAAAACAAAGATGTGATTTTTTTTTCAATAAATTTGTAAGGAGCCCGGCTTTGTGGTAGATTTTATAGCAACAAAAAACAAATAAGGTAAGATATAAATGAACTCACTCTTGATTGCCGCTACTGCCGGCTTGCTGTATTTGATTGCATACTATACTTATGGCAAATTCCTTGGTAATAAAATCTTTAAACTGACAAAAGATAATGTCTGTCCGAGCGTGGAACTGAACGACGGTGTTGATTTTGTGCCATCCAAAAAACAAGTGTTGTTCGGGCATCATTTTGCCTCAATAGCGGGTACTGGGCCGATTGTTGGACCGGCTCTGGCTATTATCTGGGGCTGGCTGCCTGCTTTGATCTGGGTAGTGGTTGGATCAATTTTTATGGGAGCAGTACATGATTTCGGCGCGCTGATTATTTCTTTACGTAATCAAGGACGTTCTATTGGCGATATTGCTGGAGATTTAATCAGTAAACGTGTCAAGCTTCTCTTTCTCCTGATTATTTTTCTTTCTTTACTGATAGTTGTAGCAATCTTTGCGGTAATTATCGGTGTTTGCTTCAAAATGTTCCCTGAATCGGTTTGGCCAGTATGGTTGCAAATTCCGATAGCAATTATCTTTGGTGTACTGCTCTACAGGAAGAACTGGAACGCGACAATGCTTGGTCTAATAGCGGTTGCTATAATGTATGGAACTGTAATTTTCGGAGCTTATAATCCAGTTACGCTGACTGAATTGAAAATATCATCGAGCGGTACTGATGGTCAAGAACTCTGGAAAGTGATCTTTAATCCTGAGGCTATATGGGTTGTACTACTACTTATCTATGTTTATATAGCTTCGACTATTTCGGTCAAAACCTTGCTTCAGCCACGCGATTTTATTAATTCATATCAACTCTTTATAGCAATGGGATTATTGGCGCTTGGAATTATAGTGGCACATCCACCTATGGTTGCTCCCGCGACGAATTTTTCAGTTGAGGGAAGTCCTCCGGTACTGCCGATGCTCTTTGTATTCGTCGCCTGCGGAGCTATATCAGGATTTCATTCTCTGGTCGCTTCGGGGACTTCATCAAAACAATGCCGCAATGAACATGACGCGCTTTTTATTGGTTACGGTTCGATGTTGATTGAAAGTTTACTCGCTGTATTTGTTATAATTGCTTGTGGAGCAGGAATAGCCTATGGAACTGATGGTGAAGGAGCGTTTTCCGAACATTACGGCTCATGGGCAGCAGCTAAAGGCCTTGGTGCGAAACTTAGCGCCTTTATCAATGGTTCAAGTAATATGATGACTTCATTCGGACTCCCCCTAGAGGTTGGTAAAACCATGATGGGTGTGTTTATTGTTTCATTCGCGGCAACGACTTTGGACTCAGCGACACGCATACAGCGTTATATTATCGCCGAAACCGCGACTATGTGCAAAATGCCATTGTTCGCGCACAAACATCCAGCCACATGTATCGCGGTAGGCAGTGCATTTATTCTGGCTTTTTGTGAGGGATCAGGTAGCGGAGCATTCAAACTCTGGCCTTTGTTTGGTGCTATGAATCAATTGCTTGGCGGTCTGGCATTGCTGGTTATTACAGTTTATCTGGCACGTAAGAAAATAAATACTTTATATACGGCTATTCCAATGGTTTTCATGATTGCCATGACGGGATGGGCTATGTACTATAATGTAATGGGATTCGCTGGTTACCGGGGAGATTCCCGCAATATATTATTATTGGTGATTTCCCTTATAATTGTTGGATTTGAAATATGGATGATTATAGAAAGCGCAATTGTCCTGAAAAAATCCTATAGTACTAACGAAGCTGAAAACGGGGAGTAAAGCTAAAATGTTAAAATCATCACCAAGCAAAATAAAAAAAGACAAGGTGTTGCTTGTAACGAAAATAGACTGTAAAAATCTAGTAAATTGGCTAAAAATCAGCCAATCAATTAACAAAAAATGGAAGCCGGGAATTCTTTCACGGATTCAGGTAACTGGATAATAAGGGGTTGTGAGTATAATGGAAAATAAATTTGTTGAAATTGATGTTGTTTCCAGCCTGGATGGATCGTGTGAAAAGAATCTTTTGTTTTTGCCTGATGTAGGTAAAGATCAAAAAGTGCCATTGGTGGTAGGTTTGCATACATGGAGTGCTGAACGTTCTAACCAAGTAAAGCTTGTTGAGTTTTGTAAAGAACGTAATTGGGCTTTGCTGTTGCCTGAATTCCGTGGTCCGAATCTAAATACTAATCCTCGTGCTAAAGAAGCTTGCGCTTCGCAACTGGCTTGTCAGGATATTATTGACGCAACTGAATTTGTACAGAATAATTATTCTATTGATAAAAATTCCACTTTTTTAGTCGGCGGTAGCGGCGGCGGTCATATGACTTTGATGACCAGCGCCTATAAACCGGAAATGTGGCGCGGAGCAAGTTCCTGGTGTCCGATTACAGATGTCACTTTATGGCATAGATACTACGGGGCAGGGAATAGTTACGCTCTTCACATGGAGGCTTGTTGCGGAGGTATCCCCGGCGACAGCCCGGAAGTGGACTATGAGTATTCCAAACGTTCGCCGATGAGTTATTTGACCAAGCTGGCAAAAGTTAATTTATCCGTCCATCACGGGCGTTTTGATAAATCAGTTCCCTGCATACATACAATAAATCTGGCTGTAGCCTTAAATGCTCTGGAACCAGAGAATTTCTTTTTTGAAATATTTGATGGCGGACATCATTTTGAGCCAGAACGTGCTTTTGCCTGGTTCGATAAACTTATGAATAAGGCAAGTGACGCGACAGTGTTGACTGCTTGATTATGTATATGCTCAAGCGAGACACTTAAGCTACATTTACTTTTGGTCTTTCAGGTCGATTTCTATGCCGCTTGCTTCAACTGCTTCGTCGTCAGGTCTTTCATTGTTTGGGCTGACTTGATTGTCTACAGAACAGCTTTCTGTGGTTTCGCCAGTGCACATGAGGAATCTTATCAATACGATAATAGCGATTAGTAAAATCAGGATTCCAATTCCGTAATACATTTTTACCTCCATTGTATAAAATGTTCTCTAATATAATCATAATACATATTTTCCATATAAGCAAGTATTTTGGGTTAATTTTATAAATTCATCTAATTATTTCATAAAAAATAGAAAAATATCTTGCTAGCCTGTATAGTATATATTATAGGGAGGTGCTTACACAATGCGCTCAATCTTAAATGGTATGATTATCGCTATGCTTACTATGGTTTTTGCTACATGGTTTCTCAGTACTGTGATCTTAAAATATATTAAACAAAGTAAATCATCCTCCTCTGTTAATAACGAAAGCATTACAGAAAAGATAAAATACAGTAAAGACAGCATGGCATATTCAAAGAAGCCATCTGTAGCCAGTTACTCTAGAGCTCCCAGGCAAACTTATTCGCGCAGTGGTAGCGGAGCAATCAAATTCAGGAAGACAAGCAATCCCTTTGGGAAAAAATTAAGTATTAGAGATCGCTCAAATCCTTTTGCTCCTAAGCTGAGCTTGCGTGGAAGCGCATGGGATCAAGTTGATAGAAAACGCAAAACAGAATACAAGCAGCAATACCAAGAGCAAGAGCAAGAGCAAGAGCAGTCGCAAACTAATACTTCCTCAACAAACAAAAGTTCTAACCCGGTCATTAGCGGTTATCAAAACTATGTTAATATGCTTAATGAGCAAATGAAAGATTAAACTTTAAATATTCTGATCCAGGCTGCCTTCACGAATAACTTTATATTCTCCAGTTTCTGTATTGAGATCATAAATATTAAAGTTCGTCTTGATATCAAAGCCCTCATAGCGAACCGCAAAGTTAACCGATGAAGAGCCAAGCTTTGGACAACTGATAATTCTATGAAAAACCCCTCGAGGCCAAACCAGCATTGCAGCTCCGCTATAACAAACTTCATCGCTGTGGCAAACCTTATCTGCCGTTACTGAAAAATGTTCAATTTTGCCATGTTCCGGCGTGTAAATATCAATATATCTTGTTCCGTACAATACCATTAGGTTATCTTCCTGATGGGGGTGCATATACCACGGGTGTGTTATATTGTCAACACTGCCTGGAGATATGGCTCCTGGCCCGTGTATGACTCGGTCAAAACCATCTATATGAGGGATGAGAGAGGTGTCTAGAGCATCAAATTTAACATTTTTTGTCCTTCGTATCTCTTTTAATGTTATAATTTTATAGAGACCTTTTACTTCTTCGAGAATCATTTAACCCTCCTCTTTGTACTGATTTATTTGATATTTCCGACTTTAATTGTTTCTGTTTTTGATTTGTCTTTTGGATTTCTTCTTACTATGAAAACTCCGGTATTTGGATTTGCCTGGCATAGAAGTTTTGCAAATTCAACGCCTTGTATAAAAACAGCTGTTGAAAGAAAATCTGAATCCCCGGCATTATTAGTAAGTACACTGACGGAAAGCATGTCTTCTACCGGTTTGCCGGTCTTCGGATTCATTATATGCGTATAATGATGCCCTTTTATTGTTACATAACGCTCATAGTTTCCGCTCGTGGCAACAGCTTGATTGCGCAGGGATAGTTTTCCGCAGATTTTGTCTTTAGCCAATGGATCACGCACACCGATAGTGTAGGATTTTTTGGGTGCTGGCGGACTGCCAAGACAATACATATTGCCGCCAAGGTCAACGACTGCATGTTTAATTCCCATTTTTTGTATTTTTTTTGTCGCGATCTGTACTGCGATACCTTTGGCTATACCGCCAAAATCTATTGACATGCCGGGAACTGAAAACTTAACAGTATGATTTTTGTCGTTAAAAATTATTTTTTTAAGACCAGTCTTCTCTTTAGCTTTTTTAACTTCTTCTTCTGTCGGGAGTGTATCGCCGCGTTTACGGTAGAAGCCCCATAGCTGCATAAGTGGGCGGGCGCTTACATCAAAAGCTCCGTCTGAAATATCATAGGCGCGTCGTGAGGAATTGAATATATTCCAGAGCAGTGGGGAACATTTGAATGGTCTGGCGTAGGCAGTTTTGTTGAGTTTGAAAATCTCACTTTTTGGATCAAATATATTACATGTTCTTTCTACTAGAATAAATATATCACGAACCTTGTCACTTGCTTTTTGAGTTAACTCTGGTTTGCCGTAAATAACAGTAGTGGCAAAAGTTCCCATGATTGGGAATTTACGTTCTGTTTTTTGTGAATTTGTGTTTAAATCTTTATCTTTTGGAAACAAATAAATCCACGTAAGAGAACATAAAATAATTATAATTAATGTTCGCCAATATTGTTTTTTAGAAATACTCTTTGTGTTTTTGTCTGATTCTTCCATATTATGTTCTCCCAAGGGGATTTTAGAAATTCAAAGGTACATAAGTCTTTTCTTTGTCGATATGAACCAGCTTGCCCTCTTTTGTCTGGTCTAATGCTTCAACAATATTTCTTGTCCATATATCAATTACTTGCCTTGCTCCTCCATAAGACGTATAATTCTTTGCATTAAAGAAGGCCATTTTGCCTTTAACTCTATCAGCTATCACAACCAACATTTCACCTGTTTCTGAATCTCTGATTATTGTTTCCATTGCGGTTACTCCACCAAGATCATCAATCTCACCTTTGAGTTTGACATTAATTGGAGTAAAGAGCCAGCCAATACCTGGAACAAGTCCCCACGTACTTAATATAGCGCCACTAACTGCTTTGTTAGGGACAGCCTGTACGATAGCAAATTCTAAAGACATTGTTTTTGGCCCCGGCTTACTGGCAATTCCAATTTTACGGCTTTTGTTAAATGCTTTTTTAAATGATTTTGCGGTATATTCAGCTAATTCAACAATATCTTGTTTGTTTTTACCAAGATAATTACGTACGTTTTGTTTTGCAAGAACCCCATTTTTAAGCTGTACCGGAGAGACTTTTGTGCTTATCATTATTTTGTCATATTTGCGAATTAATTTAGGTCGAGCCCATGCTTTTTGAAATGGGATACGGTGAGGGCTTTTCATTAGTTTTGCGTATTCCTGAGGAATAACTACTTGTCTTTCAGCTGGCTTTGCAGGTGATGGTTGTGAAATACATCCAGCTAATGATATGATTAACGTTCCGGCAAGTAAACATAATGCAGTATTTTTAGTTTTCATTTTACTCCTTTTGTCATTGTTATATATTATAAAATATATTAATTTATAGAATATTCAATATTAAATTAAAATCATTGCTCAAATATTTTTTTGTTTTTTGTTGCGCTAATATTCAATTTGCATTTGACTAAATTCATGTGTTGAGCTTATATTATAAGAATAGATATTTTAAATGCATAATTATGTAAGGTGAGATATGAAAAAAATTATTTGTTTATTTACAGCAACAGTATCGATAATCTTGTTTCTTGGAGCATGTCAGCATGAAGATTCAGATTCTGCAATGGGGTCATATCAATCAGCGAAGGTTTATAAAAGACCTTTGTATGGAGAGATTTCTCTAAAATCAGCGGCTTACCAAGGGCCTGCACGTAATCCGGTTATCTTTATTCACGGATTCCTAGGTGCTCGCTTGCGAGATAAAGACACTGGTGAGTGTATTTGGGGAGACTTTACAGGAACACAATTGGTGGAAGGATTCACCAAAAAATACATTCGTCAATTAGCTTGCCCGATGGAGCTGGGAAAACCTTTAGATCAGTTACCTGATAATTTGGAAGCGGTACGATTGTTGAGAAATATGAAAGTAAGTATTATGACAATGAACTTCAAAATGGTGGCTTACCAGTCTATAATCAACATTCTTACGAAAGCTGGTTATGTCCCTGAATGTATGCCGCTTCCTGCTAATAAAAAATTCTATTCACTATTTGCTTTTTATTATGACTGGCGAGATGATATTACTGAAAACAGTAAACGTCTGCATGATTTTATTATGATTCGGAAAAAATACCTTCAGAAGAAATATGAAAAATATTATGGTATCAAAAACTTTGATGTGCAGTTTGATGTGGTTACACATTCTATGGGCGGATTGCTTACTCGTTACTATCTGCGTTATGGAGATCAGAAACTTCAGGCTGAGCATGCCATAATGCCGAAACTGGATTGGCGTGGCAGTAAAAATATTGATAAAGCTATTATTGTCGCTACTCCTAATGCCGGTTATCTGGACACCTGTATTGAATTAACAAAGGGCTTGACATTAGACCCCAAATTGCCGATGTATCCTCCTGGGCTTGTTGGAACTTGGCAAAGTTACTACCAAATGATGCCGGTATCAGGCATGCGCGCAGTAATTATGGATCACAAAAAGGGAAAGCCGGAAGTAGATATATTTGATCCTAAAGTCTGGATTTCCAGAGGTTGGGGATTGGCTGACCCCAAGCAGGATAAAGTTCTCAAAGCTATAATGCCAAAAGTATATACTGTTGAAAAACGACGTAAAATAGCGCTAGACCACTTACGAAAATGTTTAGCTAGCGCGAAAAAATTTACCAAAGCAATGAGTATTAAAGCAAAACCGCCGGAAGATATTATGATGATATTGTTTGCTGGAGATGCGGTGAAAACCACCCGCACCGCAACGATAGATCCCAAGACTCAAAAATTGAAAATTATAAGATACGCACCGGGCGATGGCAAAGTTTTAGCGACCAGCGCTCGTTTTGATGAGAGGGCAGGGCACAAGTGGGTGCCTTATCCGATTTCACCTATCAAATGGGATATAGTTATCAATGTTCAAGGTGCACACATGGGAGTTATGGATAGCTATCCATTTATAGATAATTTAAGCTATTATTTGCTGTCATTCCCTTCTCCTAAGAGACATACCGCACACCTTTATCTCGAAAAACTGGAACGCGAGAAAAACAAGAAATAATCTATGTTGTAATTTTTTCCAGTCGCTTCAGCCATAGGTCTGCACAGGCATCGGACGGCATACGCCAGTCGCCTCGTGGAGAAAGACTGATTGTTCCTACTTTTGGACCGTCTGGCATGCAGCTCCGCTTAAATTGCTGCTGGAAGAAACGTTTAATGAAAACTTTCAATGTGTCAAGAATCAGTTTATGGTCATAAGTGTCCTCAAAAGCAATTATCGCCAGATAATATATTTTTTCAGGCTCAGCACCATATTTGATGAGATGGTAGAGGAAGAAATCATGCAGTTGGTAAGGACCGATAATATCTTCAGTTCTTTGATTTATTTTGCTACCACGATCATTAGGGAGCAATTCAGGACTGACTGGCGTAGCAATAATATCTTCCAGAATATCTTTTAGTTTTTTATCAGATTTGTCAGCGACCCAACTGATAAGATAACGTATCAGGGTTTTTGGGACAGCGCAATTTACCGCATACATTGACATGTGATCGCCGTTGTAGGTTGACCAACCCAAAGCTATTTCCGATAAATCACCAGTACCGACCAGCAAGCCGCGGTCACGATTTGCTATATCCATAAGCAGTTGAGTTCTCTCTCGTGCCTGAACATTTTCATAAGTAACATCATGAGTCGCGGGATCATGGTCAATATCTTTAAAATGCAGGAGGCAGGCGTCAGTTATATCTATTTCCTGGAATTCTGCTCCAATAAGTTTAATCATTTCTACCGCATTATTATAAGTACGATCAGTAGTGCCGAAGCCAGGCATTGTAAGAGCCAGAATATCAAACATTGGACGCTTCAACAGTTTCATGGTTTCAGCGCAAACCAATAGTGCTAGAGTGGAATCAAGACCACCGGAAACTCCGATGATAAGTTTTTCTGCTTTTACATGTTCAAGACGCTTGGCAAGAGCCGCAGCCTGGATCTGAAAAATCTCTTCGCAATTAATATCACGTTCCGCCGGGTTGGACGGCACAAAAGGATTCGCGTCAATATGCGCATATTCAAGAGTTGGAGAAGAAAAAACCTGAGTCATATCAATATTTCTGAAGCATTTTTCAGCTTTTGCGTCTCCCATAGAGCTTTCACTTAAACGAATACCTTGAAGTTTTGCTAAATCAATATCAGCATAAATAATACTGTTGTTACGGTGAAAACGTTCATTCTCCGCAATAATCTGTCCGTTTTGAGCAATAATCGAATGCCCATCAAAAACTAAATCGGTGCTGGATTCATGTACCCCTGAAGATGTATAAACATAAGCGGCAAGACAATGCGCGCTTTGTTGTTGAACAAGGTTTCTGCGATATTGAGACTTCGAGACTAGAGCATTGCTGGCCGAAAGATTAAATATGCATATTGCTCCGGCTATTGCCTGATGTGAACTCGGTGGAATTACACCCCATAAGTCTTCACATAGTTCGACGCCGAAAGAAAAATCACGGGCACAGGAGAAAATAATATCTGTTCCAAATGGAACTGAATTCATGCAGTGAGTTCCTTCTGGGACTGTTGCGCCTGATTTAAAATAGCGTTTGTCATAAAATTCACGATAATTAGGATTATTAGTTTTGGGTACTATACCGCGGATTTTGCCTGACTGCAGAACGAAAGCGCAATTGTAAAGAGCATTCTGCCAAAAGAATGGTGCGCCGACAATGATAATCATTGAACTGTTAGCGAATGAAGCGGCTATTTTCTTTATCGCATCCATTGCTTCTTCGCGTAAAGTTGCTTGGAAAAACAGATCTCCGCAAGTATATCCTGTAATAGACATTTCAGGGAATGCTACCGCGGCAACTTCATTACTCGAACATTTCTGAATGTTTTTAATTATTTCAGCTGTATTAAAGGCTACATCAGCAACCTTCATTTTAGGCGAAACCGCCGCAAATCTATAAAACCCAAACATTTTAAATTCTCCTAAGCAAGTTAATTCAAGTTATTTTTTGTATACGTCTTTTCTGTGTTGAATTCGGACAACCAAAACACTATCGTGAATTATTGCATAAATAACACGATAATTTCCGACTCTATATTTTCTAAGTCCGGTAAATTTACCTTGTAATTCTGGATATTGATCCGCTTTTATAGAAAGTTCTGAACTTAATTTTTTTAGTATTCGATTTGCATCAGAAGCAACTATTTTGTTCAAATCTTTTGCAACAGATTTTTTGAACGTAATATTATAAGCCAATTTCTTTTCTCATGTCATTCATTGATATTGCAGGATCCGAAGTGTCTCGTAAACGCTCAAGACCGACTTGTAAATCTACCTGATCATGCAGATAGTTTTCAAGAGCTTTTTGGACAAGAAATGATTTTGGTCTTTCCATCGTCGAAGCAACATTGTTAAGTTCTTTTGCCAGCATATCTGGTAACCTTACTGAAAGTGAAGTACTCATATTTTAAATTTCCTATGTGTTTAGTTGTAATACAATATAATACATTGTATTACAAAAGTCAATAGTAACTAAGATTTTATTTAATGACTATCATTATCGTTCCGCGGCTTGGTTTACTTAAGGTCGTTTGAGCATTGACTAAAAAACTGTATTCATTCGCTGGAACAATACATGGTTTTAAATTGATGTCATAAATTATTTCCAACCTTTTGGGAGAAATTTTCTTAGAACTGATATTGATTGTACCACCGTTTTGCGGATATTTAACAGAAAAGTTTTCAGGTTGAATAACTATCTTTTCCAATTTATCTGGCAGTTCTATGAAATATTTTGTTTTGGCACGGACATATTCATTTTGAAGATATGGATTTTGACGTTTCTCGATACCTGTTCTGATTATATTTTTTAAGTAATTTGATGGTAATTTAAAATAAAGATATTTGCCGTCTTTAACTACATAATCTGGTATTTTTACAGCATAATGCACTTTACCGGGATAAGTTTTAAAATCACTTGTAAATTTAGTTATAGGAGTTGCTGATTGAGCTAGACCAGAGACCATTTTTTGAAAGTGTCGTTTACGATCTTCAGGGGGCATTTCGCTGAATAAACGATTGTTGCTTGCGAAATTATTTCCATATAAGAATGTGGTTGATGAAATCAATATACTTCCATCTTTAATTAGTTTTAATGCATATTCCTGCTCAAGATGATTTTTCATATCTTTTTGAGTTTTGATGATGCCGAGTTTGGCAGTGTTGAGATTCAAGGCAATCTCGCCTTCGTTGCCACAAGTTCCAAGTTGCGCGTACTGGTTCGTGTCGTTGAAAAAATAACTCTTGCTCTTATGGATGATTTTGACCAGCACTGTAGCAAAGTCATTATCAGGATAAGCATTGAGTTCAGCTAGTGTCTGTGGCAGGGCAGGGCTGTTTGCAACAGCAAGAAATTCTGCTTTGAAACCAGCTTTTTTAAACATTGTGTACAGCAATACCGCACGGTCAGTAGAGTTGCCGTAAGCATCACTCAGAGTTTTGTCAGCAGGACTTATACAGGACAGTGGAAAAGAACTTAAGCCTGGGCCGGCGGCACGTATTTTTTTAGCGACGTAATCACGAATAGTTCTCATTGCATCGAGTGGTGTTTTGTCATCAATCAACTTAGCAGTGAGAGCTTCAGTCTTGCTTTGATTTTGACTAGCTTTTTCCAGATATGTTTTTATCTTTTTAGAATACTCCTGCCAGTTGCCGTTCGAGAATTTAATTGTTGGAACAAACATCCAGGCGGGCGGAGTCTGTATTTCCGATGGAATAGCAACAACGTTATTAGTTTCCCATGTATGAATAATATTTCCGTTCTTTTTACTGCTCTTGGTATCCAGTAATTCAGGAGTTTTTGAAAGCTTTAATTTCATTGTGTCAGGGTAATGCAGGATGGTTTTCTTGTGTATGATTGGGGAACTGTTTTGAAATAATGCCATAGTACTGATAAATGGCTGTTTAGTATTTTCTATAACAAATTCATATTCGATCAGACTTCCGACTTGAACGCCAGGCAGGCTGACTACCATGATTTTTCCTGCGGGGTAACGTGGTGCGCTGGCTATCCAGCCCTGGTCCATTATATTTGTTTCAGTCTTATTTAACTTGAATTTTTTACCATCTGGATTGGTAATAACTACTGACTTGATGGCAACTTTTTGCCATGCTGGATTGTAATGTAATTTTATTTCAGAATTATTTTTAACTCCGGCATAGTTCAATATTTTCTTTTTGATTTTTGTATTGATCGTGTAAGAGTTATTATCTTTAATGTCAACAATGCTTTCCTGATTAATAATCAGGCTTTGAGCAGTAGGGAACAGCTTTTTGAGCTCTTTTACTTTTATGAAATCTTTTTTCAAGACGAGCATTTTGCGATTTTCAAATTGAATTGCTTCAATATCTTTTTTAAGTTTAATGTATTCATCTGGCAGAAATTCGACTGCTTTGATTAAGTATTTTGATGTGCCGGAGAGTTGATTGCCTTTGCTTTTTATTTCGCGATTCCAGATAAGTTTTTTCCAGTTGATCTTTTTATATTCCGGAAATTTCGCGATAGTCAAGCCAAGTGGCAGTTTATAATTGAAGTTTTCAATAATTCCGCAAGTGGCAGATAATTTTAATGGATATTTACGTTTTTTTAAACCCATTCCACCAAGAATCCATCTTACGGCACTGAATGATGAACCGATTCGCGGTACTTGCAGGAGCATAGCATTTTTGCCCTGAACCAGCAGGCTGTCTGTACTAAATGAGAATTCAACAGAGAGCGGGGTTTTGAAATCTCTTATATTTTCGGGTCTTACTTTAAAACTTTTAAGTTTTGCTCCAGGCATAAGGGCTTTCAAGCGTGAGGCAAAGAATTGCTTAATGCGTTCAGTTTTCCAACGTGAAAACGCTCCGCGGTATATGGTATCATTTATACCCTGAAATTTGAGTTTAGTGCTGGCGGTCAGACTGCCGTTTTTATCCAGCTTACCAACAGTGTCGGCATGTAGCAAGTTATCACTTGCCGGAGTGATCGGGGATGTTAGCAAATCACTGCCGGAAGGCTTGGCTGGTAAATAACTTTTATCTGAAAGATAAGCAGGCAGGATATCTTTGGTGGTTTCATCGGTGGAATCCATCAGGACGGTTTCTCCGTCTTTCGTGATTGCGCAGCTTATTGCGTGGTTAAAAAAACTATTGGGTACTTCTTTATCTTTTTTAGCCCCAGCCATTATCAATACTGGATATGCTTTGATACCTGCCAGACGAAGCATTCCTGCAAGCAGGGCGGCTTTGTCGCGGCATACGCCGTAGCGGTTTTTGAAAGTTATATCAATGTCATGAGGTTCGTATCCCGGAGCTGTAGTCTCAATAGTAAGTCCCATATAGCGGATTTTTGTTGAAACGAAACGGAAAATTACCTCGATTTTTTCTTTATCAGTTTTTAATCCTTTGATTAATTCCGCAACTTTTTTCTTCATGTCTGGAGTGACTTTGTCTAAATGTGGTGCGCATAGTTTATCATACCACTTTGAAATAAGCTGCCATGACTCAACTGTACTGAGGAGTAAACGCTGCGTATGCATATAGTAAGAGTGCATTTTGGGTTCTGGAAAAATTCGCGGTATATTGCGGAAAGTCCAATTGTAAATTATTCTGTCGCCGACTTCTGTTTTTTTGAATGAAGTTGAATTTTTCACCTGATCTTTTACAATATATTTTTTCAAGGGTCTGCTTTTAGGACCATTGACCACGATATTGTAATATATAAGCGGAGTTGTGGATTGCAGTACATACATATCGGTCCAGATATCTTTCATACGTGGTGTTAGGAGGCTGCGTTTGACAAAATAATGCATAGTATCGCCGATCTCTACTCCAGGAACGCTTACACTCAGGATTTTTGAATTCGGGTTGTAAATATTTTGCCCCATCTGACCAGGATTGATCATTTCCTTTGAGTTTTTAGCAACGTTTATTTTTATAACTTTCCCATTAGCTTTTATTATTTCTATCGTTAATATTTTGACACTTCCATAGGAGCGATTAAAGTGTTCACTAAAAACTCCTGCGGAGCGTTTACCTTTTTCAGTAAGAATTTTCTGGTAGAATTCATCAAATTCCACAGAAGAACCATCTGCTTGATAAGTGATTTTTTGGACATCTCGCACCAAAACACTGTCAGAATTAGGAAATTTTTCACGGTTCACAGTGCGAGCAGTTAACATTACTTTATGTCGATCAATAAAGGGTGTGGAGGCTGTTTGAGCTACGGCAGTTAGGCTGATTGTTATAGTAATTAGAAGTGAAATTATAGCTTTATGGAAAAGTGATTTCATTAAAATATCTCTCTATTTGTTGTGATTTTATTAAACAATACCCTCAATTTGTTGAAATATCAATATATATTTAACATAATTTTGAGCTAATGCTATTGTTTTTAGACTATTTGTAGAGTATATTAGTTGTATAAATTTGAATAAAAGAAGAGTTTATTTATAATGAAATTAAAAACGCTAAAAAAAGATGATGTAGTTATTTTCGAGATAACCGGACGTCTTAATGCAGTAAATGTTCACTTACTAAAAAAGAAATTCCAGAAATACTGTCCAGAAGAAACCCATTTTGTTTTTGACTTAAAAGAGTTGGAATACCTTGACAGTACAGGACTTGGGGGCGTTGTTTCGTGTTTGAAAGCTGCGGCAAATAATAATGGTGATGTAAAGATTGCCTGCTTGCAGAACAAAACAAAAATGGTTTTTGAAATCACGCGTGCTTATAAGATTTTTGATATTTTTGAGGATGTAAATTCAGCTATAGCTGCATTTAAATAATACTGATTATTTCCTAAAAATTTTATATAAGCATTCTTCAATTAGTTAGATATGAAAATAACCTGAACAGCTTAGCTTTTTGAGGATTAATTTTGAAAGTTTATAGTAGTAATATAAAACTCCTGGCAGTTGATAGCGATACAGTTAATCTCCTCTTGCTCGAAGAAGCTCTTAAAGGTAAAGATATTGATGTAGAATGCTGTAGTGTTGGATTTGAGGCTGTTGAATTAATTAAGAAGAACAGCTATGATATTGTTCTCCTTGACATTGTTATGCCGGATATTGATGGTTTTGAACTTCGTAAATTGATTCGTATATGCGACCAGTATCTCCCTATAATTTATCTTACCGCGATTATTGACACTGTCCAGAATGACCTGATGGAAAAGATTTCCGAAGATCAGTTTACCCATTACATGAAAAAACCTTATGACTTGTCTCGTTTGCTTGAGATGATAAAAAAAGTAGCCAAAACTTATCGTTCTGAAGACAAAACTAGGAAGTATTATACTACGCTTGAGGAAAATCTTGAATTGGCAGCTGGCGTACAAAGTCTGCTTTTACCGAATTGGATAAAGATAGAAGATAATCTTACAATGTCTTCACTTTATCGCCCTGCCTATAAGGTTAGTGGAGACATTTTTGAGATGATCAATATTAGTCCAGGACGTTATTTTGTTCTTCTGGGAGATATAGCTGGGCATGGTATTCAAGCAGCTTTGTATATGAGTGCTATACAATCATTAGTTAAATTGATTATCTCCGAGTCGAAAAATATTCAAATTGATGATGTTTTGAATCGCTTGAACAGTTTCTTTTGTGTTGATATGCAGAAAAAAAATTATATGACTTGCCTGGCGGGTATATTTGATTTTAATATTAATAAACTGCAATTTCTCAGTGCTGGACACCTTAGCTTTTTTATGCATGATGGCAAGAGCGATGGAGTGGAATTGTTGAATGCTGAAAATAAAGGAGCAATCCCGGTAGGTTGGGTTGAAAATTATAAATTTGATTTAAAAACTGAGGCTGTGACAATTGATTTTGATGATGACAGCAGTTTTTACGCAATTACGGATGGTCTTATTGAAGCGAGTACGGAAGATGACCGGATATTAGGAGTTGAAAAGTCAGCTTACTACTTGAGAAATCAGCCACCGCAACTATTCCGCCATTGGTCCCTTATCATGTTTGCGATGCCATCAAAAAAGCAGGATATACTGTTATTGAAGATGATGTTTGC
>Ga0307988_1000958_pt1 | contig 17792 bp, 24 predicted proteins | sample EllFjometagen183_FD_203166 | JGI IMG/M metagenome (GOLD analysis project Ga0307988, IMG submission 203166) | Marine microbial communities from Ellis Fjord, Antarctic Ocean - #183 | ecosystem: Environmental > Aquatic > Marine > Unclassified | place: Southern Ocean | collected 2014-10-08 | reverse complement strand
GTAACAATGAAGAACAAAAAAACCACTCAGTGACTAGCATATTAAGTTTTTTAAACAAGAGTATTTTGGTGATTTTTCTTTTGACCAGAGCTCTGATTTTCATAAAAATTTTAGCAGATGATATATCTCTGGAATGGAACCAAAATAGAAAAAAAGGAGGCAATGGTATCTTTCTTTTCGCCTGCTGTGCAGTGTGGATATGGAGTATATGAAACGTTACGAACCTATAAGAAGGTGGTATTTAAAAAAGAAGAACATCTTGATCGATTGATGCGTTCAAGTGCCATGATTGGATTGCGATTGCCTTATTCAATCACGCAAATTTCAGAATGGATTGAAGAGGTTGTTTCTACTCTTCCTAGTGATTCAAGAATATCCATCGTTATTGTTCCGGAAGGAGTAATGATAGGAGCTGAAGAATTGGTAATGGACATGGAAATTTATAAAGGAGTGGCATTAAAATCGGTCTTTCGTCCACGTTCAAATCCAGAATTAAAAACACTCTCTTCTCGTTTAGACGGCTATATTTCTCAACAAATAGCTGAGCGTGATGAATTCTTTTCTGCAATTTTAACAAATGCGGATGGACACGTAACAGAGTGCGCAAAAGCGAATATATTTTGGTTTGATGGAGAAAAACTCTCAACACCAGATGAAGGAATTTTAAAAGGAGTCACAAGAGAATTAGTATTGGAACACTCCTGTTTTCCATTGAAATTACAGAGTTGCACATTGCGTGAATTATGTCGCTCAGAGGAAATCTTTCTTACCTGCACGAGCATGGGAGTTGTGCCGGTTACACGGATTGATGATGAAAAAATCGGTAATGGTAAAGTAGGGGAAAGAACAATGAAGCTTATGAGTATTTTTGAGAAAGAAGTATCAAATATGTGAAACTTCAATCTTGAAACAACAAACTTCAAATTTGGAATCTAAAATAAAAAGAAATCCAAATACCATTCAATAATTTGATCACCGGAGTGAAGCATAATAAGAAAAGCAGGAAGGAGAAAAGCTCCCATGGGGAGAGAAGATTTTATATTTTTCTTTTTTGTAATTAAGAGGGGAATGGCAATAAGAGATCCAAGAATATAAGCAATAAATAATGCACCAAGCATTTTTTCCCATCCAAGAGCTAATCCTATGAAAAGGCCCAATTCCATGTCTCCATCACCAACCCATTTTCCCTTTGATATAAAATATTGAAAGGCATAAAACCCAAATCCAATAAGTCCTCCGATGAGAGCTGATGGAATATTTCCATTTACAAAAGCAAGAATGAAAGCCAAGACAATTGCTGGCCAGGAAATGCGTCGATCCACTTCTGAAAACTTTGTATCGTATACCCAAAGAATGAGAGCGAAAAACACGAGCAGGAGATTTAGTGCAGTATTCCACCAGATTTCTGAGTAAAAAAATTGTACAAAGATTATGCCAGCGATGATAAAAACAATTTCTACTAATGGATAAAATATCGATATTTTTTTTCCACATTTTTTACATTTTCCTTTTTGAAATACCCATGAAAGCACGGGAACGAGCTCAAGTGCAGAGAGAGTTTTCCTGCATTTTGGACACTTGCTGCGTCCAGTCCAGATTCCCGGTTCATCATTATGAAGTCTCCATACCAACATTGTGGTAAAGCTTCCAAGAAGTGCTCCACCGACGGCACCGCAAATGATATGGAGAGATTCAAACATCATGACAGCATTTTATAATAAATTTTTCGATGGCAACTTCTAATGGGCGAGTGTCACTGGTAGTAACAATAATTCCACCAGACTTCATTCGCTTCTCGATTTCAAACAATTCGTCATAGAGTTTTCTAATTTTTTCTGCAGAAAAGTTTCGTGTGCAACCGAGTGTTTTTTTGACTACAAAAGGATGGAGTTTTGTTCGTTTTGCTATTTCGTTCTCGTACAAACCTTGATCAAGTCCTGCTCTTAGTTGTGCGTGTACACGTATTTCTCGTTGTATCATGGAAAAAAGTTGATGAATAGGGCTTCCCATTGTGAGCAGCGAACGAAATCGTTTAATAGCTTCTTGTGCATCACCACGAGAGAGCTTTTCCAAAAATCCCCAAATCTCTAACTGAGGATGAGGGAGGGAAAGCGTTTCAATCATTGTTCGAGAAATAGCTTTTCCATCTGCAGCAGTTGCTAGTTTTTGTAATTCACTTGAGAGATGCCATAAATTAGTTCCACAACGGTCCATCAGATATTTTGCTTCTGATCGAGCTATTGTGGCATCCCACTTTTCTGCACGTTTTTCGATCCATCGTAATAAAGAGGATTCATCAAGAGGTTCAAATTCTTCCGTGCGAGCATTTTCTTGGAAAAATTTCGACCATTTTGTTCGTTTATCCAGTTTTGGTTGTACAACAAGAACGGAAGAGTTCTCAGTATTATCAGGCAATATATTGAAAAAATCTTCTGCTTTATCGAATTTGGCAGAGTTCCACCAATCAGCTTCACAGATAGCCAGACGTTTTTCTCCGAACAAATTTGGTGTACAAACAAGGTCGTTTAGTTGCATAAGAGCGGCCATATTATCATGTCCGTCACCACGTTGAGGTGTTTCAAAAATTCGCAATTCTCCATTTGGATATTTTTTTACAAATCCTTTTTTGAGCACACGGAGTCGTTCGTGCATTCGAAATGTATCTTCTCCAGTAAGGAGGATTAAGTTTGAAATCATATGCTTGGATCATAAACGCTGATAGTCCGTTGTCCAGTACTTGCTCCGTGTATAATTCGAATCACAAATTTTCTACCACAGAACCCCTTTTGTGCAGTGTTAGATATTTTATCCGCCCATTCAATGAAAGTTGATACTCCTGGATCTTCTGCCATCTCACTGAGGCCTCGTTCAAAAAAGTCATTTGGATTTGAAAGACGATAAAAGTCGAAGTGAGCAAAGGAACGCTTATTTGCGGTAAATTCGTTTACTAATGTGTAGGTTGGGCTCGGTACATCTTCTGTTACCCCAGCTTCGCGAAGAATTTCTCGTACAAGAAAGGTTTTTCCCGCTCCGAGACCTCCTTCCAAAAAAATAGAGAAGTTTTTTTCTTTTGATAGAAGTTCTTTCCAGACTTTTTGTGCAAACTTTTTGCTCATGTCTTGTGTTGCGATTTTTTCTTTTAAAATCAGTTTCATTTTTTTGTGATTTTGCTAAACTGTCGCCAGAAATTTACACGATTTTTATGAAAATTCAATTTTTCGGTGGCAGTTCGTTCCTTGTTGATGGAAAATCAGCAAAAGTAGCACTTGATCCAGGCGATGCAAAAATCGGTACGGTTGATATTGCAACAAGTTCCAATGGTGCGGAACTTTCTATTGAAGCAAAGAAAATATTAAACTTGCCGGGAGAATATGATATTTCAGATGTGCTTGTTCGAGGGTTCCATACACATGGAGATACAAATACTGTTTTTAAAATCACGTTAGATGATGTTGTGATAGCACATTTTGGAAATTTGCCAGGAATGCCTAAATCTTCATTCTTTGATGATTTGGGAGAGAACGTTGACGTTGCTCTTTTGAGTCTGCGTGATGATTTTGATGCCAAGAGTGCAAAAGATTTCTTGGAAAAAGTAGATCCGCGAATGGTTATCTTTGGTGGAAATGCAACGATATTTCCACGTATCGTAGAATTGTTCAATGCGAAAATTTTACCAGAATCAGAAATTTCAGTATCGCGCTCAAGCTTACCAAGTGATACCACAGAATTTGTTATTTTATCTGTCTAAAATTTGACCCGTACAATAATATTTGTACACTCCTTTCGGTTTGGCTCGGTAGCTCAGTGGTAGAGCAAGGGACTGAAAATCCCTGTGTCGGTAGTTCAATTCTACCTCGAGCCACCAAATTTAGATAAAAAGTTCTAACTTCGTTTAGTTTGCCCTGCCACAACTAAGCATTAATCAGTAATAGATATAGATTGCTGTTTTTTTGTAAATGTTATTGTTTTTCTAAACTAGAATCACTACTTCCAATGCATAAATATCTCATAGCAATTAATAATTTCAAAATCCCATGTTCCTTTTTAAGGCTCAAAATTGGTTTAATAGTTTTGATTGTAGGAATTTTTTCTTTTGGTGTTGCGGAGAGTTTTCAATCGGGTGAGATTATTTGAAAAATTGCGAGAAATGAATCTGGAGAATTGGCATGGAATTTGATGATATTTGTAATTTTTGTAGGAATGTTTTCTAAAATCTTTTTACAAAACAAGTTATTGCAACAAATCTTACCACTTCGAAAACATGCGGGGGTTCTTCTTTTTCTGATTATTTTGGCTCATGCCATTTTTCATTTTCTTAGAGCCGGTGTTTTGGGAGATTGGACTGGAATGTATTTTGAATCTGTAGAAAGTGATTGGGCGATACTATTTGGGGTTATTTCTTTTTTAATTCTGTTGCCCTTATTTCTCACTTCCACAAATTTTGCTTGTAAAAAAATGGGCTACAAATCTTGGAAGTTCTTACAACGATTTACACATTTAGCCTTTATTTCAGCAGCAATTCATGTGATTTTTATCAAATTTTCTCAATACAGTGAAATAGATTTTAATGCATTATCAATACTGATTATCTATCTCTTAGGATATTTGTGGTTGTTTTCGCGAAAAACAAAGAAGGTATCTACTCCCCGTACTTAGAATAAAACTTTTCATAAGCCGGTTTTAGTGTTGTCAATAATGATTCATATTCTTCTCCGCTTAAGTCTTCTAATTGATGAACAATCAATCCAGCAGAAAGAGCGGCTTCTTTGTACGTCTCATCTCCTTCATATTCATTCCATCTCAAAATTGGAACAAAGTCTAAGTGTAAATTTTCTAATTCCTTGAGATCCTTTTCTCCATTTTCTAAATATTTTTCCATTCTGTCACCAAAAACCAACATTAGCTGATTGAGCGTTTTTTCGGCTTCTTCCTCAGTAACAATTTGGTTATCAATTTTACTAGAATTACTTTGAGTATTGGACTCACATCCAGCAGTAAGGAAGAGAATAAGAACAAAAGGAATAGCGTATAGTTGTTTTTTCATAAGGTTTTGAATATTAATAATCCCTAAAATTATAATATGTTCGGACAAAGTTCACAAGGTCCTGCTAAAGGAGTATTTCTTCCTCTGAAAATCCATTGCCATTATTGTTCAGTTCAATCCCTCCCTCTTCTTTATTACCTAAAACAAAAGAAGAAGCCTATTCTCCAGAATAAACAATTGAGAAAAACCCAAACTCGTGGCACAATCTAGGTAATGAAATTTTTTGAGTGGGCTTCCTTTCTTTTGGCATCAGTAGTGTCGGGAGGTGATGTCCCAGCATTATTTGATTCGCCTGAAATGTTGTCAACGCCAAAGGTAGTTATGGAGAAGCAAGTGAATCTTTTTACCGAGAAGAAGTCCGTAATACCTTCTTCAAAAACAAGTGATAGAACATCAGCTTTAAAAAAAGACACGTTGCCTCAGAAAAAATCTATTTTTGAACCAGACAGCCAACCTATTGAATCAGCGATGCAAACATCAAAACCATTAGAGTCAGGCGTAACATTACATGTTCCAGAAGGATCTTCTTTGGTAGTAGAGGAAGAAGTAGAGATTCGAGTAGGGGATAAATTTGCAGCAGTAATTGTAGACCCGGTGAGTGGGGAAATTTTTTCTCAGAGCGAGTGGGTAGAAGTAAAAAAATGAAATTTCGTGGACGCGTGATCGAGGGGCAAAAGTTGGCACGTACATTGGGTGCACCAACAGCAAATTTGTCATTTTCTCAACGTCCCAAAATAAAGGATGGCGTATGGTTAGTGAGAGTTCGATTTGATGAACATGAATATGGAGGAATTTTACACGCGGGGAGTCGCCAGACAGATAAAAAATGGATGATAGAGGTTCATATAGTAGAGTTTTCAGGAGAGTTATTGGATAAGATTTTGGAGATAGAAACAATAGAATTCGTTCGTGAAACAATGAAGTTTTTAGCATTATCTTCATTAAAATTGCAGATTCAACAAGATGTGCTTATTGCGCGGAAGTTTTTTATTCGTGAAAAGATGAGAAGGCATTGGGATAACTTGTCTACGGAGGAACGAAAAGACTTAAGTACTTTAGCGGTTAAACAAGTTTCAGCATTACCTGAATTTTTATCAGCAAAAGTAATTTATGCTTTTGCTCCAGATAAACATGAAATAGATTTTGTACAAGAATTGTGTTCGGCTTTTTCGAAGAAACAATTTGCGTTCCCATTTGTGCGAGGATGGGATATGAAATTTCATGTTTCCAAATATGAAGATATGACAGTGGGAAATTTTAAAATACTAGAACCCACAAATGATACTTCTGCTCCAAGTCCGGACTTGATTCTTGTTCCAGCAGTAGCTGCGGCGATAACAGGGGAGCGGCTTGGTCGTGGTGGGGGATATTACGATGAATTTTTGTCCCAGGTTGATGCTCCGACGATTTGTATTTTACCAGAGTGGGCAGTTCTAATAGATATTCCCTTTGAGGCTCGTGATGAAAGAGTGGGGAAAGTTATTGGGGTATAAAAAAAAGCCGCAGATCACACGTGAACACGGCTTTAAAATACTTTTCTTATTTCATTACTAGGAAAATTTCTCTACTCGTGAGTAGAGACCACGGCGGAATTTCTTCCTGATCAACCAGCGAGTTGTCACACTCTGTTGCATATAAAATAAGAATTTCTTTTTTGTTGAAAAAAAAGTGTCAATTTAGACCGCTGCTTCAACGATTGCAGCTCATACTTTCTGTTTGACGTTTTTAGTGACCGTGGATTTCCATGTTTAAATAAAACATAAAATTATTCCTAGCTTTTTTTGAGGCCAGGAAACTGTGTTACGGAATATAAGACAGATTTCTAACCTCAAATTATTATGAAACTTGAAAAGATCGGATGTTGGAATCATCAGGTGATAAGATTTCTCTTTCAGTGCGATAGAAAACAACGCCGTGAATTTAGTGAGGAATTGTTTTTTGTCAACCAAAAGGCGCCCCGCAATGCGGGGCGCCTTTATATTATTCTTTTTATCTTTTCCGTTTATCCTAGGAATTTTTTCACAGCTTTTACTACTGATTTCGATTGATCAAGGGTAATTCCAATCTCAGCTAATTCTTCAGCCTTCAATCCCTCAAATTGTTTTATCTGAGAAAGACCAATATCTGTAAGAATAGTAATAACTTCTGGTTCAACTCCTTCGAGCATCTTAATACTAACTTTTTCTGAAATTTCTTTTTTCTCACGTTTCTTCGCTGGCTCTGGTGCGACAGATTCATCTTCTTCGACTGGTCCATCGAATGTGATTACGTCAATTTGCATGTCGAGTAGTTGTCCAGCAAGTCGAACATTTTGTCCTTTTCGTCCGATAGTAATAGCTCGCTCTTCTTCTCGTACGAATATTTTTACACGTGCTTCTTTTTTTGTTCCCTTGAAGAACTCAACTTTAGCAATCTTTGCTGGAGAAAGTGCAGCAAGAAGTAATTTTTTTGGATCATCAGAATATTGAATAACGTCGAGACGTTCATCTCCAACTTCTTCCATTACCGTGTTAATTCGGCTTCCACGTTGTCCTACGAATGCTCCTACTGGGTCAACACCAGATTCTTCTGATGCAACAGCGAGTTTGCATCGAACACCGGATTCGCGTGCCATTTTCGCAATATATACGATTCCTTCTCGCATTTCTGGAATCTCTGCCTCAAAAAGCGCATCGATGAATTTTTTACTGGTTCGTGTGATTCGAAGTTGAGGTCCTTTACTTGTTTGTTCTACTGCTTCAAGTAAAACTTTAATTCGTTGTCCAGTGAAGAATTTTTCTCCAGTGATTTGTTGTCGATTAAATAACAACGTTGTAATTCCTTCGATTTCTACCAAAGCAGAATCACGATCTACTTTTTGAACACGAGCAGTAAGAAGATCTCCTTCGCGGTCTTTGAATTTCTCAAAGAGCATAGATCTCTCAGCTTCTTGTAATTTTTGGCTCATTACGTGTTTTGCAGTTTGTGCGGCGATCCGACCAAAGTTCTCCTCGAGCTGCAATGGAATATAAATAGTATCTCCAATTTTTGTTACGGGATTAACAAGTTGAGCATCTTTCAGCGCAATTTCGCTTGTGTGATCCTCTACTTTTTGTGCAACAATACGTTCTTCAAATATTTTCATATCAGAAATATCATCACCCAGCACAACTTTTATTATTTGATCCGCATTTCCAAAGTCTTTCTTGTATGCGAGAGCAATACCGTTCTCAATAGCTTCAATCACAATAGTGTGATCCAGATTTTTTTCAGCGCATATCTGGTTAATCGCTGCTTGTAATTTGCTCTGCATGGTCGGGGGGGGGTAAAAAAATCCAGAAAAAATAGCGATAGTCAAATAAATGACCATCACTTTTCGGCTGTAGTGTGTTTCGTTCCGCAATAAAAGTCAAATTTTAGTGAAAGATTTTACAAAAGAAGGAAACGCTTACCCAGCCTGTTCCAATAAACTTTTTTGTTCTTCGAGCTGGAGTGTTTCAATTATTTTTCCCAAATTTCCATCCATGATTCCCGGGAGATTTGAAAAGTTTTGTCCAATTCTATGGTCTGTAACGCGATCTTGAGGGAAATTATAGGTTCTGATTTTATCACTCCGATCACCAGATCCTATTTGAACTAATCGTTTTGATCCAAGTTCTGCTTGTTTTTTTTCTTCTTCTAGTGCGTACAATCTTGCTCTCAGTACGCCAAATGCCTTATTTTTATTTTTCAATTGAGATTTCTCATCCTGACAGGTTACGATTAATCCAGTTGGGACGTGTGTGAGACGAACAGCAGAATCAGTTGTGTTTACAGATTGTCCACCACATCCAGAAGCACGAAAAACGTCGACACGAACATCTGAAGGATTTATTTCAACCTCGGTCTCTTCTACTTCAGGCATAACAACGATTGAAATAGCTGATGTGTGAACACGTCCTTGAGATTCTGTGACAGGGATTCTTTGTACGCGGTGTACGCCTCCTTCGAATTTTAAATTTCCATAGGCACCAAATCCGATAATTTTGAAGATGATTTCTTTGATACCACCACCTTCATTGGCTTGTTCTGAGAGAATTTCAACTTTGAACTCCAAAGATTCAGAAAACTTCATAATTGATCGAGTCATTTCTTCTACAAATAACGCGGATTCATCTCCTCCAGCTCCTGGACGTATTTCCATAATGCAATTTCTATCATCATTAGGATCACGTGGAATGAGGGCGACTTTGAGAGCCTCTTCTACAGAGGGAAGTTCCTTTTTTGCATCGTCAAATTCAGTTTTCGCTAACTCTTTCATTTCAGGATCATTCATAAGTTCTTCGGCATCAAAAAGTTGTTGCTGAAGTGCAATATATTTTTTAGCTAATTCAAATCGGGGTTCCATTGCTTTCCGTTTTTGTCCAAGTTGTCGTGATTTGTTTGGATCAGAAAACGTTTCAGGATCAGCAAGTTTTTGCTCAATCGTTTCGAAGTCTCTGAGAATCTTTTTTGCTTTATCAATCATCGCGCGAAGTGTACTATATTTCACTTCCAACGCAACCAAGTTGCATTTTAAAGTTTGTCTGTCAGAATTTTCGTACATGAAAAACTATAAAAATCTAGACTCTACCAAACTACAGAAATTTTTTAAATCACTCTCTTATTCAGACGCAGAAAATGAGCGTAAGAAGCTAGTAAATACCTATATTGAAGAGATTTCACAGTTTGTAGAAGAACAGAAAAAAATAATTCCAGGGTTTGGGTGGAAAGATCTTCCTTGGCCGGTTCAATTTTTACCAGTAATTGTTGCTTGTTGGCCGGAGAGAGAAACACTGAATTATATAAATCCTCAACCAGAGATGGGGAAGCTTTCGGGGGTCATGGGGTATTCAAAACATATATTGCATCAAAAATTTCCTGAACGCTTTATACCCGTATCAGTATTTTTTCAGAAACGTCCTTCATTAGAGAAGGCGCTCGTGGAAATAAAAAAATCAGGACTGAGTTTCCGTCTTTTTGCAAAGCCAGATGCGGGAGAACGAGCAGCATTTGTTCAGGCGATAGATTCGGAATCAGATCTCAAGGAATATCTTCGGAAATTTCCGGTACATAAGGCGCTTTTGCTACAGGCTTCAGCAAAAGGAAAATTTGAATTTGGAGTACAAGTAGCTCGTTCTCTGGAAACACGGGAGTGGAAAATTACTTCTTTTGAACAAAAAGTAGTTCCGAACGTTATAGGAGATGGGACATCAACAATAGAAGCATTAATTTCAAAACTTGATATAACGGACTCACAAAAAGAAAATATTTTGAATGATCTGCCAGAGACATTGAGAGGGGGCATTATCCCATCTAAAGACGAGTGTGTACGAGTTGTTTTTACGGCGAGTATTAGTCGAGGAACAAGCATGGAATCGGTAGTAATCTCTTCCTCTCAGAAGAAACGTTTATCAGTCGTTATGAAAGATGTTTTTGGGGAACTTCCCTATGCATCAGCAGGAAGATTTGATTTGATGGCTGAGAGCGTAGAGGATTTGGTAGAGGGGAAATTTCAAATAATTGAATTAAATGGAAGTGCAGGAATCCCTTTGCATGTATATGATGTCAATCTTACGGTTGCACAGGTGTATAAAGAATTATTTACTCATTTTCGGCGTTTAATAGAGATTGGGAAAAATAATAAATTGCGATTGGAAAAAGAGGGAGTTCGTCTTAAGTCATTTAATACGGGAGAAAATATCGCATATCTCATTAAATGTATCCTGCAACAACGATCACAGATAAAAAACGTTGCTTCTACAGATACATTGCGTTCCCTGTGGAAAGTTCGTAAAAAAACGCGTCGATTGCGGTATAAGTTTTTAAGGGCTTGGTTTCAAAAACAAATGAAAAATCTTTTTACAAAAAATAATTAATCTTCATTTGGGAAATATTTTCGTACTTCTCGCAAAGCTCTCAGTTGTGCAACACGGATAGATCCTTCGCTTTTTCCCGTAATAGCAGATATTTCTGCATTTGAGAATTCATGGAGAAATTTGAGCTCTAGTATTTCTCGGTGTGTACTAGGGAGTTTTTTTAATGCGGCGTGAACAGCTCTATGAGCATCATGTTGTTCAGCAGATTGTTGTGGGTTCAGCCGGGGATCAGGGAGATCAAATCGAATTTCGCCACTCTTGGGATCGTAGAGACTTACATCGTCCTTGGCACTTCTGTACTGATCTATAATGACGTTTCGTGCAATTCGAAAAACCCAGGCACTAAAAGCACCTCGTCCAGTTTCCAAAATGCTTTTATTCGGTTTGTAACGAGAAATGTTTCGAACGATTTTCAAAAATATATTACTTACAAGGTCTTCTACTTCTTCGGAATTAGAGCGTAATCGTACATAACGAATGATTGGTGCGTAATATAGCTCAAATATTTTTCCAAACGAATCCTCATCTCCTTGCTGTGCTTGTGCAACAAGGATCTCAATTTCGGGGGTTGAGAAGAGGGGAGACATATTCCTGATAAGTCTAACTGATTTTCTCGTGGGGAAAAAATTAAAAGAGAAAAATTATTCTTGAAGAGTAGGTTTTCAGGGCTAAGGCCTAAGGCTTTGCTCGCGCAGGTGTCTTTCTAGAATATGTAAGGCGGCAAGATCATCAATTCTTTTATTGTCTCGAGGAATAGTTGCCTGACTACTTCCTCGTTCATTACACCATTCTATGGGAAGAGAGATGTTGTTTTTTACAAATGTTCGAATAGTTTCACAAATATGATTCTCGCTACCATCGCCTGATATAGGAAGCCCTACTACGAGCTTCTTTACTGATTTCTCTTGAGCAAGTTTCTTGATCTCGTTCGAAATTTGTGTTCTAGGGAACACTCCAATTGGAAGACTAACAATCCCGTCAGGAGTCCAGGCAAGTCCACAGTATTTCTCTCCCCAGTCTAAAGCTAATAAGGGTTCATTGTTAGCGCTGGAAGAAGTTTGCACGTTTTGCAATTCAAGTGATTGTAAAATTCGTGGATCAATTTTTTTCATTTTCAATATTGAATAACCACTTGAAAAAACCTGTGAATTTTAATTCATCTTCTGTCCAATCCCAGTCTCGTTTTGTACTGAAATGCCACTTATCTATTTCTGCGAATCGTTCTGCATGACGACGTATTTTTCCAAAGTTTTTTGAAAACCCAAGTAAATTATGATCGACCAATATATTATACTGAGGTGTTGTTAATACGATAACAGGAACGATTTCCCCCAATTTTTGATTGAGTGAAAATAAGTCAGAACGTGAATCAGAAAAACGGACTTCATCAATAAGAAAGTCTACTTCGGGGTTCGTGAGATTGCTGAGGTTGAGTTCTCCTGATTGAGAACTGTGCCACGTAGAAAGGGAATCAAGATTGCCTGAGAAATTTTGTCCAAAGAGAACCATGTCGTAGTCACGTGTTTTTAGCGCTCGTTGGAATTCGCCCGGTTCAAGAACATCAAGGGTGACATCCAATTGGAGTTCGGTTCGCCATGTGCGTACAATATTTTGTGCAAATCGCGAATAAACAGGAGGCGCCACAGATGTAATAATACGTAAGGACGTTGGTTTCCTATCAAAATATCGAACTTCTCCATTAGGAGGAATACGATATCCGTGATCACGCAGTATCTGTCGTGCAGAGGCATAATCTGGTTCATGCCAATCTTCTACGCCTTCAAAAAAGAAGATAGAATCAATACGATTCCAACCAATTTCGCGAGCACGTATTCGTTCTTTATCAAGAGCTGTTTGGAGCGCTTGGCGTAGGTATGTATTTCTTATTAATGGCGAATCAAGATTAAAAAATATACCGACAAATCGCGGAAGTACATATTCACGACGGGTATATTCACCAAAGAGAGTTGGTTCAAAGTTTAATATGTCCCGAGTACTCATATGAGAGAATACAGTAGTCCATATATGTTCAAATTCAAGATGTTTTACGGATGAATATACATAAAATACAAGTTGAGGAATAAGGGCTTTCCCTCGAAAAAAATGTTTATTCGGTCCAAGAAACACACGAAAAAGACCATTGCTTTCGGGAACAATGTTATTTAATGCATATGGGCCCGCACCGATAGGATGTTTATTAGCGGGAAAGCTAGGATCAGTAACTTCTTCTATAAGAGCTCCCTCAAAACTTTTTGCGTGTAAAATAGGAGTCGTAAGTAGTCCCGTAAAATAGATATTTGGTTCGGGAAGAATGAACTTCACTGTTTGTTCATCGACAACATCAATTCCAATATATTCGAAAGCATCCCGTAATACGTTGTTTGAAAAATTTGGATTTTGAATTACTTTTTCAAACGTAAAGAGAACGTCATCAATTGTTACAGAATCTCCATTTGAAAATTTAGCCGAATTTTTGAGCGTTACATGATATTCTTTCCGACTTTCAGAGACACGAAAAGTAGCAAGATTGTCTTCAATTTGTCCGGTGAGAGGATTGTGTCTTAAGAGTCCCGCAAAAATAAGTGCATGCATGTCTCTATCAAAAATCGTAGTATCAGGAGCAAGGGGATTTATATTCTTTAAAGAACCAACGGTTGATTCTGTGAAAATTCCACCAGAAGCAGGCACCCATTGAGAGTGTGCTACAAAAAATTGTCGCCATAAAATAATTCCTGAAATAAGTATCCCAACCACAAAAAAGGAAATGAATAATTTTTTCCAGGAAAATTTGCGTTCAGGTTTACGTAAACGGCTTGAATGGTACATTAGAAGCCAAACATTGCCCACATTGCACCACCCAAAAACAAGATAGATAATACGATTGTTGCACGATGTAATAATTGATCAGCTCCACGACGAGCTTGTGCAATTTCTTCTCCTGCACCTCCTCCCATAAGGGCACCAAGTCCAGAGTTTTTTTGTTGTAAGAGTATTACAGCAATCAGTAATACCGCGACGATGATAAAGAATATTTCAAACATTTTTTTACACGAAAATCAGCTAGAGTGTACTTACAGTGAAAAAATTGGCAAGTATTCGTGTTTTTAAGTTTCTTCTAGTCCTCGAACCAATGAATAATACCATTTACAAAGGAAAGAATGACTCCAATAACAATATATGTTTGCCAATGCTCCACGTGAAGGGCGATATTTGCTGGTACAAAACGAGCTATCTCTTGAAGAAGCCATAAAAGAGAGGCATTTATTACGAGAGAAAAAATCCCGAGCGTAATCCAGCGCAAAGGAAGTGAAACAAGCATGAGGATCGGCTTCACAAGTGTATTTATAATTGAGAGTAATCCAGCAAGAATAACATATGCCATAGGAGCTCCTTCAATAGAAAAAGATCCCGCAATAAAATCTCCAAAAAAAGAGTCGAATCGCATATTCAGTTGCCAAAATATAAGCGAATACCCAATAAGAGAGAAAAGGAGTCGTTGTAGGAATTTCATCGTTGAGAATTGTGCCGAGTTGAAATGGGTTTGTCAAAGAATGTATTTTTACCTTCTTTTTTCTCCGAGAAAAAAGAAACAAAAAAGCTCGTTGCAGTTGTTTACTCGCAAACAATTTTTTCTTGTTCATTAAATCGCCTTTGGCAATTTTAGCATTCACTTTGAAATTTGTTTATTGCATCATTCACAAACGCAACAGTTGTCAGGAATTTGTTTTATACAATATATACTACAGATATTGAATCAGTAAGAGTCATATGATAGGATTTATGTGTTATGGAGAAATTCGAAATATCTACAGAACATCTGCAACTAGCGCCTCTTCAGGAGAGCGACATTGATGAAATATATGCTGCGCTTTCTCAGTTCCCAGAAATTTGTAAATTTCTTACTTTTGATCCACCTCGTTCGCGTAAAGATACAGAAGATTTTGTTCGATATGTGTTGCCACGTATGCCAGAACAGGAAATAATTTGGACGGTTCGTTTGGAAGGAGAATTTGTCGGACTTGCGGGATTACATGATATTGAGCGTCAGGTTTTGGCATGGAAAGTGAATGGAGCAAATATTGGATATTGGATTTCGCCGGAATTCCAGGGACAGGGATTTGGTGCGGAAATGGGTGCAGCGGTTATCGCAGAAGGATTTGATCGATTGGGATTACACAAAATTTCAGCGAGGTATGTAGTAGGAAATAGTGCGTCAGATCATCTGTTGAAAAAACTAGGATTTCGTGAGATCGGAATACAGGAGAAACAATTTTTTCGATATGAAAAATGGTGGGATTGTGGGTGGATGGAGTTATTGAATACAAATACTGAACAATGAAATTAGGATTTCTTGGTTGCGGCAATATGGGGACAGCTATTTTGGATGGTGTTGTTTCCAACGAAATTGTTTCTGATACAATTTGGGTAGCGAATAAAGAGAAAAAAAAGAATGAAGTATTAGCGGAAAAATATGGAGTACAAACCACAGAAAAAGCAACTGATTTGCAGGAATGTGATGTAGTGGTTTTGGGGATTAAGCCTCAAGGATTAGAAGCGTTGAAGTTTATTCCTCAAGAAGGCGCAATAATTATTTCTTTTTTGGCGGGAACCTCGGTTTCTCGTTTGCGTGAAAAATTTCCTAGCGCACGAATTGTTAGAACAATGCCAAATTTGGGGCAGTTTGCAGGAAAGGGGATGACGGGGATATTTCTAGATCCCAATTCTGGATTTGAAGAGCCAGAAATAGAATTGGTGACATCAATGTTTGCAGCAGGCGGGCAGGTGTTACAACTGGATATAGAGGAGAAAATTGACTGGATTGGAGCGATTTCAGGAAGTGGTCCGGCGTATTTCTTTTTGTTTGCAAAATATTTATCAGAATCAGCTGTGGAGTTAGGATTTACGGAGGAAGAAGCTAGTCTTATCGTTCGACAAACTCTTTTGGGGACGGGAGAAGTTGCGAATCAATTTCAAGAGAATTCTTTGGCAGAGTGGCAAAAAAAGGTCATGTCTCCTGGTGGGACGACAGAGCAGGCGATTTTTACGTTTGAGAAAGGGAAATTGGATGTGTTGGTTCAAAAAGCGGTGAAGGCGGCAATGAAGCGGACGAAGGAGATGGGGAAGTGACTCCCTCATCCTAGCCCTCTCCCAAAGGGAGAGGGGATATGAAGGGTTGATTTTGTAGGGAACAGATATATCTGTTCCCTACAAAATCATAAATATGATTTTTTTTCTTCTCCCTCTGGGAGAAGATGCCCGACAGGGCAGATGAGGGGAATTACTCATCTTTCATTTTCTTCCTTGTCCCAAAACGGGTAGTATTGTGCGTGTATTATTCTATGAAAAAAAGAGCCCTCATGATGCAGCTTTTGAGTTTCAAGTCCGGACTTGGAATGTGGCTTTGTTTTCTTTGTGCATTGCTATTGCCTTTCTCTGTTTTTGCTACCAATCAGGGATTGGTGGGGCATTGGAGATTGAATGAAGAGAGTGAGACGGTGGGGAGCGAACTCGTGACGAATGGAATATTTGATACTTGGTCAGGAAATGCACAACCCAATGATTATCCTACTGGATGGACTCTCTCGAGTAATAATGCCACAAATTATGTTGAAAATAGCAATGGAGCTCATTTTGTTTCTGACAGCACTACATTTCTGATTAGCCAAACAATATTAACTATAGGAAAAAAAATATAGATTTAATTATGAGATTACAGCATATACTTCTGGTACATTGAGAATTAAACATGGAGAAACTACGGTAGGTCTTAATACATCTATTGGTCAACATTCTTTGGCTTTCATCGCCGCAGGAACCAGTCTTAATGTAAGAACTTTAGGCGTTCCTCTAGATATTTCCATCGATAATATATCGGTTAAAGAAATCACCACCGCTGATGATACTCCATCCAACAATAACGGTTCAGTTTATGGAGCGACGTATACAGCAGGACGAACAGCTGAAGGGTTGGGGGAGGAATTGGTAACGAATGGAGGTTTTTCAAATGGGACCACAGGATGGACTGGCGCAGGAAGTGGTACCGCTACTCGAAGTACAACAAATGGATTAAATATAACGATAAATTCTGCCGGTTCGTGGGTTGAAACGAATACAATGGTTTCCAGCTTAGTTGCTGGTACAATATATCGTGTAACATATGCCGTTAGAGACTATAGTGTGGATAAACCTGTTGTAATCTACATTAAAGATAGTGGTTCAGTTTTTAGGGCTCAGTCAGTAACGACCTTATCCGAAAATGGTACTATATCGGAAAGTTTTACAGCAACTCATAGTGGTCAATTTTCTATTGGAAACGTAGGGACAATAGCCAATGGGAGCTTGGATAAAAACAATAACACTTGCTAGTTATAAAGGAGTTCTTTCTCTTTATAGCAATATAAGCACTGGTCCTTATGTAAGTTTCCACGGAAGTGGAGGGAATCTTCGGTTTGAGTGTTCGGATGTGGGGTCGGCAACGAGAGATCTTGAGTGGGGTGCCTCCATAAGTGGTACAGGATTAATCGATGATAATTGGCATCATGTTTTTTATACATATGATGGAAATAATGTAAGAAGTTATAAAGATGGGGTATATCAAAATATCTCAGTGGACTGGACTTACGGATGTGGGAATATAACCGATACGTTGTACATTGGGAAATTCTGGGCAGGCACTTTTAATGGTGCCATTGCTGATGTTCGTATTTATGACCGCGTTCTTTCTACGCGTGAAGTGAAAATGTTGTACGACAAAAAACAGTAGAGAGTGAAATCTCCGTCTCCTCTAGGGAGAGGGGTGGGGTGAGGGAGTTCCCTCATCTGTCCCTAAAAACGGGACATCTTCTCCCTCAGGGAGAAGAAAAAGAGGAATC
>Ga0307988_1000956_pt1 | contig 17831 bp, 7 predicted proteins | sample EllFjometagen183_FD_203166 | JGI IMG/M metagenome (GOLD analysis project Ga0307988, IMG submission 203166) | Marine microbial communities from Ellis Fjord, Antarctic Ocean - #183 | ecosystem: Environmental > Aquatic > Marine > Unclassified | place: Southern Ocean | collected 2014-10-08 | reverse complement strand
ATTATTTCATTTACACAGAAATCTTCTTTTTTGATTTCCACTTCTCCGGCTTCAATTCTGGAGATGTCGAGAATATCATTAAGTAACTGCATAAGATTATTGCCGCATCCTGAAATTATTTTCGCATACTGTTGGCATTTTTCAAGAGAAAGATCTTCACGCTGTAGCAAATCAGCAAATCCTAAAATACCATTCATTGGAGTCCTTATTTCATGACTGATATTAGCCATGAAAACAGATTTTAAACGATCCGATTCTTCAGCTTTTTTCTTAGCATCTTTCAGAATGGCTTCTCGTTTTTTAATTTCAGTGATGTCTTGAATACTGCAACAAACTAATTCGCGTCTGCCGATTTTAACATAATCAATAACATATTTGATTTCACATTTTGTTCCGTCTTTTGCAACCTGAATACCTTCGCTTTTCTGGGTTTTAGTCTTCTTTAATGCCTGAAAACGGAATTCAAATTCTTCTTTTCGAACGGTGCTTTCAATGTCCCAAATATATAGTTTTTTAATTTCTTCATGACTGTATCCCAGGCGTTTACAAAGAGCCGGCGAGCAATAATCGATAGAGCCATCAGGATTATTTACCAGGATCTCAACATCCGAATTATCTACAGCTGCTTCCAACATGTAGCGATCATATTCAACTTGATGTGTTTCTGTCAAATCTCTGAAAATAGCGATAACGCAAGCTTGATTTTCTAATATTATGCGAGATGCATATACTTCAGCATGGAAAACAGAAGCATCTTTCCGCAAGCAGTCAACATTGCCCAGAAAAGATTTTTTCTTAACTTTCACCCAAGCGGAATGAGCTTCAAAATCTTCACTAGGGTGCAAATCTTTTAGAGAACAATTTGAGATTTCAGCCTTTGAATATCCTGATAATTCACAAAAGACCTTGTTGGCAAGTTTTATTTTCTGAGTTTTCTGATCAATAATAATAATTCCCTGATAAACATTATCGAATAAAGTACGATAACGATTTTCGGAGTTAATCAGGGCTTGATTTGCAATACTGTTTGAAGTAATATCCTGTATGGTCCCGAAAGAACGAACGATGCGTCCATTTTTATCGAAAACATGATGTCCATGCTGGGAAATATATTTTATGCTTTTATCTTTAAGGACAATACGATAGTCACAATCAAAATTACTTTTTTCCCTGATTGATTTAAGAAACAATTGTCGAGTTTGTTTTTTATCTTCGGGATGCATAATTCGTATAATAGCACGTTGATTGTCGGATAATTGAGATTTAGAATTTACTTCTAAAATATTCAAGACTTCTCTGGAACATGAAATGTTTTTTGATTTGTAATTGAATTCCCAGTGTCCGACATGAGCTATTTTTTCGGCTTCTTCCAGTTGGGCGGTGTAATGTACAAGCTGCTTCTGGGTTTCCATTCGTTGACTTATGTCAACAACAACGCCTACGATTCTTTTCGCCGATCCATCTTCATTTCTTTCTTTGACAGTAGCTTTAAGTGAGATCCATTTCCATTTTCCGTTTTTAGTTTTTATTTGGAGCTCGAATAAAAAGGATTCACCTTTATCAATATATTGGTCTATGGAATTTTGAATTACTTTGCGCTTTTCAGGCATAACAAGACTATAAAGTTCCTCTAAAGAATAGCCGAGTTCGCCAGAAGCATATCCAAGCATTGAATAACATAAAGTACTTGCATCTATTTTATCTATATTGACAGAATAAGTAAAAATCCCCTGGTTTACCGCATTAATTGCTTCATAATAATCACGTTCTCTGTCAAGCATCGTAGCAGTCTTTTTGTAATCAAGTTCCAACAGGAAGCCAATTAACCCGCCAAAGATGAGAGTAACGCTAATACTGATTAAACGCACAAATAAAGAATATTTCGGGACATTATAAATCAAGGCATCCATAAAAGACAAAGGTTCATGATTCAAAAAGTAGTCAAAAGTCTCAGAGAAGTAAGCCATATGCGCAATACTTTCTGCTACCCATAGGAAAATACTAAAGATCAGTGCAAGCAAGATTGATTTAAGAAAAATATGTGTGGTTTCTAATTTCACTGTCTTTCCCCAAAGCCTTTAAATTACGAATTGTTAATTAAGAATTACAAAATATTAATATACAAAAAAAATGCATAAAGTCAACAAAATTTGAACTTAAATATGAAATATTGGGAAAATAAATATCATCTTAGTCTATATTATTTGGAGGAAGTTGCACAGTTAGAGTAAATGTACTGCCTTTCCCGGCTTCTGTTTCAAAGTGAATATCACCCTTGTTTATACGAGCCAGATCCCGGCTTAAACTCAATCCCAAACCAATCCCCGCTTCACCTTTGGTACCGGAAGTGCTGATGCTATTGGTAAAGCCAAAGAGTTTTGGAATCCTGCTTTTTTCTATACCTACACCGTCATCCTTAACAGAAATAGCAAGTTTATCATTTTTAACTTGAGAATCTATTATTATTTCGCCATTTGCTGGGGTAAACTTTATTGCATTTGAGATAAGGTTTCTAATGATAGTCTTAACTATATTTATATCAGCATAAATTTCTATATCCTTACTGCAATTTATCTTTATGGAAATATCTTTCAGATCCAAAGAATATTTATGTGACGAAGCTTCCTCTTTCAATAATTCATCAACAGTAAATATAGTTGGATGGCACTGAACTCGGGAAAATTGAATGTTTGCCCACTCAAGTAAATTTTCTAATAGAGCATATGTGTTTCCTGCGGAATTTCTTAATGATTCTACATAATTGCGCATCTTATTATTTGATAATTTATTTGACAGATCATCACCTATTCGTTCAAGCAAGTAGTGAATATTTCCAATAGGCGCTCTTAGGTCATGAGCAATCACCGCAAATAATTTATCTTTAAAATCATTTAATTCAGTAAGTTTCCCATTTTTCTCGTGCAGTTCAGAGTTTTGCTCTTCAATTTTTAATTTTTGACCGTTATTGATATTTACCAAATCCAGTTCTGTTTTCAGCATAACTTTTAATTTTTTATGATACTTATTAATAATAACACTGATAATAATGACAACAAGCAAGGTGATTATGGCGCAGAAAATCAAGTTAAGGACAAGAGCGTTAAAAATGGAAAGTTCTGCTAAATTACTAGATTGTTCAACCATTAAATACCAGCCCAGTTCTTCAATATAACGGGAGTTTAAAAAAACAGTCTTGCCGTTTTTGTTGTATTTAAAGCTGTTTTTTTTATTGTTAATAATATCATTAAATATTAGAGATAATCCGGGTATTTTATTGATATTATATTCTTTCACTTTACATAAGGAGCAGTGGAGAATGATTTTTCCCGATGGTTTAATAAAATAAATATTACGCTTATATTTATTGTGGTATTTTTCCATTAAATCCTGGACTGATTTATTTTTCAATCCAACCCCAACAGCTCCGATGAAATTGTCATTAAAATCGAAAATCTTGTGATTAATAAAAATAGTTATAGCGTCATTATTTGCCATATCTATATCAATATTCATCTCATATTTTGTTTTGGAATTACGGAGTCTGAAATACCATTTATCCCGCATGGAATTTTCTTTTATTTTCTTTAAAATTCCTTTATTTTGATAATAGATTCCAGTTTTATTAGAGACCAGGAAGCTGGTGAAAATCTTATGCTTATCTTTGATTACTTCTAGATATTGAATTATCTTCTCAGTTTTGTTTTCGCCATTCAAAATCCAACTTCGGACAAAGGTGTCGTTGGACATTACTGAAGATATTAAAATTGGAGACAGCAGGTCTCGTTGTATTTCAGAATATACGTTATCACTGGTTAAAGGCAGGTCACTAATCAATATTTCTTTTTCCATAGAATTACGCGCTGCGAAATAACTGATTAAGCTTGTTGACATGAAGCCGACAACCAACAAGATGCAGGTCAGGATTATAGTGTTTCTTTTGTAGCTAGTTATTTCCATGTTTTCCAGTAATCATTATTTACCTGTAATATAGACATAAAATTATAGCACAAAAATCAATAAAAACCAACAAGTTTAGTGTTAGACTTGCATTTATCTCTATTATTGATATAATATATTCATATACAAAACGTATTTTTTGACCAAAGAATGCTGGGGATGATATGGAAGGGTATTTCCAAAATCTTTTATTTAATGCGACCCTGTTAATATTAATGGGATTTATCTACGTTCGAATATTTCGAAGTTTCAATCAGCGTTGGATTATTGGAAAACTTCTAAATGGAATTATATTCGGTGCGATTGCAATTGTCGTTATGGTCTTCTCTGAAGAGTCAACTCCTGGAGTAATTTTTGATACCAGAACAATTATAATAAGCATCTCCGGCCTTTTTGGAGGTCCGCTTACCGCAGTTGTAAGTATGTTGACTGCCATCATCTATCGAATAATTCATGCAGGTGATGGAACTATATCCGGAGTCGCTATGATTTTGTCTTCAGGGACAATCGGCATTGGGTATTATTATTTGAGGAAAAAGCATCAAGCAGTAATGAATCCATTATATATTTATTTGTTCAGTTTGCTTGTCCATATTGCTATGTTCGCTTCCATGTTTCTACTTCCGTCTGAGATATTGACACGCTCTCTTAAATATATGACTATACCCATATTAGTAATATTTCCTTTTGTATCTTTTATAATCATTTACTTGTTATTAGATAAAGAAAACAAAATCAAAGCTGAACAGAGTTTAACTGAAAGAGAAAAACAATATAGTTCTTTGCTCAACAACTTGTCCACTGGAATTGTAATTCATGCCCCAGATACTCGAATTATCTTTAATAATATACGAGCCTCCCAACTACTTGGGCTTACAAATGATCAAATGCATGGTAAAACTGCTATTGACTCGAATTGGCACTTCCTCATGGAAGATGGTTCTAAAATGCCGGAAGATAAATATCCTGTCAATCAAGTTCTAAGCACGCTTCGCCCTCTAGCAGGATATACTGTTGGAATATGTCGTGGCAAGGATGATTTAGTATGGGCTCTGGCAAATGCATTCCCTGAATTTGACTCAGATTTTAAGTTAAATCAAATAGTCGTTACATTTACAGATATTACTAAAAATAAAAAAAATCAGGAAGCGCTTAAAGAAAGCGAGGAAAGACTTAGAATTACTCTTCAATCTATTGGAGATGGTGTGATTGTAAGCGATACAAGTTCAATGGTCATAAACATGAATCCGGAAGCTGAAAGGTTGACAGGATGGAAATTATCTGAAGCGGCAGGAAAACCATTACATAGAGTTTTTGATATTATTAATGCAAAAACACTGAAAACCGCGGAAAATCCGGTGGCGAAAGTAATCGCTACTGGGAATATAGTAGGTTTGGCAAATCATACCATGCTTCTTGCAAAAGATGGAGAAAAATATCAAATAGCAGATTCAGGCTCTCCAATTAGAGATAAAGTAGGAAATATTACAGGTGTAGTTTTGGTATTCAGAAATGTAACTAATGAATATAAAATGCAGGAATCACTACAGCAAAATGAAGAACAACTTCGAAATATTTTTGAGAACGGAACAAATATGTTTTATTCTCATACTCCAGATCATGTTCTCACCTATGTCAGCCCGCAGGTGAAAAATCTTCTCGGCTACACTCAGGAAGAAATTATGGACAGATGGATGAAACTTTCATCTGATAACCCCATTAATGAAATTGGATTTGAACATACTGTAAATGCGATAAAAACAGGAGAGCCATCGCCAGTTTATAATCTTGAATTATTGCATAAAAACGGAAATAAGGTGTGGGTCGAAGTGCATGAAGCTCCGGTAGTTGAGAATGGGGAAATAACTGCTATTGTAGGAGCCTTGAGTGATATTACTGAGCGCAAAAAGCATCAGGATAATTTGGAAAGAATGAAAAAACTGACAGATGAGATCCAAAACGTCGCTGGTGTTGGAGGATGGGAAGTTGATTTTGAAAATAATACTCATTACTGGACTGAAGAAAACTATCGGATTCATGAAACGACTCCAGAGGAGTATACGCCAACACTTGATTCTGCTATACAATTTTATGCGAAAGAGTCAGTCCCAATTATTAGGAAAGCAGTTGATGATGCTATAAATTTGGGAAAAGAGTTTGATTTGGAACTGGATATTATTAGCGCAAAAGGGAAAAGAATTACAATTCATACATCCAGCAAGGTCATTCGTAAAAATGGTAAAACTGTTAGAATGCTTGGAGCGTTCCAGGATATAGGCGAACGAAAAAAAGCTGAGCAAACGTTGAAAAATGCTTTGAACAAGGCTGAAACCGGCAACCGTTCAAAAAGTGAATTTCTCGCCACTATGTCACATGAAATAAGAACTCCATTGAATGGAATTATCGGCTTTACTGAAATTATGACAAATGCTTTGAAGGATGCAACAATAAACAGTAAGGAGCGCAATAAGCTTATTGAATATTTGGATATAATAAATTCATGCGGTAAAAATGTAAATGAGTTGATTAATGATATCCTTGAATTGGCAAGTATTGAATCAGGAAATAAGCATATGGTTTTTGATGAATTCTCTCCAGAAAAACTCATCAGAGAAAGTCTTGATATTTTTGGATTCAAAACTAAAGAAAAACATATTTGCTTGACTTTTGAACATGACAATTTGCCTAATATAGTCATTGGCGCAAGAAGGCAATTTAAACAAATTATATTTAACCTTATTGGAAATGCAATAAAATTTACAAATACTGGCGATGTTGCACTTAAGGCTGCTTATAAAAATGAAAATTTATTGATTGAAGTTAAAGACACAGGAATTGGTATTCCTGAAGATATGAAAGATAAAATATTAAAACCATTTACGCAAGTGGACCAATCTTCAACCAGAAAATACGGAGGCACTGGACTTGGTTTAACAATTGTGGCAAGAATTTTACAAATTTTGAAAACTTCATTGAAAATTGAAAGTAAATTAGATGAAGGAACAACTATGTCTTTCTCTTTCCCGGTAAAAGTCAAAAAAGACTATGTTTCTAAGAAAAAGACAACAAAACATACAAGTAAATTGAAAAAAGATATTAGTATTTTAGCGGTTGAAGATAATGAAATTTCTATCTTGTATTTAAAAGCAATACTGGATTCTTTAAAGATGAATTATGAAGTCGCAGAATCTTCTAAGCAAATGATGGAAATATGCAATCAAGGCTTTGTCCCGGATATCGTCTTAATGGACATATCACTGCCCGACGCGGATGGAATAGAATGTATTAAATGGTTGAGAAACAAATTCCCTGAAGAACAGATCAAATACATTGTTCAGACAGCACATGTGCTACAAGAAGATATCAAGCAATATGATAAAGCCAATTTTGATGACTTTATTGGTAAACCATACAACAAAGAAGGTCTTGTCAGAATTATAGAAAGAAATCTGTAATTAAGGCTGGAAAAGATAACCTTCCATTTCGTCAAGAGTCTTTGCTGGCTGTTCATCTTTCCATGCGGCTGGCGGCTTCCAGTTATCAGGAAGCAGACATGCTATTACCGCGGCGCAAGGCCCTATAGTTTCCCAGACGGTGAACTCATTCTGCGGCACAGAATACCTTTCAATATTAGCAAAACGCCGCCAGACTGGATACACTTTGTCCATAATGGCGGTGGTTTCCTCATAAGTCAAGTCTTTGCCTTTAGTCAAAGCTTTTGGCAGAAGACTGATATTCACACCGTTGAAAAAATGGTCAGGGCGTGGTTTGTAATCCAAAGCAAAAACCATCTGATAAGCCTTGTACGCCACATAAAATGTATATGTGTAAGGTGTTATCCCAGGCAGAGGCGGAAGAATCCCATCCGTGTAAGAAGGCAGTGATAAAATCCTGATAGGCGCATTCTTGCCGGTCCCTGTGGTTAGTGAACGCCCCATGGGGTTACAACCATGCACCCAGTCATTCAACAACAAGGCAGCGTTGCGGTAAGAGTATCGGCCGGAAATTTTATAAGCCATGATAAACAAGCGTCCTTTTTTGAAAGGAATCGCGTTACCCCAAGATAAAGTTTTGAAAAATGGATGATTTGTCGGGAAATTCAAATTGCGGTAGGCAAGTTTTTCCTGATAGCCACGCCATTTGTCGGCTTCTTTCATAATTACGTTTTTATATTTTTGAGAAAAACTATAAAAGTTCTCTTCTGAAGAGAATACCTCTGTTAGGTAAAATGGATTTAAAGGATACATGAGTTGTGTGAGCAAGTGCTCAAAATTCTCTTTAGTCAAAAACTGTTTATAATATGAATCTTTGGTGAGCTCATAAAGATTCAAGGCTGCCTTGAAAACCATTTCAGGAGGAAGATCTGGAGGCTCAATATAACTGTACATAGCAGTTCTTCCCTTGCCAATATTGTGTTTCCAACTGTATTTTAGTTCATTCTTAGGGTTAATAGCAAATTGGAATGCTCTGCTTGCGGAATCTTCAAACAGCTTTGCTTTCTCTTTAGCACCGCATTTGCGGTAAGCTCGCGCGAGTAAAGCCGCGTGCCCGGAATATTGCATTGAACTGTGCCTGGTCGGTGACGCGGCATAATAACGCTGTTTGTCTTTTGAAGGATTATCTTCTTTAGGGTGACTGGTTGCCTCGATCCAGCAACCAACGCCTCCACTGGGTTTTTGCGCACGCCGCCAAACTTCTACTCCCCAAGCGGCTTCGTCAATAATATCAGGGATACCATTGCCGGACTCAGGAATATGCTGTTGTCCGTCGCTGAACTTCTTAGGAAACATAAAATAGGCGGACAATAAATCTTGAACTACTTCAAAGTGGAATGTTCTTCGGTCAAAGTCTCCGGCATCCCACCAACCGCCGCGGACATTCGGCAGTTTGATATCCGTCTTGTTCTCATAAATCACAGTGAAATGATCAATTTTTACTGGTTTGCCGAATTGATCGAGATAACCATAGGTTTGACCGCTTGGATTGTAATCAGCATCTTCAGGAGAAAAACGTGATACCCAGCTTTCCATATGGTCAGGTCCCATTACCCAATTAGTATAAGGCGGCTTTTTAGCAATACCCGAACGTTGATGGTACAAACCGCGTATATGCATATAAAATGCTCTACCTATAGCGTTGTCGCTCACTTCGAAATCCCAGGAACGACCAATGCCGGGAACACAAATATAATATTTGCCCGGTTTTTCAAAATCTGAAAAATCTAATTCGCAGACTTGTTCTCCATTCAAAGGAATATGTGTGCCGTCGCCGGTATAATATTGTTCTTCCATGCGCAAAGCAATCTTGCCGGTATAAGCAATTACGTCATCTTTTACTCTGATAATATAAAACTTTTTCTCAAGCCATTCAGTAAGCTTTAAAGGCCCTTCTGTGGCAAGCCACATGCCTAAATAAGCGAGTTTACGTCCGGCACTAGGTAAATAACCGATTTGATTAACTTTTATAGCTCGGGAGATTATACGGCTTTCATTGTAAGTAAATTCTAATTTTTCTCCATTCTTTGTCTCAAGCTTATATTTTTCGCCTTGTTGTAGAGGTTTATCCAGCTTAAAATAGGCAAAATGAGCAACTGCTGCCGCTTCTGTCATTTTTAATTTGCCATCAGATTTTGGTACTCGCATTTGTCCGACAGCGTTTATCCAGTAAGCATTCTTTACAAATTTTATTTTCTCCTTTTTGGAATTTGTGAGAGAGAAAAAAGCAGGATCTTCGAAATTTTTCTTTATTGTCGGGCGGTATGATGCCAGTACATTGACTGTATTGAAATCGTAATAAAAATTATATGACCATTCTTTTTCTTTTATCTCGCCGGTATCAAGTTTTTTCAAAAATGCGCCGCACTCTTTTTTGACTCGTTCACGCATAAAATCATTATAATTACCGACAACGCAAATCCAGTCCTTAGTAATAAAATGCATCTTTAATTTGCCTTTTATTGGAACTGGCTTGTCAGGATATTCACGTTGCTTAGGACCAATTGTGATTCTTCTTTTCCATAAGTCTTTAGTAAGTTTTTGATTATAAAATTCCCATTGCGCGGTCGTTAACTTAAGACCTTTTTTGAGCGCTACCTGCGCGACTTGCGGGGCTGTTAAGGCTCCGTCAAAAACTTTGACTTCATCTATGCGTATGCCGTAAGCCTGAGTGATATTAATTATACCAATAATAAATTTCCCATAATTTTTGAGATATTCCATCTTAGCTGTGTAAGCTTTTGCTCCGTCCAAATATACAGTATATTTCTTTACTGAACTCTGCGGTGGTACGACAAGCGCGTAATGATACCAGATCTCGTCAGCAAAGCGATTGTAACTGTGTGTTTTATTTTTGCCGACTTTTGAATTAACTATACCCCAGGAAGAAAACATTAAAGCTCCAGGCATTCTTTGGTCGTCTGTACCGCAACCGAAAAAACGTCCGCCATAGGAGTTACCATTTGGCAAACGGATAAAACCAGTAATAGTAAAACCTTTCTTGTTATCCAGTGGAAACTCCGGTCCAATTGCACCATATTTTGCTTTTTGAACAGCAGTCGGACCAAAACATTGATTCTTCGCTCCGACGATCTGTGGAGCATCAGAAAAAATATTTGCGCTGGATCGCGACGTGAGATGTCTGTTGTTACCTGAAGAGTCCTTAAAATTACCATCAAGTTTATACCAGGCAAGCAGTTTAGGTGTACTTTGTCCCACGCAAAACAGAGAGGATGACAACATCAAAAGAATAAAGAAGTAAAATTTTTTCATAAGTTCCTCTTTTTGGTAAAATTATAATATCACTTAAGCTAATATAATGAAAGTATCAAGTAAAGTCAATTACATAAAAGAAGCAAAAAGCAATCTTGCAATTTTTTAACTTGTTTTTGAGCTTATTTGACATATAGTATTTTATGAAAAAAATATTTATAATTATATATATGAGCTTCGTGTTCTGTTTTTGTCTCGCTGGACAGAATTTTGGGAATATTTTGAAAGACGATGCGAACTCCTTGTGGATATTGACTCCTGATAAATTCAAAGAAACTTTCGGTTCACCTGAAATATATAAATGGAAAAGCGCACTTAAAAACACTTTGCTTTACGACTCTAAAACAGCAGACACAAAATTATTATTTTTTGAACACCCCATTGAAAAAGCAAGTTTTACCTTCAAGTCTAAACGTATTCAAGGAATGTATTTAACTTTTGCAAAAGCGATTGCTATATCTGACCCGAAAACTTATCTTGAATACAGCTCAGGGTTAAAAAAACAAATAATAGAATTCTCTAAAGCCGGCAAACCCAAAATAATGAAACGTAGATATAAAGGTGGATATCGCTATACTTATTCATGGAGATCTGAAAAATATTACATCTCCATGAGAGCTCGTTATACAAGTTCCGCAAAAAATAAATTTAAGGCAGCAAAAATTAGATTTTCCATATTTAATCGGATTGCCCCGGAAGCAGCGATTGAGAAACTTGAAGATTCCGAAACAAGCCAGGATTCTCAGGAAAAATCCGAGACAAATCCAAAGATCAAAAGCAATGACAAAGGCGATCGCTTCCTGACAGTACCAATGATTAAGGAAAAATCTCCCAAAGATTGTTTATATGCATCCATAAGACGAATTTTTGCTTATTACAAAACAAGCCCCAAAGATAGAAGCTGGGCGAAGATTGAGAAAAGTCTACAATTAAATACAAAAAAAGCCAAAAAATTAAAAAAAGTTTTTGCTTATCTTATTAGCGAATGTCGCTGCGATGTGAAAAAATTGGCAACTAGCAAAATTTTTGATGATTTCAACAGTATCAGTAGTTTTGTGAGAGAATATAATATGCAGGCCGCAAAAACGAAAAAAAGTCAAATCGATCCTTTTAAAACAAATTCTTTTAGACAATTGCTTAAAGTAATGGATGAAGATGTTTTAACAGCGGTTAGAAGCAATCCTAAAAAAATCAAAAAGTTTAAATCTCAAGTATGCCAGGAAATCAATGCTGCAAAGCCTGTATTATGGGTAGTATTTCTTGGTGTAATCAAGGAAAAAGTCAAGCCAGTAGTGAGTTCTGGCGGATATATCCGCCTAATTGTCGGCTACAATTCAAAGACAAATGAAGTGATTTATTCAGACAGTTGGGGCAAAGGGCATGAATTGAAGAAAATGACTTGGGAGAAAGCTTGGGCAATGACATTGTCAGCACTGGCAGTAAACGTTAAAAAATAAGTGTAATTGGAGAAATGAGGAGGAAAAGTGAAGATGTCTAGGAATATAACTCTTTTAATCTTATTTTTTGTCACCCTGACCATAAATGCCAGGTCTGCGAAAAAAGTTTCAGAAGCTAAAACATTCTCTCCTGAATGGAAAACTAATAATTCGGTAAGAAAACTATATGACACTCCATTGGGAGAAGTCTTCGAATTTACTCCAACCAATCCTTTCTTAAGCCCCGCCGGATATAATCAAAGACCTACAGAGAATCAACTTAATTCTATCCAGTTCGAATTATATAAAAATTCACGAGAACGGAAAGAAATGAAACGTTTTATTGTAATTGATTTTAAAATGCGGGTTTTTCCGGCAATTTCTGAATCTGAAAACCCACGCTTGTATTTTGTCCTTACTCGCAGCACAAATGGAGCCAGCTCGATAGAAAAATTGAAAAATATAAATGGGCAAGCTGCTTACATGGACTATTCCTGGCTGTTTCATCCAAGAACCTTGAAATTTACAACAACCTACAAACCCAAAAAAGCAAGAAGAGGCAAGAAAGCAATAAAAAAGACATTTAACATGAAACAAGAAGCCTATGCTTCTTTAGGATATTCTTTTCGGGCAGCTTATGATATTGTTTCAATACGGATGATTATTGACACAAGCCTTGATGGGATTATTACTTCAAATGTAAACAACGGACTTCACTGGGTTCTGCGAAAAAATTATTCAAAAGAAAAAGTTTATCCAGTACGCAGCTTTGGTATACTTGTAACAGATATAGAAGTGAAGCGACCTAAGCTTGGTAAAAATCGTAGGCTTTTAGAGTTGTCTAGACCTAAAGTAATCTTTACTAACAATGAAGCATATATACAGGATCTACCGCCAATAAAATTTGAGAAATACCCATATGATGTTTACATGACTATAACTGAAAAATCAAAGAAAAGAAAAAAGAAAAAAAGAAATATAAAGCGACTCGATAACCCTGATGAGATATATGGCAATGCTTTAAATCTATTAAAAGGTCAGGACTTAATCGAAGGTGTTAAACTGCTTACTTATATCGCTAAGAGAAAAGAGCATATTCTAGCTATGAATCAACTGGGAATCTGTTACTGGCGTGGTATCGGAGTCAAACCCGATCATGAAAAAGCTCTTAGATGGTTCAAGAAGGCTGGTAACTATTATTTACCTGATGCCTTGGCATACGGCGGAGCTTCATCTTTAAAAGAGGCTTCCAAGCCATATATTAGCGATCATATTAAAAATTCTATCTTTCATGCACTTAATAAAAAGAAATTGCCAAAAAATATAGGAAAACATTCAACTAGTATATTTTTGGCGATTCTAAACCATGCTGGAATAAGCTCAGAACAGAGTGCAAAATTAGACTACTGGATAGTAAGAAACAGAACCAAAAATTATGTTTATAACCGTCATACTTATTATACGGACCCCAAATATTATTATAATATTTCAAATGGTATTTCTCATAAGGCCGTAGCGACAAAAGCTAATATTGACGAACTTAATATGCATTTGAAAGAACAAATTAGACAGTTGGATAAATGTATTAAAGAAAACTTTTCTCCGGCTATATATTATAAAGGACAATTGTTGATAGCTAGAAGTAAAAAAGAAGAAAGGGAATCTGCGTTGAAGGAAGCAATGGCTATATTTAAGCGTGGAGCAAAACTTGGTAATATTGAATGTGCGATTGAAGTAATGCATTGTAAAGCTCGTCTCGGCTTGCTTAAATTAGAAGATTTTGATACCGAAACTTATGTTAAATTTTCCGATTACCCACTCTATTATTTACTGAAATATATAGTAAAAAACCCGAATGCGCCGGGAGTAAAGGAATTTTTAATCCGTGATTATAGAGGGGCTCGACGTATTTGGCGCAAAAAATCAGATGGAATGAGTAATTTTTTACTTGCTCTCGAAGGGATATATCAATTTTTTCATTATGGAATGGATAACGTATATTATCGTCTGTATAATGACGATTTTGATGATTTAAAAACCGCTTATAGCCATCTTGATGCTGCTGTAAAGGCAAATATTAAGTATGCAACCTACCTGAAGGGGGTGTATTATTTAAATAAAAAATATAATCATTTTGCAGGCATGAGAAGTGCAGATATTCAATCGGGAATATATTTATTAAACAAAATAGCCCCCCAAAATATAAAAGCTCAATATTATATTATTAAAAATGATTTTTATAATAATAAACGCAGGAATCAAAAACAACTGGAACAACTAAAACCTTTGCTCGAACTGAAATATCCAGACGCGTGGCTGTTATATAGCGATATTTTAGCCAGTTTGACTCAAGGACACTTCAAAAAGAAAAAACTAGTGATTGACGCATATAAAAAGGCAGCAGAGCTGGGTTCTGTCAGAGCCTGGGATAGACTGGCCAGGATGTATTACACACAAGCAAATCAGAGTTACAGGAGCACTAAGACCCAAAACGAAAATAGAGCTGCTATGATAAAATATTGGAAGAAATTTGTGAAAGAGGATAACAAGCAGCGCCGTAATGATCCATGTGATCCGTATTGGCCAGACCTCAAACCGTCTAAAACAATAAATCCACATGTGGCGATATATGGGAAAAAAGAGGATCCTAAAGGTTACAAAATACTTTATAAGTATTTAAAAAAATATTATATAGTCAAAAATAAAAAAAATACAGACGACCGTTTCCAGATATTGAAAGGTGGTCCGCAAGACATTGGAGAGCTTGACAAAGACATGCAAGGGAAGAGCAAAAAACAGAAGTACCAATTTAAAAAACCAATAATATACATTCATTGGCCGTAGCCGGCTATCTCCAATATCTTATTCAATGCCTGTATTTCCGGCTTGCTTTTGAGCTTATTTTGTTATGTTTGCAATAGCATCTAGATCGAAAAGTTCTTTGATTGCCTTGATATTCGTTTCTTTGCCATAAAAATTGCGTCTCGCAGAATATATACTGACGTTAAAATCTCCGACTCTTAGGTTAAGTCCGTAATTATTATCAATAATTGGATATTTATTGTCCACCATTCCTTTGCTGTTTGATAAAATATAATCAGGACGATAATTTATTTTCCCTACAAATATTGAATTTAGCCTTGGATATTGGGCTGTTGAAAGATCTTGTTCCCAAGTACACTTGATTTGAGGAGATCCAAGCCATGCATCAATATTTATGCGATTAGCTAAAGCAAAAGTTTTACTTTGTGGAAGTATGAAAAAATTATTCACCAGGATTTGGTATTTTTTATTAGTTTCAGAGAAGTTAATATCTTTAGCCAGCAATGCTTTTTGTTTATTCACTGTTGTGGCATAATTCAATATTTTATTTTTTAGACCTGCTGCCTTTTTAGTAATTGTTTGTATTGCATTTTTGCGCTCAGTGATAGGTGATTTCAACTGTTTTATTAAAAAACTAGCAGTAGCAATTGTTTCTTTATTGTTTTTATAGCTGGATTTAGCATGCAGGTAGGCTGTATTCAGTCTTTTCTTTTCAGCAGATGTTTTAAAGCCCTCGCGAGACAGCTTGTTGATTTTTAAGCGAATTTTGAAGCTTTTGCTGTTTAATTTTTCTGTAGCGGCTTTCAATTTATTATTAACTTTTTGGGAGAATTTGCATGCTGCAAGCCATTTTTGAATTACTTTTTGATCTGATGCTTTTTCCAGTCCTGCTAAATCTATTAATTGGGGAGCAATCTTTTTTGTTCGTTCCTTGTCTTTTATAGAATTGATCTGAAAAGCAATTTGAAAATCTTTTACATTAAAATGAATGTTGCTTCTAAAGAGAGAATATATAGTGTATTTCCCAGCAAGTTTTTCTTTTTTGGGAGCTTTATCTACAGGTCTGACTCTTATATTCATCCATCCAATGGATTTATTGTTCTTATACAAACTACAATTGACATAGAAGTTTTCATAGAAAACATGTGCTTTAATCTTGGAAACAAGTCCCGGAATTTTTTTAATTAAAGGACTTATTAAGGCTTTTAGTTTTGATTTTTCTGTATTAACATCAAATTGAGCCATATATTTTGCCTTTTCCTTAGTATAAGGCTGTCTAAGTTTATTGATTTGAAATTTTAACTTATTTTGTTCTGCATATAAGCTATCAACTTCAACTTGTCTCACTTTATCAATCTTGATTGAATCAATCTTTTTTTTCAAGCTTTCTAAGTTTTTTTCACCTGATTTTAAAGAATTTATAGCATATTTTTTTTGGCGTTCAAGATTATTAATAGAACGATTAATGTCAGGTGATCTGCCTGATTTTAAGGCCTTAATGGATGAAGCATATTTTTCTAATTGGTACCTGAAATTATTGAAAATTAGAGATGATTTGCGGTTAATTTGACTTTGAGCTTTTGACAATGTAGCGTGTTTTTTGAAGACAGCTTTGTCGGATTCACTAATAGCTGCTAACAGGTTATAATTAACTGCAAGAATAACGGCAACGGCACAAAAATATATTTTTTTTGACATAATTTTCTCCTTTATTTTTTAATAACTTGAATGAGTACTATACTTAATATAAAACAATATTCAAACGAGGCAATTAAGTTTTGGCTTGCTTTTGAGCTTATTTCGCCTATAGTATTATTTATGACTACTGAAAAATATATGTTGGAAGCACTTGAGCTTGCGGAAAAGGGATGGGGACAAACCAGCCCGAACCCTTTGGTAGGTGCGGTAGTGGTTAAACATGGTAAAATTATTGGACGCGGTTATCATCACCGTGCTGGCGAAGCCCATGCTGAAGTAAATGCTTTGCACGATGCCGGGAAGAAAGCCCAAGGCGCGGATATTTATGTTACACTTGAGCCTTGTTCGACTTTCGGACGTACACCGCCTTGCACTCAAGCGATTATTGATGCTGGAATTAAAAAAGTTTTTGTCGGTTCTGTTGATCCCAATCCGGCTCATGCCGGCAAAGGTTTAGAAATACTCAGGGAAGCAGGAATTGAGACTGTCAGTGGAATCGAAAAACAAGCCTGCGATAAGCTGAATGAAGCATTTTTCTGTTGGATAACTAGCGGAAAACCTTTTGTTATTTTAAAAATGGCAATGACTTTGGATGGAAAAATCGCTACTGCCGGAGGAGAATCCAAATGGATTACCGGCCCCGCCGCTCGTGAACAAGTTCAACATTTACGCAAATGGTGCGATGCAATCATGGTTGGTGGAGAAACCGTCCGCCAAGATAGCCCCGGTTTAATTGTTCGTGGCATAGATACAGTTTGGAAGCAACCGCAAAAACTGATTGCGACACGTTCGATGGATGACAATGACTTATTAAAATATTTTCCTGATAAATCAGCCCGCGCAGTAAGATGTTCTTCGTCTACTGAATGGCATGATTTATTGGTGGAGTTGGGCAAGGAAAATATCACTGGCTTATTAATCGAAGGCGGAGGTGAACTAGCGGCGGAAGCTTTAAACGCTGAAATCGTTGATAAAATAGAATTTCATATCGCGCCAAAAATTCTTGGAGGTAAAGACAGTCGCCCGGTTGTTGGCGGAGAAAACCCTTTAACTTTGGAAGACGCTAAATTTCTTCGAGATTATAAGCTTGAGATCGTCGGCGATGATATTATTGTTTCAGGATACATTTTAAGGAGATAAATTATGTTTA
>Ga0307988_1000955_pt1 | contig 17844 bp, 11 predicted proteins | sample EllFjometagen183_FD_203166 | JGI IMG/M metagenome (GOLD analysis project Ga0307988, IMG submission 203166) | Marine microbial communities from Ellis Fjord, Antarctic Ocean - #183 | ecosystem: Environmental > Aquatic > Marine > Unclassified | place: Southern Ocean | collected 2014-10-08 | reverse complement strand
ACCTGTTCTATTTTACAGACTTAAGACGGGAAGAAACAGCAGCGGCATTATAATTGCGGGCAGCCTGGTAATGTTGGTGGTATTTACCCAAAACTTTGCATTTAATACAATCTACTTTGGTTCCTTAATGATGACAGGTTTTTTCCTTGGAGAATTTATAGAAAAACATTTGAGTATTGAAAAAATTGTGCTCTACACCTGCTTTGCAGTTCTTGGAACCTGTACTGCGGTTTTGTTTGCTTATTCTTTAACTTCTGCCCAGGGAATTGAATACTTTATTACAACTTATGTTTCCAGATATCATGAATTGTCATCCCAGCTTTTTTCTGAATCTGCACAATTATATCCGGAAATGAAGGTGGACCGGCAAATGCTTGAAAAAGCAAGTTCATTGTTTGTTCTTATTTTTCCGGGGATATTTATCAATTCATATCTTACCATGGTATGGCTCAACATTATATTAATAAAAAAAGTGTTATTAAAACAAGGCATCGCAGTTAAAAGTATTGAAAATTTAAATCAATGGAAAGCACCCGAATATCTTGTATTTGGTGTGATTGCATTATCTGTTTTGATATTTTTACCCATATACACTCTGAAAATAATTGCTGTAAATTGTTTGATTATTTTAATGTTTGTATATTTTTTTCAGGGAATTGCAGTGGTATCATATTTTTTTCAAAAGAAAAGATGGCCTTTTGCATTAAGGTTTTTTTTTTACACCTTAATTGGGGTTCAACCTCTTTTCATGTTCCTTGTTATCGGATTTGGATTGTTTGATACATGGATCAATTTTAGAAAACTTGATACGGCTATGTAAAAAAAAATAAACTAAGATTCATCCCATTGAGACAAATGGCTGAATCTTTTTGGAGGTTTAAATGAGAATTATTTTAAAAGAAACCATTGACACACTCGGCATCGCAGGAGCTGAATGTGAGGTTGCACCAGGATATGGACGCAACTATCTGTTGCCACAGGGAAAAGCAATCCTTGCGACACCCCAGAACAGAAAAGTCATGGAGCAGACAAAAGCAAAACTTGAACTTCAGATTGCTAAAGAAAGAAAAATTGCTGAAGAAATGGCTGCCAAAATCAAAGATGTTGTATGTACAATCAAGGCCAAGGTTCACGAAGAATCCAGTCTATATGGGTCAGTCACTTCCCATGACATTAAAGATTCTCTGAATCTTCAGGACATCATACTGGAACGACGCTCTATACTTCTTGCAGAACCGATAAAAGAACTCGGTGAATACAAAGTGCCAATTCGACTTTACAAGGGTGTTGAGCCTGAGATTACAGTCAATGTTGTTGCTGAAGAAAAAGAAGGAACATAATGCTTGACCTTAATCCGGGAAATTTTAACCATTCTCCCGGATTAAGGTTTTGAATTTATTGTGCTAAAAAAAACCAACATATCAATAGATCCCCTCTTAAGTAAAACACCTCCCCATGATATTGATGCGGAAGAATCACTATTAAGTGCCATATTTATTAACAATGACAGTCTACTTGATATTATAGACATCCTGTCCTACGAGGACTTTTACAAAGGCTCACATAAAAAAATATTCAAGGTAATTGTCGAACTTGCCACAAAAGAAGAGCCTGCAGATCTTATAACAGTTGCCAATCTGCTCAAAGAAAAAGACGAGCTTGAAAGTATTGGCGGGGCTGCATATCTTGCCGCTATTTCCGATGCAGCTCCAATTGCCGTAAATGCAGTCCATTATGCCAAAATTATTAAAGGCAAAGCCTCTTTAAGGCAATTGATAACTGCCTCATCAGACATTATTGAAAAATGTCTGAAAGACAAAGGCGATTTTGAAGATATAATTGATTTTGCCGAAAGTTCTATTTTTAATATTTCAGAAAAAAAATCAGGTTCTTCCTTTCAAAGCCTTGGAGATCTTATCAATTTAAATATTGATAAGCTTGAAGAGCAGCAGGGAAAAGATGGTGGACTTTCAGGTCTGTCTTCCGGTTATGCCGGATTAAATAAAATTACATCTGGATTGCAAAAGTCTGATTTGATTATTCTGGCGGCAAGACCCAGCATGGGCAAAACTGCCTTTGCATTAAATATTGCCAGAAACGTTGCCATTGAGGAACGTAAACCAGTTGCTGTTTTTTCATTGGAAATGTCCAATGAACAGCTCTCCATGAGACTGCTTACCTCAGAGGCCCGTATAGATTCAAACAGGCTTAGAACCGGTTTTATAAGCCAGGAAGACTGGCAAAATGCAACAGATGCGGCTGGTGTTTTAAATGAATTGCCCATTTTTATTGATGACTCGCCCAATATTACTGCAATGGAAATAAGAGCAAAAGCAAGAAAACTTTATCAAAGACATAATGAGATCGGCTTGATTATAGTGGATTACCTTCAGCTGATGAAACCCCCGTACAGGACTGATCGAAGGGATCTTGAAATTGCTGAAATTTCAAGATCTTTAAAAGCGCTGGCCAAAGAACTGGATGTTCCGATTATTGCTTTATCCCAGCTAAACCGTATGCTTGAACAACGCGCAGATAAAAGGCCCATGCTGTCTGACCTTCGTGAATCAGGTGCTTTAGAGCAGGATGCAGATATTGTTGCATTCATTTACAGGGATGAGATCTACAATAAAGAGCCGGACAATCCTAAAAAAGGAACTGCTGAAATCATTGTAGCTAAAAACAGGAACGGTGCTACGGGCACTGCATTTATGCATTTTCTTGGCCAATTCACCCGTTTTGAAGAGCTTGCACCGGATTCATACCAGGAATTTGAATGAAGAAAAAATTGCACGGTAACACGTCCGGTCTTAAAAATACCCAGATCAAAAGATTAGAAACTCTTTATAATTTCAGTTCACCACCCGAATATATTACTATCCCGGAACATGCAAAATCTCTGGTTAAAATGTCCCATGACATAAGACGACAGATCGGTCTGCTCATCGATCGAAATGGAAAGGTTATTTATGTTATTATCGGCGAATCCCACAAAATTGTCATTCCCGTCACTTCAGGATATATGGCTTTTCCCGGTAAGCTTAAAGGCCTTCGCCTGCTTCATACCCATTTAAAAGACGAACCCCTGACAAGGGATGACTTAACTGACCTTGCACTCTTAAGGTTGGATTACATCACAGCTATTTGCATTTCGCAGGATGGTCAACCTGGGACGGTTTACTCAGGACATATTCTCCCGGATGAAGATTCAGAACCATACCAGGTTCTCGAACCCATCACCATTCAAGAATTAAAGAATGATTGCCTGGCTCAAATTATGGCACTTGAATCTGAGCTGACAAGAAAAAATTCCTTATATAAACCTGAATCAGGTAAAGAAACCGCATTTTTAATCAATGCGACAACTTCTGATCCCAAAGACGCTTACGCATCCATTGAAGAACTTAAAGAGCTGTGCAAAACAAGTCATATCAAAGTGATTGGCACGGCCATCCAAAGAAGAAAAACCATTGATCCCAAATTTGTTGTGGGTAAAGGAAAACTTTCAAGCCTCATCATTCAGGCAATTCAAAAGTACGCCACCCTGCTGGTTTTTGACAGGGAACTCTCGTCTTCCCAGATTCGTTCCATTACTGATTTTGTAGAAATGAAGGTCATTGACCGAACCCAACTGATCTTAGATATTTTTGCCAGCCAGGCAAAGTCCAGAGAAGGTAAATTTCAAGTGGAGCTTGCCCAAATGGAATATCTTTTGCCAAGACTGATAACCAAAAACACAGCCATGTCTAGATTGACAGGAGGAATAGGTGGCAGAGGCCCTGGTGAAACAAAACTTGAAATCAACCGGCGCCGTGTCAATGAAAGGATCAACCGGTTAAAAAAAGAAATAGCAAAAATCCGCAAACAAAGACACCAACAAAAATCCAAACGTAAAAGAAAGGATTTACCCATCATCTCTATTGTTGGTTATACAAATGTTGGCAAATCAACGCTTTTAAATACCTTGACACAAAGCAAGATTATAGTTGCCAATAGGTTGTTTGCAACCCTTGACCCATCAAGCAGACGCTTAAGATTTCCAAAAGATACAGAAGTCATTATTACAGATACTGTCGGTTTTATCCAGGATCTTCCAAAAGAGTTGATGGAGGCATTCCATGCAACTCTGGTGGAACTTTCCGATGCAAATGTTATCCTGCATGTGATAGACATCAGCAATCCCCGGTACCAGCAACAAAAAGACTCCGTGGAGAAAATTCTAAAAAATTTAAAATTAGATACTATCCCTACCCTCTATGTATTTAACAAAATCGATAAGGTTGATCTTGATGCTTTTGATAATAAATGGCTGTTAAACCAGGGAGTCCTTGTGTCGGCAACACAAAAACAAACCCTGAAACCATTGGTTGAAAAATTGGAATCCATGGTTTCCATATAATAAATTATATGTTGACCAATAGATTTTTTTACACTAAATATGAAAAAAAAATAAACTTATACATGGAATGGTGATGGAAATAAAACAACTGGACCAGATTCTTAACGATAATTTGATTAAAAAAGACTCCATAGACATACCCGATTGTTTTGGAGAATTTAATAAAAAGAACAGGCTTTGCTCAAAATATTGCTCAATATCCATACGATGCTGCATCATGCATAGTAAAAATCCAAAAATTGATATTTTGGAAAAACTATTAATCCACAATCAATATGCGATAAAACTACAATAATTTTCTTGTTTGGAATATCAAAGATTTGAAAATTAAGATGTTTTTCTTTTTTTTATTCAGTTTTCTATTCAAAGAAAAATCTTGCCGGGATTTAAAATATTCTGAGGATCAAATACCTTTTTAATCCCTTTCATAAGTTCAATTTGTGTTGCGCCTATTTCCCGGGGAAGGTATTTAAGCTTGGTCATACCCACCCCATGTTCGCCTGTAATGGTGCCCCCTAAGGCTAATGTGGCATTAAAAAGCTCATCAACAGCTTTTTCTGCTTTTTCAGACTCATTTTTATCTGCTTTATTATACATGATATTGCAATGAATATTCCCATCGCCGGCATGGCCAAAGCTGACCACTTTTAAACCAGATGTTCTTTGTATCTCTTGAGTTACTTGAACCATATCAGGAATTTTATCGATGGGAACAACAATATCTTCATTGATTTTATTGGTTGCAATTTTGTACAGCACCGGAGACAAGGCTTTTCTGGCATCCCATAATTTTTGTGCCTGTGTTTGGTCTTTTGCAACTAACACCTCCAGTGCGCCATAGGAAAAACACAGTTTTTTTATTTTTTCAGCATCTTTTTCAACACTGTCGATATTTCCATCCAGCTCCAGGATCAACATGGCTTTAATACCTTCAGGAAAATCAAAGCTAAGAACACCTTTTACAAGATCAAGACAGGCTTCATCCAAATATTCAACACACCTTGGAATCGTGGCCTCCTTCATGATACCGGGTACGGTTTTGGCAGCTTTTTGCATGCTGTCAAAAAAAACAGCCATTGTTTTAATTGTTTCAGGCTTGGGCAATAACTTTAATGTAATTTCAGTGACCACTGCCAATGTGCCTTCCGACCCAACAATCAGCCTTGTCAAGTCATACCCTGCAACCCCTTTTGCAGTGGAAACCCCTGTCTGGATAACCTCTCCTGAAGGAAGTACCGCTCTTAATCCCAAGACATAATCGCGTGTTACCCCATATTTTACAGCCCTTGGTCCTCCTGCACATTCACCAATATTTCCCCCAATGGTACAAACAGATGAACTTGCAGGATCAGGCGGATAAAACAAGCCTTTTTCTTCTACGATTTTGTGAATATCTGAAACAATAACACCGGGCTGTACTCTCACTAAAAAATTATTCTCATCAATATCAAAAATTTTGTTCATTCGACTTGTGACAATTACAAGACCCCCTTTGACAGGGATCGCACCTCCGGTCATTCCGGAGCCGGCCCCACGGGGTACCACGATCAATTTTTCTTTTGATGCCAGCTTTAAAATCCGAGCGACTTCATTTTCTGAGCCTGGAAATATAATAGCATCCGGAAGAAAAGAATTTCCAGTAGCATCATAGGAGTAACACAATAATTCTTCTTTTTCTATTGTGACGTATTGCTTTCCTGATATTTTTTGAAGACGTCTGTAAATAGAACCGGATAGTCTCCCCATTTAAAGTTTTCCTGATTCGATTTTTTTAGAAAGATAGTTTACTTGTTCAAAAAGAACACTTTTTTGCTTTAATTCTCTTTCTACTGCATTGATGGCATATATGGCAGTTGCATGATATTTATTATAACTATTACCAATTTTTTTTATGGGTTGATCCGTATATTTTCTGGAAAGGAAAATAGCCATTTGCCTTGGCTTTACAATTCTTTTCTTTTTGGAGGCAGATACAATATCTTCCTGTGTAATTGAAAATTCTTTACAGATCAGTTTTTTAATGGATTCAACAGTAATCCTCGTCTTTGCTTTTGTAATATTAGCCAGGACACTTTTTGCCAATTCAATATCAATATTATACCCCATTAAATGACCTTTTGCAGCCACACCAAAAAGTCCGCTTTCAAGCTGGCGGACATCATCACACAATTCCTGGGCAATATATTCAGTGACCTGATTGGGAATATCATATCCAAAAACTTTGGACTTTCTTTTTAATATCCTGACCCTGGTAGCATAATCCGGTACACCAATTTCAGTAACAAGCCCAAGGCTTAAACGTGATTTTAACTGATCATTGAGTTTGGGGATATCATCCGGAAGCTCGCATCCTGAAAAAATAACCTTTTTATCTGCATCAAGAAGATAATCTAAAGTCAAAGCCAATTCATTCTGTGTTGCTTCCTTCCCAGACAAAAAATGAACATTTTCAAGAATCAATACATCACATTTTTCCCTGTACTTTTCTTTGAACTTCTCTATGGTTCTATTTTTCAAGGAAAATATCATTTCATTGGTGAACTCTTCTGCAGTTGTATAATAAACCCTTTTGGAAATAGAGTTGGTTATAATATGGTATCCAACAGCCTGTGACAAATGACTTTTTCCAAGTCCGGTTTTAGCTAAAATATAAAGGATATTGGATCCTTTAATTTTCCCCCGTGCAAGGGACAGCGATGCAGAATACGCAAAATTTGAATTCTCGCCCACAACAAAATCATCAAAAGTGAACCCTTTTTTAAACAAGCGGCCATTATTAAATCTAACGTTGAGTCCTGGCAGATTCAATTGTTTTGATCTTTTAATTGGCAAATGAACTGCTGGATATGCACCGAGGTTTTTATTTTCTTCCTTTGAACAAAGTTTTCTTTTGGATGTTACCTTGAATTCAATATTGATATCATCAACCCCTAATTTGAAAAATGCTTCTTCCAATATTGGAAGATAATTATCTTTTAAACGTTTTATAAAAAAGGAATTTGGACTGGATAGCTTAATATTATGCTTATCATGGTCAAGAAGATCAACAGGTTCTATCCACATTCTGTAACTATGATCTGGTAATGTCTTTTTCATTTGACATTTTACTTGTTTCCAGAACGATTCCATATTTTCCAAAAAAATCCTCTTTGTTCCAAATACGAATAGAAATACTGATTTATAAAGCAAATTCAACAATTACAAATGAAAAAACTGATATTAAAAAAAGGTATCATTTTTGTATTCAATTATTATTTATTGGTCAAATCTAATAAGAAGGGTTGGTATATTATTTGATTTTTTGTTGGCATAATTTTTCAATTGTTTGATATCATTCATTTTTTTTTGTGAAACAAAATTTTTTCCAAACATTACAACCACTTCGACAACTATCTATTTTTTCAAGACATTCTAACATTTCATTGGAAATTTTTTTATACAAAAAAATTTTATTTACTCTTATTTATTCCTATTTCCTTTTAATTACTTCGAATCGAATAAAAAAATCATCTTTTTTTATGAGTCTTCAGTTTACTATAGTTTCACAATTTTCTGACCTAAATTATATTTATCCGAGTCAAAAATCAAAAAAAAATTGTGGAAATATTTTCACATTTGAATTGAAAATTAAATTTTGATTTCAACACAATAATAGATAAAATTATCACCCAATCCAGAATTCTGGAAATTTGGCGGTTTTCACTCGTGTACTATTTAGTTCCTGACCGTAACCCTGTGTTTGGGCGAAAAATTGCCCATATGCAAGGCGCAAAAAATTCTGAAACCGGAGTGTACTGTTGTACATGAGGATTTCAAAAATTTGAAGCAACGCAGCAGGTGGGTGAGTTTTCGTTCAAACACTATTTACTCTTTGTGTATCAAATAGTATATTGTACTATATTTTTATCCGTTTAACCTTAATATTATAGAGAATTTGATGAAACTGTCAGTCACTCGACCTTATATCGGCATTACCATGGGGGACCCTGTCGGGATCGGCCCGGAAATACTTGTAAAAGCTTTAAACAATCCTAAAATTTATACCTTGTGCAAGCCTATGATTATTGGTGATTCCAATATTATAAAACAGGCACTAAAACTTTTAAACTATGAACATCATGTCCATACAATAAATAATCCGGATCAGGGCCGGTATGTGTTTAATACATTGGATATCATTGATATTTCCACCATCCAGGAGGACTGTTCCCTACTTTTGGCTCCAACCGTTGAAACCGGGACTGCCATGCAGGACTATATAATTAAAGGGATTGATCTTGCATTGACCCATCGCATTGCAGGCATTGTGACCTGCCCCATCACAAAAACAGCCTTAAAACTTGCAGGCTCCCAATTTCATGGACACACAGAACTTTTGGCCCATAGTACAAAAACAAAAGATTATGCCATGATGTTGTCGGGCAATAAACTTAAAGTAATTCTGGTTACGATTCATATTCCGCTCTCCCAGGTGGTAGCCGGATTGACCAAGGAAAAAATTATCAAAAAAATCAAATTAACCCACACCTCTTTAAAAAGTCGATTCAATATCAAAACACCCAGGATTGCGGTGGCAGGTTTAAACCCACATGCGGGTGAGGCATCCATGTTTGGTCCAGAAGAAGAAGACATCATTGCACCTGCCGTCAGGGCTACAAAAAAAGAAGGGATAAATGTAAAAGGACCTTTACCACCAGATACTGTTTTTTACCAGGCAGTCAATGGAAGGTATGATGCAGTGGTTTGCATGTATCATGATCAGGGTCTTATTCCATTTAAGCTCACCCATTTTAAAGATGGTGTAAATACGACATTAGGTCTTCCCATTATCCGTACCTCAGTGGATCATGGGACCGCTTATGACATTGCCTGGCAAGGAATTGCAGACCATTCAAGTTTGATGGAAGCCATTAAAATGGCAGCATTCCAGGCCAAACATGAAAAACCGGGGATCAATGGATAAAAATAAAATTATCATTGAAGGTGCCCGGGAACATAACCTGAAAAATATTAATGTTGAAATACCCAAAAACAGCTTGACTGTTATCACCGGGCTTTCAGGCTCAGGGAAATCAACTCTGGCATTTGATACATTGTATGCAGAAGGCCAACGAAGATATGTTGAATCCCTTTCAACCTATGCAAGACAATTTTTAGGCCAGATGGACAAACCAGATGTAGATGCGATTATCGGGCTTAGCCCTGCCATATCCATTGAACAAAAAACTGCCAGCCATAACCCCAGATCCACTGTTGGTACTGTCACTGAAATTTATGATTATCTAAGATTATTATTTGCAAGAGTCGGTACCCCTTATTGTTATAAATGCGGTTTGCCTATTTCTTCCATGTCAATTGACCAAATTACTGACAGGGTCATGGGACTTGATGAAAATTCAAAAATTATGATCTTAGCTCCTTTAATCAGCGGACAAAAAGGCTCACACGAAAAATTATTTGAGAAAATTAAAAAGGATGGTTTTGCCAGGGTCAGAGTGAACAATGAGATTTATTTAATGGATGATCTTGTGCAATTGGAAAAAAATAAAAAACACACCATAGATGCTATTGTTGATCGACTGGTTATTAAAAATGGAATTGAGAAACGCCTGACTGACTCATTGGAACTTGCCCTTTCATTATCAGGGGGGCTTGTAACCCTGCTGGATATCACCCTTAACACGGAAATCCTTTTCAGCGAGAAAGCATCATGTCTGAGTTGCAAGGTCAGCTATCCCGAATTTACTCCCGCTTCTTTCTCATTTAACTCTCCCCAGGGGGCTTGTAAAAAGTGTGGGGGCCTTGGATCAGTCACCCAGTTTGACCCGGATCTTATTGTTCCTGACCAAATGCTTTCTTTGCGTCAAGGTGCCATTTTACCATGGGAAAACAGGGATTCCGTTCAGTTTATGGAATTTTTGGATGCTTTGGTTACCCATTATAAAGAAGATATTTATACGCCTTTTAAAGATCTTTCTTATGAATTCCAACAGGTTTTGCTATATGGCTCAAAAAAAGAAGAGATCTCTTTTTATATTGAAAGAATGGAAAAAAAAATCAGATATAAAAAAACCTTTGAAGGTGTGATTCCAAACCTGAAAAGGAGATATCATGAAACTGATTCCAATTACATCAGAGAAGATATAAAAAAATATATGAATTTTATACCCTGCTCTTTTTGTAATGGATCAAGGCTCAACAAGGCATCCGGGTCTGTCAGGGTTGGGGATAAAACCATATGGGAGATCACGTCTCTTTCAATACAAAATTCAGTTAAATACATCTCATCTCTACATCTATTGGGTAAAGATAAAATTATTGCTGCAAAAATTATCAAAGAATTGGCAGAACGGTTAAGTTTTCTACAAAATGTTGGTTTAGAATATCTTACCCTTGGCAGATCAGCTGCAACCTTGTCAGGTGGAGAAAGTCAGAGAATCCGCCTTGCCACCCAAATCGGATCTAAACTCACCGGCGTTCTTTATGTCCTGGATGAACCCAGTATCGGACTTCATCAAAAAGACAATGCAAGATTATTGACTACCTTAATGAATCTTCGAGATCTTGGTAACACAGTATTGGTTGTGGAGCATGATGAAGAGACCATCATGTATAGCGATCATGTCATTGATATTGGACCTGCAGCAGGGATAAATGGTGGTGAGGTCATTTTTTCAGGTCCCCCGGAAGAACTTGTCAAAAATCAGACCTCCTTAACCGGCCTATACCTTTCAGGTAAAAAAAGCATTCAAATCCCTGAAAAAAGAAGATCTGGTAATGGAAAGTCTTTGACTATTTATCAGGCAAGTTCAAATAATCTTAAACATATTGACGTTTCTTTTCCCCTGGGGTGTTTTACCTGTGTAACCGGTGTTTCAGGATCAGGAAAATCAACCCTTGTTTTATCCACACTTTACCCTATCCTGGCAAACCGGATTAACCGATCCCGAAAAACCGCTGGAAAGTTTAAAGAAATCAAAGGACTTGAACATCTTGATAAGGTGATCCATATTGATCAATCCCCAATCGGGAAAACACCTCGAAGCAACCCTGGCACCTACACTCAGGTATTTAACCATATCAGAGAATTATTTTCCAATACCCGAGAATCAAAAGCCCGTGGATACAAACCCGGACGGTTCAGTTTTAATGTTAAAGGTGGCAGGTGTGAAGCGTGTACGGGTGATGGTATCATCAAAATTGAAATGCATTTTCTACCCGATGTTTATGTGGATTGTGATATCTGTAATGGTAAACGATATAACAGAGAAACGCTTGATATAAAATATAAGACTAAAAATATCGCTCAGGTTCTGGATATGACCATTAATCAATCTATTCGGTTTTTTGAAAATATCTCATCCATTAGAACCAAACTTGCAACCCTGATTGAAGTGGGACTTGGATATATTAAACTGGGGCAAGCTGCAACTACCCTGTCTGGTGGAGAAGCCCAAAGAATAAAATTGGCAAAAGAGCTGTCAAAAAAAGGAACGGGTAAAACAATCTATATACTGGATGAACCCACCACTGGTCTTCATTCAGATGATATTAACAAATTATTATTTGTTTTAAATAAACTGGTTGATTCAGATAATACGGTGATTGTAATTGAGCACAATCTTGATGTCATCAAATGCGCGGATCACATCATTGACCTTGGGCCTGAAGGTGGAGATAAAGGGGGGGAAATAGTTGCTTTGGGTACACCAGAAGATATCGCTCAAAACAAAAAATCCTATACCGGCTATTACCTGAAAAAAACATTGAAAAAAGTTGTAATTAATTAGCCGTTCATTTTTTTAATTTAAAATTTTTATTGGATAACACAGATATCTGAATCACAGGAACAGGCACCATCTATCTCACATGCATATGCAATTCTTGAAGCTTTATCAAACATTGCCTCATTAATCGGTTTAAATGAAAAAGATGATATATTTTTCTCTACAGATTTCTTGTCCGGGAAATTTTTTAACCCGGTTGAAATTACTTTTCCTGTATCCCCTTCAAGGATCTCGGCATCCTCGCCATTGGTAATGACAACAATCGGAATCTGGTAAGGTTTAATTATTCTTGACAGTGCCAGGGTGGAGAGTCTTCTGGTGACAATGGATCCTGGTGCAAATTTTATCAATACAATGGTTTTTTCATTAACATTGACCAAAAAATCAATTTTTATAACAGCCTTTTTTATCCCAGCTATAACCTCAAGACTCATATTGTTTTTAATTTTTTTTTTTTCAAACCTACAGTCAATGACAAGGCTTTTTGCGATTTTTTGACGGTATCTTTCATCAAGTGTGTCTGGCAAAATTATGCCTGTCAAAAAATCCGTGAGTTTTCCAAGAACCAAATGATGGGAGTTGGATTCATTTTCCATATATCTGGCTCCTTTTTTTTAAAGGGACGAAACAAATCTTACTATGTCACAAACCATTATAATTGTTTTCCGTTTGGATTATAACTATCAATAAAATATTTTTATTGATAGCTAAATGGTAAGGATCAAAAAAAAGTTTTCAAGGTTTTAAAATAATGGCTAATCCTTATTATTGAAAACCCATTGACAGCCCTACTGAAGGATCAAAGGGTAAAATTAAAGATCCTTGGGGGAAGATATAATTCCATCATATTATCTATTTACAATGTCATTTAGCAAATTTGGCAGTATTGCCAAATTTGCTAAATGACAGGGCCAATAAGTCCTTAAATTTATAATCTATTGTCCCAAAAAAAAATCTGGATATGGAAATGGGCATAGATGCCGAGCATTTGACGGTAGGCAAAAAGGAATTGAAAGAACAAATAAATTATAGCCAAAGCTATATTCTATAAGGGTTAGCAAAGATAGTGCTCCCCTGTTTCCAAGACCATGGATGACCTGTCCAACAATAATGTTGGACAGGTAGATGAATTTTCAAAAAACACTCAACCAATGTGGAGTGCTGTCATAATTCTTATATATTATATCGTTTAATTTGAAAAAATGCCTTACGATTATACTCCTGGTTCATATAGAGGAATAAAATCTTAGTGCTAAAAAAATGTCATATAGCAGATATAGGGGGCCACATTTTTTAGTATTCACTGAGCATTACAAGTTCCAGTAAGCATAAATTAAATCCTGTATTATTCTAACGTTTATAGATAATCTCAACGCCAATATATGTTTTAGACTTGTATCTGTAATTATGAAATAATGCGCGACAATCCCTCCTCTTTTGTCGTGTTTTCAAGCAGGAGGTTTATACCATTTACATAATTTATATTCTTACAAGGCTTTGACAAGTGGCTCATTCGTTTATCTTTCTGTCTCAATTTTTTTACGGATTCCAAAAATTCTATGTTACCGGAGATAAAAAGTATTGGGATTTTTTTATTGCATTCTCGTACATGATTATATACATCCATTCCACTTATACCCCCAGGAAGGATATAATCTAAACTTATTAAATCATAATTTTTTCTGTTAAACATATCAATGGCAACTTTTCCATTTGGAGCGATATCGACCTTATGATTACAGGGTGCTTGAGAAAGAATATGGCATTGAACATCAGAAATTGAAGATTCGTCTTCTACAAGCAAAATTAATCTTCCCCTATGATTGATAGAGACAGATAATTCCATTTTTTCTTTTTTTGTCAGCACTTTTTTTACTACGGGTAAACTCACGGTAATTTTCGTTCCTGATTCAAGGGTAGAATCAATTTCTATTTTTCCTTTATGCTGATCAATATACTTTTTAACATTCGATAGGCCATAGCCTGTTCCCTTTATACCCTTTTCATATAAATTTTTTGCATCTTTACCACCCTTCAGAGTGAAAGCTGGGTCAAAGACACTTTTCAGATGCTCTCCAGGAATTCCACATCCGTTATCTACTATTTCAATATAAATATAGTCACTTTTATGGTATGCCCGGATTGTTACACATGGGTTTTCAACCTTGCTTGTTGCATGAATTGAATTTTGGATTAAATTCACCATTAAATGTTCAATCATGCCAGGATCAGCTAATAAATCAGGTATCTTTGCTTTATACTCACGCACTTGTTTCACTCTTTCAAGATCCTTTTCTAAGATATTTAAAACAAGGTCAATTTTTTCACCAAGCTGGAAAAATTCCTGTTTTAGTTCTTGATCTTCTGCAAATGCGACAAGGTTTTTTGTTAGATTTTCACCCCGGATTGATAGGGTGAATATAAGGTCAAGCCGCTTTTTAATATCTGCTTCGTTGCAATCCATTAAAGCGATTTCAGCATTACCCATAATACCACCTAGAATGTTATTAAAATCGTGAGCCATTTTTCCAGCAACCTGTCCAACAAGAGACAGTTTTTTTTGTTCTGCAGCAAAAATTAAAGCCTCTTTTTTTTCCTTTTCTATCATCCGGCGGTTTGAAATGTCTCTTAATGCAGAAATTCTAAATATTTTGTTGCCATCATCTATCATTCGAACCTGAATTTCGCAGGGGAAAGTTGTTCCATCCTTTCGAAGTGCTTCAACCTCATAGGGTAATGCCGATCCTGACATCATATTTTTTATAACGGTATCTCTATCTTCATGTGTAATCCAATCTATTCCTGATTTTCCTATGGCCTCTTTGCGTGAATAGCCAAACATCTTTTCGGCTGTCAAATTTTGATCTAAACAGGTCCCTTTTTCTGAAAAGAAGATCGACTCAAACGAAGCATCTGATAATGCCTGCAATCTTGCTTCAGAGTGCAGTAAGTCATCTTGGGCCAATTTTCTATTCATTATTTCCACTTCCATGGATTTAAAAAGTTTAATTATAAAAAATCCAAGTGCAACGATCACAGAAATAACCAAAAAATAAACGACAGATGTTGAAATGAAAATAGTTCTAACTACTTTTTCTATTAAATTTTGTGATGATTTTGATATATTTGTATCTAACGTACCCATGACTGCAAGAATTTTTGTGTGACTTGTTTCCAAGTTTCTTTTTTTATCGATTAATGCTGAAAACGATTTTTGATACTTTAAAAGAAGCTGTTTATATATAGAAATTTCTTGAATTGTTTGCTCAGCAATGATTGCAACTTGTGGTTCAGAGGCAGTAATAGTTTGGAATCTTAAAGATAGTTGATCAATTAATTCTACGACAGGGCTGACATCAAATTTCTTGTCAGTAGAGTAATTATCAAAATTGATTTTTGTAAAAAGTTTATCTATTTCAAACAAACTTTCTTTATATCCAATGATAAGCATTAACAGTTGTTCAGCAAATTTCGTATCCTCGCCATGTAATGTATCATGAACAAATAATACTCCTATATATTCTTCAAGCTTGAGTAACCTTTTCAGAATATTATTATGGGTCATTTCTCTATCATTGAAAATAGTGCTGGCCTTTAGATATTGATCTAAAAAAAGATTCAAATCATTAGATATATTCAATAGGATACGTTTTAGATTTCCAGAATTTGTATTATTTAATATTTTTTTTAATGAGCCTTGTAACTCATAACATTTTGTTTCAACTGGCACGCTTTGATCAAGAGAAAGGTGGGTTAATAAATAGATTTCAGAATAAAACCTTGCAATTTTTCGACTGTTTGAAGAATTTTCAAGTATCACTGATATATTTTGGTTTGCCACACTAATCAACATTTTCTTTGCAGCGATAAAACCGAATATGCTAATACATGAAATAAGAAAAACCATGATACCCATCATCACAATCAGAAGAATTGATTTCCTTTTATTTTGAACAGAAAGGTTGTTCAATATCTACTCCTGCTCAGCAGAGGTTATTAATTTTGATCCAAGAAGATAGATAGGTTCAGGTTTGATACCTAAACTTCTCATGACATCGACGTTGATTACACGTTTCCCTCTGTAATTTTTAGTGATTGGAATATTTACGATTGCTTTTCCATTCATTGCTTCAAGTAGTTTTTTTGCAGCACCTTTTCCTTGTTCCTGACCGGACTTCACCACTGCGCATAATGCTCCTGATTCCACGTGCATATTGTTTGCTCCGACTACTGGTTTTCCAAATACTCGGGTTAAAAACTGGATAATATCTTTTGTCCCAATAGGTTTGCCCTTCTCATTCAAAATTCCTTCTAAGCTATCGATAAAAAAAGCATCACATTCTTTTAATTTGCTCCTTGTTTTAATATCATTTATAGTCTCAACGAGCTCAAATGTGACAACTTGGGATAGGTATAATCCAGATTCTTTTTCAATCTGTAATTTCAATGCTTCTCCCGAGGGGCTTTTCCTGACGACAAATCCTATTTTGTTAATATCCGGTGAGAGTTGCTTAATTAATGCGATAGATTCTCTGAAATGGCCTCGTTCAAGTATCCCGGAGACATTTGATGCTGGGTATCCATATTTTTTTGCCTCTGCATTCACACCACAAAACATAACTGGAGTTTCGACTAAAGATTTCAAAAACTGGACAACGAACAGCTGCTGAGCATAATCATCAGCGGCTATTACACCGTCGTATTTTTTTTTTTGATACATAGAATAAGCTTCTATTGCTTTTTGATTACCTCCCTTAAAGTCTATTTTTGTATTCATATAAAAATAATCAATATCGCAAGTTGCTCCCAACACAGAATCGATACCTTCTTTTATCTCCCGACACCACGAATTTACTTCAGGTTTTTCATAACTCATAACAACAAGAACTTTTAATCTATTAGCAGTAACAATTGTACTAAAACCTGTTATTAAAATTACAAATATAACCAGCAATGAGATTGAGATGATACTTTTCATTTCATATTCCTTTCATTATGATTCGTCAATTATAGATCTATATCACATTGTGTGATGCGTCAAATTAAAATTCTGATTAATATAATGATTGTTAGCGTTGACTTATGGTATAAATAGCGGCAATTCACCGAGCGTTTCATCCACCAGTCCGAATTTGATAATATTTGCCATGATACAAGGTATGGTATGGATAGATTTTTTAATCTAAAATCAGAAATTAAACTTTATGAAAAAATATAAGCTAAGATCACATGAAACTATATTGGAGAATAGGTGTAATAAAGAAATTTTATATTTTTTTTAAAAATCATAGTTCATTTGTCGAATTTGCCAGGATTGGCATTTTCGACAAATGATAAACTCGCTCTGCCCCAATCTGTCTAACAAACTCTAACCTTTCCACCCAGATACCGGCATCGGTAAAATATTAGCCTTTATCATTTGGCGGATTTGGTCGTACTGCAATATCCACCAAATGCAGAGCCGCGCTACTTACATTGATTTTCCCGGGATAGAGCACAACTCCAAACGCAAAAAAGCCCTGACCATCGCAGTGATGATCAGGGCTTTTCAAAGAATTAATCTGGCAGCGTTCTACTCTCCCACACAGTCTCCCATGCAGTACCATCGACGCTAAAGAGCTTAACTTCCGTGTTCGAGATGGGTACGGGTGTGACCTC
>Ga0307988_1000954_pt1 | contig 17863 bp, 14 predicted proteins | sample EllFjometagen183_FD_203166 | JGI IMG/M metagenome (GOLD analysis project Ga0307988, IMG submission 203166) | Marine microbial communities from Ellis Fjord, Antarctic Ocean - #183 | ecosystem: Environmental > Aquatic > Marine > Unclassified | place: Southern Ocean | collected 2014-10-08 | reverse complement strand
TGATAAAGAATCGATTTGTTGTATTTCCAGAAATAGGGCATGGATTTCCTGCTAATTTCAAACATCATCTTGAAACTTCTATTGAGTTTCTTTTAAAGGAAGATTGATAACACAAACAAAAGCTAACAGTTTGAAAACCTGCATACAATTGTTACGTTAATGAAAAATAGAAACCCAATTGGATTATGAAAACAAAAATAACATTCCTTGGACTTCTAAGCTTGCTTATTATTATTACAATAACTTGTCAAAAAGATGACACTCCGGCTTGTAGTTATCCTAAAAATGCAAAACTGAAACGTATTGTAGGTTGTTCAAATTTTGATTTGACCTGTCCTACGATTGAATGCAAAGATTTTGTTGGGATTGAGAAAGAATATGAATACGACCAAAGGGACAGAATAGAGAAAGTAATGATACACCCACGTTATGTAGATGGCGTTCTTACAAATCCGACAGAATATCATTTATACGAATATAATTCGAACGGCCAATTGGTGAAAATTGAATATCATCATGCATATGGAAGTGGTGATACCCGGAGGTATTTGCATGAAAAGAATCATATCTATACCTATTCAGATTATGGGAAAAAAATAGAAGAATACATCCATCATGTCGAATCTGGTTCATTTCAATACAAGCTTTATAAATACACCAACGACAGATTGACAAGAATAGAAAATTATAAATTAAATACCGATGAATTGGAAAACTATATATTATATGAATATGATAATTCGGGAAATTTAATCAAAGAAACAACTATTGATAATGATGGTGTGGCATATGTTAGTTTCCAACATATATTTGAAAATGGATTAAATGTACGATCGTATCAACATGGCAGCGAATTTATAAAAACTTACGATGAAAATAACAATTTAATTTTGCTGGAATCATTCCATCCGACAGGTAGCTCTAAAGGTAATACTAGGCTAAAATATGAATATTATGATTAAAAACCAAGCCATAACAAAGTGCCATTTTAATTATAAAATTCTTAAAAAATTTCTATACAAAATAAATTTGAACCTTCTGTCAACTTCTGCAATTCAAAAATTATGAATAATACAGGAACACTTTCTCTTCAAAAAATTTATGATTATGCAATTATTTTTTTAACCCCGTCGCTGGCGCGGATTTGCAATCCGTGCCTTATTCTTAACTTTGTTGATATAATAAATTAGCACTGAGTAGAAAATACAAGTTCCATAGTTCTGTAGAAGAAAGTCTTGTTTTCAGGGCAGAAGATTATGTATATAGGTAAAAAGGATTGTTGGAGGTAATAGTAATTAAATGATTAGGTACGGATTGCAAATCCGCGCCAGCAGAGGTATTTCTTTATAAGTTGAAACCTTACTTTTCCTGTCCCAAAACCTTTTTTATCTTTAATTCAATTTCTGCTGTTAATGCTTTAAGATCGTGACCTGTTGGATCGATGGCAGGTAAAATAGTATATGTTAAACGAGTTCCCAGTGAAAGCGGATAATATCCTTTCTTTATTAGCTCACTGTTGCCATCAATAACCAATGGAACTATCAATGCAGAAGGTGAATATCGTACCAGCGATGCAATTCCCGCATGTTGAAATTTTTTTATTTCACCGTTTTTACTGCGTGTTCCTTCCGGAAAGATACTGGCTGAATAATTCTCTTTTTCAATGTGTTTACCCAATTTCATAATTTCCATAATGGACTGTCGTGGATTTTTTCGATCGATAAGCGCAGATCCACCGTGTCGCAAATTATAGGAGATACTCGGGATTCCTTTGCCCAGCTCTATTTTCGACACAAACTTAGGATGATATTTACGAAAGCCCCAAACAATAGGAGGAATATCAAAAGTACTCTGGTGATTGGAAACAATAATTAGCGGACGGTCTTGCGGCAATTGATCGAATCCAATAAAACGGATGCGGGAACCTAATACCGCCAAACCATAAACCATAAAAAAATTCATGACATCAACCGATTTCTTGCGCAGTTGATAACCGCCAATCCAACGGCAAACTATCTGGATAGGATGAAATACTAATGCCAACAATCCAAAAAACAACAAATACACAGGCGACCATAAATAAGAAAGTACGCTCTTCATTTTTATCAATTGAAATTTATAACACAAAAGAACAAAAAAAATGACTGATCTTCTTAATTCTAATCAAGATGGTGATTTTAGGAAAAGTAAGGTTTATCACATTTTATTTGTCAATATGAAACCTGTAAACATTCGTTTCCCTCACTTTAAAACCCAATTTTTTATACAGGCGATTAGCAGCCCGACGAGAAGGTTTTGAAGTTAAATCTATTTTCGAAATACCTTTTTGTTTAGCAAATTCTATTGCATGATTAACCAATAAACTTCCAACTCCTATGCCTCTTTTTTTACTTTCAACTGCAATGTCTTCAATCCATGCTTTTTGTCCAGTGGGTATTTTATAACAAACAAGTGTTAAGATACCAATTATCACCTCTTCTTTCGCAAGAAAAATATATGAATCTTTTGCGTCAATAATTTCTTTAAGGTATTCTATTGTAGGTATTTCACTTTCTGAATTAAGTTCCGGAATTAAGTTTTCAAAAGCATACATTACTTCTTCGGTAACTTTTTTTAATTGTACAATTTCCATACTTAATTTTAGAAGTTAAAAAGAACCAAATGTCATTAAATTCCAACACGCTCAAACATCAGTAACCTTACATCCATTACTGATTTCCCAGGTATTTCCAAAGCCCTCAAAGTCAATTGAGTCTCGCCTTTTTCAGCATGAATTTTACCCAATTTTAATTGTTTAAATTCTTTAATATATGAATTTCCTCTAAAAACACGATCGTTTTCCATGCCAGTTAGTGGGGGATCAAATGATTCTGTAATTTGTGCTACTAATTTGTCGTTTCCCACAGCCAATTCAAAAGAAGAACCTTCGTCTCCTTCATGACATGTATAATACAAAACAACTTCAAAATTTCCTTCTTCCACAACTTCAATATCCCAGGTAATAGCATCCTCCAAATCAATCCAATTTGTAAAAAAGGTACAATTTGGAGAGCGGTTCGATCGTTTAATATTTCCGGATGCAACACCATCGCGAGCCGGAATCTGGGTGAATTTTGAATCGGGATGTCCAAATGGAAACGTCCTTTCGTCTTTTTTGGGAAGTTCAATTAAAACTTCATTCTTGAAATTATTAGCCGCTTCTGTTAATTGATTCACAATATCAGGAACTTCCAGACTTAAATCTTTTTCCTGCTCACGATCGTTTTCAATGTCAAAAATGGCTCCGTTATTATCTAACCTGTATTTTTGATTTCTGACACTTAATCTACCATTCCAGTAATTAAATATGAATCTATCCTTCCAGCTTGGGTTGTCCTCAAATAATAAGGGTTTCAAACTAATACCGTCTAATGGTTTGTTTGGTTGATAGTTTATTTCAGCCAAATCTGTCAAAGTAGGCAACAAATCAATGACGCCAGATATCTGTGTAATTTTACTTCCCATACCAATTTTCCCAGGCCATTTCATAATTAGTGGAGAACGTACTCCGCCTTCATCAGTCGATCCTTTTATGCCTTTCATTCTTCCATTCCAGCGCCAGCTATTTGGACCATTATCACTAAAATACAGTACAATAGTATTGTCATCAATACCAAGTTCCTCAATCTTATTTATAATCCTACCCACATTCCAATCGATATTCTCGCACATGGCAAGAGCTGCTTTCGTATATGGTACATCTTCACGTTCAGCAATGGTGGCTTTCATTTCCAATTTTTTATCAACAAATTTATCCCACCACTTATCGGGTACTTGCATGGGCCGATGCGGCGTATTAAAAGGAATGTAAAGAAAAAACGGCTTGTCTTTATTTTGTTCAATAAACTGCAAACCGTGCTCGGTAAAGTCATTTGTAAGGTAGCCATTGCCAGTAACTAATTTACCATTTAGCTCCAACATCGGATTAAAATAATTGCCCCAATGTCCTGAACAAAAACCATAATAATCATCAAATCCACGTCCGTTTGGATGATAAGGATATTGCATTCCATTGTGCCATTTTCCGTAAGCAGCGGTTTCGTATCCAGCTTTTTTAAAAACATCAGCGATTGTAGTTTCATCAAGATCAAGCCTCTCGCCACCGGTTGAAGTTCCAAATACACCTCCTCTCACATGGTACCTGCCAGTTAGCAACTCTGCCCTGGTTGGAGAACAAACCGGACAGACATAAAAATTTTCGAAACTCACTCCTTCGGAAGCCAGTTTATCGATGTTCGGTGTAAAAATATTTGTGTTGCCATTTATGCTTAAATCTCCCCAACCCTGGTCATCCGAAAGAATTATTACGACATTAGGTTTTTTAGGGCTTGATTCTTCTTTGGTCACGCATCCGATGAATATCAAACTGATAATGATAGTAATTGGTAAAATCTTTTGAGCAAAGTTTAATTTAAATTTTCTTTCCCACATTTGGTCGCATTTCATTTTTTGTAAGCACATTTAATAAGTCGTATAAAAAAGCTTAAACTTTAAATATCGAATGAAAAGGCTACACGGTTTTGTTGATCTGAATAACCACTTATTTGATTGCTTTCGTTCTTAATTATCTAAAGCTCCTTCCGGTTTCGGAAATTCGCGCATTGGACTGTAACGAATATAAGAATCAAAAACTTCAGGATCCGTTCCAACAATTCTGGGATCTTCAGATTTTTTAAGTTCTTCCAATAGGACTGCCTTCATTTCCTTTTCAGTTTCAGCAAAGTCGGCATTTCCTATTAAATTATTTAAACAAAATGGATCCTCCTTAATATTGAACATTTCAAACTCCGGACGTTTTGCATGAGCCAAATCGAAAAAAGGTCTGACTTTTTCATCATTCATATTTTCGATGATGTATGATTTGGTTGGAGCCGCATCGATATCGGTAAAAGCCCAGGCAGAATTGTGAACCCCATTTTCGTCGATGCCGTACATTGGCCAAAGTTCATCGGTTGTTCCGGCAACAATTCGTTGAGGAGCCCCGGCTGGCCAGCGTTCGGGTTTCATATTCCAGGTTAAAAGAAATTCCTGGCTGCGAATCATTCTTTCAGGATATCCCCAATTTAAATAACGCGAACTTGAATGACGCTCACGTCCGGAAAAAACGTATTTTTTCTCCGAATCAACAACTCCTTGTTTGTCTGACCTTAATGTGTTTAAAATACTTTTTCCTGAAATTGGCAACATTCCTTCCACACTGGTTCCGGTGAGTTCCAGAATAGTTGGAGCGATATCAGCAAAACTAACCGGATCATCGATAATTCTTCCTCCCGGAAAGTCTTTAGGAAAACGTACAGCAAACGGAACATGAACACCATATTCATATCCATTGGCTTTTGCCCGCGGAAATGCCATTCCATTATCAGCAGTTACTATAACAATTGTATTTTCCAGTTCGCCAATTTCCTCCAAATAGGCCAACATACGTTGCAGATGCAAATCGAACCATTCTATTTCAACCGCATAATCGAGAATATCGCCACGAACAATTTCATGGTCGGGGAAAAAACCTTCGACTTTCACATCTGCCAAGTTTTTATTGTTCCGTTTCCACGAATCCTGTTCAAAACTTCGATGCGGTTCTCTTGCACCGTACCAAAAGAAAAATGGTTTATCTCCTTTTACATTTTCAACAAAATATTTAAAGTTTTCGAAGTAATTAGCTGCTGCTATTCCACCAGCTGTTCTTTCATCGCCTGGTGATCCATTTTCGTAACTAATACTGCTGTGTTCAATTCCACCAGCATCAGTTTTACGCCACAGAGAATCTGCTTCGCTTCGCGCATAACGGAAAGGCGAAACTCCTTTTCCTGTGCGTCCGGTAACATAACCGTTGCCATCGAGTAAGTCTATAAACGGTACATACTTTTTCATCCACGAAGACGCGTGCTGACCCGACTGTTCATTTTGCCAGTGATAACGCCCGGTAACAATTGAACTACGTGATGGTGCACAACCCGGTGATCCGGCTAAACAATTATTGAAATAAATTCCTTCGGAAGCTACTCGATCGAAAGCCGGAGTTTCAATAAAATTACAACCGGCAAAACTAGTGTGAGCAAAAGATTGATCGTCGCTAATTGCAAATAAAATATTGGGACGTTTGGTTTCTTCCTGTTTTGTTTCACACGAAAAAGCACTAATTATTATCAGAAATAAAAAAATGGATTGAATATTCTTCACTTTCATTTTGTTGGTTTTATGGTTTAAAAAAATTCAACTAAAAATATAAATTATAAATTAACCAAACGTCATTACTAAATAAAAAGTCAAGTTGTTTAGTTTTTACTAAAATTGTTAAATTCCTGATCGAATTGCTCTTTCGTTTTCGCACCTTCATATATTGTCATTCGAAATTTAAATAGTGCAGTTTCACCCGGATTAATCTCTAATGTACGGTGTTGTGGTTTTTCCATATTCCTTCCTTTCTGAAAATCGAACTGTCCGATTGGATTTGCACCGAAACAGCCATATCCACGGGCATGCCAGTATGTTGGATAATTAATACTTTTGGGATGATGATAAATAGCAATACCAATTGTTTTGCCATCTTTTTCACCTTCCAGCCTTACCCAACTTGAGCGTTTACCCCAAACATTCTCTTCGGTCTTTTCACCCTCAGCATTTAAATATTCTCCGGTACTTTTATAGAGTGTACCTTTTGTATTTTCAGTTAGCCAATCTGCCACGCGAATGGCAAACATTCCTTCTTTAGTATCTTGAAAAGTAACCACGGTGTCGATGGCTGTTAATTCAATTGTAAAATCAATCCGGTATTCATTTTCCAAAACCTCAATTTCCATCTCTCTTTTTTCTTCCAAAATGGCTTGATTATTTCGATTTATCCAATGGCTCACGGTTGTAATTTCTCCTTCATTTTTTTCTGTTTCAATCTCCAATACTTCAATATGCTTTATTTGAGGAGGTACATCATGCAGATTCCAGAAACTGTCTCCGTTTACTTCGCCCTTGCTGGCATAGGTAAAATAGAGTCCGGTATGATGTGGATGATCGTTGGTTTCTCCTTCAATTTCTTCGAATGGATAAGAGCGTGTTAAAGTTTCTCCGGAAGGTGAATTAACCGGATATAAACAAGGTTTTAAAAGGTCGCTACCAATAAGATAAGAGGTAAATAATTGATCGTTGATTACAACATCAATTTGATTTTCTTTTTGAATAAATTCAACATTGCTGCCTGAATCGCAGCTAAAGTTTAGCAATAATGCACCGATTAAAAAACCGGCAACGATAATTTTTTTCATAGTATTTTCATTTTGGTTTATATACAATTAAAAATTCGTTAAACTATTTTGGGTACTACAAAAGGATGCCGATAATCTCTGGTTAGCATTTCATCGGCTTCTGTATCATTTAAGAATGTTTCTTTTACAGGATCAAAATTTAACGTGCGCCCCACCCGATACGAAATATTTGCCAAATGCATAAGCGAACAACTGTAATGTCCTTCTTCGATACTGCCCTCCAATTTTGATTTATCGTTACTTCGAATAGTATCTACATAATTTTGGAACATATTTCCACGACCTCCACCACTTGGTCCCGGTTCTCTACTTTTACCCATAAAAGTTTTCCAGTTTCCGCCTAAATCAATTACCATGTATCCTTTTGAGCCATAAAACAGGTTTCCGATGTTGTTTGAATCTCCTTCGCCAATTCCACCTTCGTGATTTGAAATCCAGTGGCGAACTTCAAATTGAAGCATTTTCTTTTTATCGCCACCCCCTTTTTCTGTTGGATACTCAAAAACAGAAATCTGGGTATTCGGTGTTTCCTGGGCATCATCAAACATATAATGTCCGCCAAGGGAACTAATGACAGTCGGATGTTGTACACCCAATCCCCAACGAGCAATGTCCATTTGGTGTGCTCCCTGATTACCCAAATCACCATTTCCATAATCCCAATGCCAGTGCCAATTATAATGAAATCGGTTTCGGTTAAATGGTTTGACTTGAGCCGGTCCTTGCCACAAATTGTAATCTACTTTCGATAAATATTCCTCGGTAAATGGAGTAATATAATTTTTACTTCCGATAGTAGTGGCAAACTTTTCACCCTTTTTCATTGGGCCATCCGGATATCTTCCAATTCCATCGCGCCATTTGTAACACAAGCCTTTAGCCATATAAACCTCTCCAAGTCCACCGCTGTGCAGGAATTTCATGGCTGATTGAAACCCAGGAAAACTGCGTCGTTCAGCGTGATGTTGAATTATTGTATTGTATTTTTCAGCTGCTTTTATAAGTTGCCGCCCTTCGAAAACATTATGAGTTCCGGGCTTTTCTAAAGTTGCATGTTTACCTGCCTGTGCAGCCCAAATTCCGGCTAAAGCATGCCAATGATTTGGTGTTGCAACACTTATTGCATCTATGTCTTTATCGTCGAGCAAATCACGAATATCTTTGTAAAGTTTAGGTTTTGGTTTACCATTATCTTCAAGCCACTTTAATCTTTCCGGAAATAGATTTTCATCTACATCGCACAATGCTGCTACTTCTACATTTTCCAACTCTGAATAATTGCGGATATGGCTAAATCCCATTCCACGAATGCCAACTACGCCAATTCGTACACGATCGTTAGCACCTATCCATGAATTATTTGTTCCCCAAACATTTACAGCAATTGGTGCAGCCACTGCCATTCCAACTGATTTTTTTATGAAATGTCTTCTTGATTCACTCATGATTATAGATTTAGGTTTCAGATAATGGTTCAAATTACTATTATAATTGCTATACTAATCTGGTCGTAGTTGCAAAATTAAAATACGTCAATTTACTAAATCATTCAATACCTGACAAGTGTACTTAAAAAGCCATGCATGAAATTGATTGAATTAATCCCCGCTAAGCCAGTCAGGTTTTGGGAATGGCCTGACCGTATAAAAACGTTGATAATTTTCAAAGATGTCAGGATTTGGCCCTACAAGACGAGGATCTTTGGTCTTAATTAAAAATTTATTTAGTTTATTTCGCATTAATTCAAGTGTGTTTAAGAATTCTTTTTCACCCGCAAGATTATTGATACTAAATGGATCATCCTTGATATAGAATAGTTCTTCGCCTGGTCTTTTTCCCATAGCCAGATTATAATATGGTTTGATTTCGGGATTATTCATATTTTCAATAAGAAACGTTTTAGAAACACCTCCGTCATCAATATCGCAGTAGGTACCGCCTATATATTTACCATTATCATCTAATCCATGCATATAATCTAATTCAGTAAGATTGTCAGGATTTAATCTTTGTGGAGCGCCAGCTGGCCATCTTTCCGGATAATAATTCCGAACATATAGAAAATCTTTTGTGCGAATTGCTCTTTGTGGATATCCCAGATTCATCCAGCGTGCCGATGAATGTCTTTCCCTTCCTGTATATATTTCCTCTCTTGAAAGATCAGTTGTTTCAGGATTATTTGACAATAAAATATCTTTAAAACTTTTTGTTGAAATTGCTTGCATTTGCCCTGTTCCGGAATTTGTAATATCAAGAATTGTTGGAGCAATATCTGCGAGATTTATTAAATCGTGCGAAACCCTTCCCCTTTTAATTTTTTCCGGCCATGAAACCGCCATTGGAACATGAATCCCATATTCGTAACAGTTTGCAATTGCATACGGAAATTGCATTCCATTATCCGATGTTACAATGATTATTGTATTTTCAAGCTCACCATTTTCTTTCAACAAATCAATCATTTTTGAAAGGTGGCTATCAAACCATTCAATTTCATAGGCATAATCCAGCAAGTCTGATCGAATAGTTTCATTGTCGGGTAAAAATTCCGGAACATCCACATCTTCCAAATTTTTTCCACTTCTTAATCCTGCCCCTTTTTCGAAGGGAAAATGAGGTTCTCTCGATCCATACCAGAAAAAGAAAGGTTGCCCATTGTTCCGTTTTGATAGAAAATCTTTAAAATTCCCAGTATAATCAACTGTAGAAATATTAGATGCAAAGGCTTCAGGATCGGGAATTCCAACCGGAAGTACAATTGATTCTGCCCCTTCGTACCGAACATCATTAAATTCGGGGCCCGCAGGATCATATTTTCTGCCACCTTGTTTCCAATTGAATGGTGCACAGCCTTTACCCGTAAAACCAACATGATAACCGGCTTCACCCAAAACATCGGTAAATGTTGAGTATTTTACCGGGAAAAGAGTTTGATGCCCACCTGCTTCTTCGTTTTGCCAGAGATAACGTCCGGTTAGAATTGACGCACGCGAAGGGGCACAACCGGGAGACGCAGAAAATGCATTATGAAACAATATTCCCTCTTTTGCAATATAATCAAAACCGGGTGTTTTTACCCATTTATTACCATATGCGCTGGCATGTGGATACGATTGATTGTCGCTCATTACAAAAAGAATATTGGGGCGTTTTGGTTCTTCCTGTTGCGATGTACAACTTGTTAACTGAAACACAAAGAGGATTATAAATACGCGATACAAATTTTTCAAATTATCAGGTTTTTTTATTATTATTTTTGAAAACTAAACTTAAGTAATTATCTGCAACTCGATAGAATTATAGTCGTTGAGCATAATATTTTAATGGTTTGACATTGATATAATCTACAGTTTATTTTTCTATACTAAATATTGAAGATTTTTTTGGCAGTTCCTCTGTAAAGAGATTCAAGCACCGGGGCTGGTAAATCAAGACCATAAATCCGCCATCCTGCTCTTCCGACAATGTACTCATCATCGCTTTCCAACAGCCTCCAATGAATCTGATACATACTTTTTTTTCTGCCCATGTCGGTACCAAACACAATCCTGTCTTTATATTTTGCCAGAAATTTTGCTGAATTCCTGGGTGTTCGTCCCAATTCGTAGTCGCGTGCTGAAGTATCCAAAAAAAGATTTGGATAGTTGTCCATGTCTTGAGATAAGGTTGCCAAATCGTGCCCCTGATTTCCCAAATGACAGGCAATAAAAATTGTATTAGGATGTTTTTTTAGTGCTCGGTTTCTTTTCTCAATCAGCTCTTCGAACGAAGGAACGTCCGTTCCAAACTGATTAAAATGCTGATAATCGGGTGAACGTTCCTGAAAAACATCAAGTGGTGTCCAGCAAGTAGGATGATCGGCAACATGGAGACTAACCGGCATTTTAAGTTCTGCGCACTTTTCCCAGAATGCGTCCAACCTGTCATCGTCAGGATGTAACCTTTTGTCTCGTGCAAGTGAATCGGATTTGGCATAATTTCCATCATATTTTGGTGAAACAATACCATGACCTTTATCTGATATTTCACCAACTCCAATTGCTCCTTTTTTATAACAACGCTCCAATTCTGCCACTACCCGATCTGAATAATCAGGCTTTTCAATATTGGTTTTGTCCATTCCACAATACAATTGGAACCGGCCGGGATATTTATTAGATAATGAATCTACCAGCGCGTCAAATTCGTCACCAATTGCACCAGTTAAAACCAACGACTTTTCCATTCCAACTTCATCCATTGTTTTTACCCATTCAGCAACTTCATCAGAAGTTCGTCCAACTACATGAACATGAGAATCGATGACTGGAAATTTGGCTTTGGGAACAAAAGTTTCGGGAGTAACAACTGACGATCGGGGAGCATGATCTTTCACCAAAATACTATCCATCGGGCCGGGACCACCTGAAACTCCGGGTCCTCCCCAATCACCATATTTTATCTTGTGCCACTCCGGATCAGTGTGCCAATCTTTTTGTAGTGGTGCATCTTCAGAAAGATTCGAAGCCAAAGATTTTTTACTGAGTCCCATTCCACCCATTGCAATACCTGCAGTTCCAATTACACCTTTCCTGATAAAATCTCGTCTTTTTTCCATTTTATATTTTTTTGAAAATTCAAAGTAAAAAAGCTTAAAAAAGTATTCTGAAATTTGAATTTATTTTGCAAAACAAATTATCAATTACTTTTTTCTGAAATACTGCTTTTAATCTAAATCAACTAAATTTTGTATTACCTCCTTTTTGAAGTGAAATATCCATATTTCGTTTATTTGTTTTCCAGGCTCCGGAGGTAAAATCGGGCACTTTTATAGAATTCCCTTCGTTGGCAACCGACCATTCGCTTAATTCTGCAATGCAACTCCAAAGTGCTGCATCATAAACGTCCATATCAAGTGGTAAACCGTTGCGCAAACAATCAATCATACGCCAGGCCATCATAAAATCTACTCCACCATGACCACCGACCTTTTTGGCCATATCGCCTACCTTTTTACTAATTTCGGGTTTGTATTTCTCTTCCACCGATTTGAATTCATTCTCCGGAAGCCAGCCGTCATGACTTGTGGAAAATGCAGGTTGAGGATATTTTTGAGCAATACCTTTTGTGCCGCTAATAATATTAAATCGAACATCAGGCCGAGGTGAACTAATATCGTGCTGTAACATTATTGTTCGTCCCATATGTGTTCGCATAATTGAAGTATTCATATTTCCACGAAAACTCTTGCCCAGATATTGTTTATAGAAATCGTCTTTGGCTGCCAGCTCTTTCATTTTATTGGCCATTGTAAAATCGTTACTGGAAACCGATACCAAATAATCCATCTGATCTCCATAATTTAGATCCATTGCCTGACAAACCGTACCCAAACCATGCGTCGGATACAGGTTTCCATTCCTTTTACTATTTTCATTCAGTCGCCATGGCCTGAAACCAAACCAGTTACTATTGTCTTTATCTCTTTCCCATCGATCCTCTGTATTAGAAACTCTGTCGTGAATATAAGTACCTTCTCCATGAACAATTTCACCGAAAAAACCTTCCCTGGCCATATTTAAAGTAAGAATATTAAAATCGCCATAAGCTGAATTTGCAAGCATCATACAATGTTTACGTGTCCGTTCCGATGTCTCAACCATCTGCCAACACTCTTTAATTGTTTTGGCTGCCGGAACCTCAACTCCTACATGTTTCCCCTGCTCCATTGCATACACTGCAATTGGCGCATGTAATTCCCAGGGAGTAGCCGTGATAATCAGGTCAATATCTTCACGTTCACACAATTTTTTCCATGCATTTTCACCACCGGTATAAGAATCAGGTTTGGAAGAAGAACTTTTTTTAATAGAATCAACTGCCCATTTTACTCTTTCGGGAACTAAATCGCAAATAGCCTTTACTTCCACTCCTTCAATTCGGTTAAATCGTGTAACATGCCCACTCCCTCGGCTTCCAACTCCAATAAAACCAATCCGAACTTTATCGAGTTTTGGTGCAGCATACAAATGCATATTAAATTTTTGAACATGGGATGTTTGAAATGGATGATTTTTACCTGCTCGGCTAGTTTTTGTAATCAGACCCGCTCCAGCCAGTCCAGCCATCTTTAAGAAGTTTTTGCGATTGATTTTCATTGGTTTAAAATTTAAGGTTTACAATAATGATGTAACCGCGTAGAAGAACTCTCCCTTGCGAAAAAAACTTCTACATTTTCATTATCTAAAAAATTAAGTTGGTTTAGTTTGCAATTTAAATAAATATTTAGTCTTTCAATTGTTTTAAGCGTGAAGGAATAAACAAAATAATCGAAAATCCGCCCAAATTTTAAGCTTTGTTTCAATCGCTTGGTTTCATGTTAAGGTTTATTTTCGGATTTAAATGCTGTTTTAGCATACTATGCGAAAAGATTCGTGTATTGGAAGATTTAGAAATTTAAATACAGACTAAACTCAATTTCCGAAATTACGCCAGTCAATAACTAAATTTATTATTACCTAACAATTTATATAATGGACAAATAAAAAAAGAGATATCTTTTTATAGATATCTCTTTTTAAGATTCATAAGTAAACAGAATCCAAAACCTTTTTAAGGCTATTTAAATACCTCTTCTTCTTTCTGATAACCTTCAGAAATAACCGTAAGTTTTAAATTTTCTCTGTTAACAATCATACCATTATGCAAAACCGCAGGCACCAATATTTCTCCATTACTTACTGTCTGGAATGTTTGTTCACATTCTTCGCAATTTGCCATTTTCATGGCCAACTCAGCAGCTGTCGAAGCCAATTTCTCGTACGGTTTATAAACCGTACAAGTTTGGTGGCCCGCAACAATCTCCTGAAGATTTTTCAAGTCTGCATCCATCCCTGCAAGTAGCACTTCTCCTTCTAAGCCGGCTTCTCGCAGTGCTCTAATTACTCCCAAAGCAATTGCATCATTCCCCGCTAATATTGCATCTACTTTTTTATTTGCCGCCAATATTTTTTTAGCATGTTCATACCCTTCATCTTCTTCCCATCTTTCGGTAAACTCATTGTATATAATTCTAATATCACCTTTTTCAACCAATGGTTGAAGAGTATTTCTTTGACCAAGATAGAGCAATTGGCTATTATTATCTCTAATATCACCGCCGATTAATGCATAGTTCCCGGTAGGTTTGATGGTAGTCAGATAGTCCGCCTGAAGTGTTCCAATTTCTACATTGTCAGTTGAAACATAAAAATCGAGTTGGCAGTTTTTAATTAATCTGTCGTATGAAATTACCTTGATTTCTTTGGCATGTGCCTGATTAACAATTTCAGCAGCTGCGAATTGATCAACAGGAACAACAACCAGAACGTCAATCCCGTTGGCGATCATTTCTTTTGCCTGAGCCAATTGTTTATCAGCATCATTTTCGGCAACTTGTACATTTACTGTACCTCCTAGTTCTTGAACTTTTTCAATAAAAAAGTCCCTATCATTTTCCCATCTTTCGTTATCCAATGCGTGAATTAATAAACCCACCTCTAAAGTTTCATTTTGTTTATTACCGCAGCCATTCAATAAAAAGAAAGAAAGAATTACTATTGTGAAAAATTTTATTGGATAATGCATAAATTTGAATTTATATTGTTTCTAATAAATTTACGAATTATCACTAATAATAGTTAACAATAACTTTAATTATCGTATTGTTATACAACACACTAAAAAATGAAACCTTTTTTTAAGGTATTTAAAACTTTTGAATTTCTTCGTATAACCTTTGAATTGGAAGTCCCATTACGTTATAAAAAGAGCCCTCGATATGAGTTATTCCAATGGATCCAATCCATTCTTGAATTCCATAAGCCCCAGCTTTATCGAAGGGTTTATATTGCGAGACATAATATTCTATTTCAATTGGAGTGAGTTTTTTGAAATGCACGGTTGAGATTGAATGGAATGAAACTTGTTTGCGTTTTGAAGTCAAACATACACCTGAAATTACCTGGTGTTGTTTACCGCTTAATTCGTGTAACATTCTAATTGCTTCTTTTTTATCTTTCGGCTTACCCAATACTTTACCTTTCAGCCATACAATTGTATCGGCAGTAATTATCAAATCGTTCGATTCTAATTCTGCCAAAAAGGGTTGCACCTTTAATTCTGCCAAAAAAACGGGAATTTCTTCTTTGCTTAAATTGTCTTGGTATTCCTCAACAACATCTTTTGTTATTACTTTAAATTTTATTCCAATTGACTGAAGAAGTTCACTTCGACGAGGTGATTTTGACGCTAAAATGAAATTATATTTAGGAAACCAATCCATATTAAAATACATTTTTAAACAACATATCTTGTGTAAACCATTTTTTTTGAGCGCGTAAAGTTTGTTCAATAACATCTCGAACACAACCCTCTCCTCCATTTTTATTCGAAATGTATTTCGAAATCTTTTTTATATCATTCACTGCATCTTTCGGGCATGTTGGAATACCAACCAATGACATTACCTGATAATCAACCAAATCGTCGCCCATGTACAACACGTTTTTTTTATCGACATTAATTTTAGCCAGGAAATCGTTTAAACAATCTACTTTATTTCGAACTTTATCGTAATAAAACTTAACACCCAATTTCTCGTATCTAAAACGCACGCGTTCAATGTAACCTCCTGTAATAATTCCAATTGGATAACCAAATTCAAGAGCATTCCGAATGGCAAAACCATCTTTTACATTTGCCGTTCGAACTGGATCTCCCTCCTCATTCAAAGACGATGTGTCGGAGGATAAAACTCCGTCTACATCGAAAACAAATGCTTTTACATTACTAAGCTCCTCTTTAAAAAATCCCATTATATTAATTTTGAATGATGCTCAAAAATACTTTTTGAAATTGATTTGTACAATTCCTTGTATTCATTAAATTCCTCTAATTTATTTAAATGGTCGAAAACAATATTTTCATCGAAACGAACTGCGGGGCCTGTTTGGGATTTCTCGGGCAACATTTCCTGAACTTTATTGGCAGTTTCTAAAATCAAGGGTTTCAACACTTCAAAAGGAATCTCTTTCGACTTTAAGATTTCCGCTGCAATGGTATAAAAATGATTTACAAAATTACTTGCAAAAACTGCCGAAATATGTAAATATTTCCTCTGTTCAGAATTTAATATTATTACTGAATCGGAAATTCCATTTGCAACTTCACGAAGTAAGTTCTCATTTAGCTTTAAATTTGCCTCTATAAAAATTGGCACTGAAACAAAATCTACATCCCTATTTTTTGAAAAAGTTTGTAATGGGTAAAAAACTCCGTAGTTTTTAGAATACTTTTCCAAAATGGATATGGACAAACCTCCAGAGCAGTGAACCACCAATTTATTGTTAAAATTAATCTTAGACAGAACTTCGTCAACAGCCGAATCTTTTATCGCTACAAAGTAAATATCGGCATTCGATTCAATATTTATAATTGAATTTGTAAAATTCGTTTTTAGTTCATCTGCTAGTATTTTAGCCGATTTCTCAGTCCTACTATAGATTTGAGATATATTGAATCCTTTTTTTTGAAGAGCTTTTGAAAGTTGTGCTGCCAAATTACCGGCACCTATAAAACAAAAATTTAGGTTCATGTTTTTAATGTCTGAATCAAAAATAATACGCCTTTTTTTAACTTCCTATTTTATCAGTTGTTTGTTTTGTTCTTTTTAATAGTTAGGTAGTTTCCTTTTCCCGTGATTAAAAATAAACAGTAAAAAAATACAAAAAAGGAACTTCCCATGTGTGATTCAAAATTAGAATCGGCAAAATTTGCAAAAAATAGAAATACGAGAAAAATAAGAAAAAGAGGGTCCTTGTATTTGCGCTGTCTTATTATCGGATAAATTATAAAAAACATAATTAAAGTGAAACCGACTATCCCAAATTTCACCATATAATTTAAATACTGATTGTGAGAAGAAGCGTATAAATTTTCATTCAATTTCGACTTATTTTTTAAGTAAGCACTTTTAAACTCCTGCTTCCAATTCCCGGGTCCTACACCAAACCAAAAGTTATCGTCAATTATTAAAAGGGCGGCTTTGGCAAATTCTATTCGTTGAGAAAAAGACTGATAATTTGCCTCGCCGGTGTGGGAATAAACATAATACTCCCAAACTGTTTGATATATTCGTGGATAAAGAGAATATTTCTTTTTCTGAAAAATGACGTTGGCAATTCCATTTTCAATATTCTGAATGTCTTGTTTATTTAATGCTAACACACCTTTCGCATCCTTTTTTAAATCTTTCGATGTTAAATATCTAATTAAAGTAGAGTGAACAGGATAACCATTAATTCCGGTCGAATCGTATTTGAATTCAGAAAGTTTATTCCATTCTTCCCTCATTTCTACATGGCAAATAAATAAGTTAACATAATTCCCATTTTCCACCATCGGGCTTCGAAAATCATGCGAGTACCAGTTACCCTGTTTTGTTTTTTTTATTATTGTTTCTTTATCAAAAGTTTCAATATTATAAAAAGAATTTACCACCGAAACAACATATATTATGGGTAAGGTCATAATTAGCAATGAAC
>Ga0307988_1000952_pt1 | contig 17884 bp, 17 predicted proteins | sample EllFjometagen183_FD_203166 | JGI IMG/M metagenome (GOLD analysis project Ga0307988, IMG submission 203166) | Marine microbial communities from Ellis Fjord, Antarctic Ocean - #183 | ecosystem: Environmental > Aquatic > Marine > Unclassified | place: Southern Ocean | collected 2014-10-08 | reverse complement strand
CGAATAAGGGCAAAGCCCTCATTATCCTGACCCCAGGATTGATCTTCCTGATGATTGGTAATAATGCAAAACACATAGTCACCTGCAGGCGCATTGACCAACACCACTTCTGATCTTGAGTCATTTACAGCCCCTTGCTTGGAAGCCACCTGAACTGTTCTCGGAATTTGAGACAACGCTTCATCATCCCAAAATATTCGCGTGAGATAACGATACATCTCTTCACTGGCCGTGGGTGAAACTGCTTTATTCTCATGAATCAAGGTGATGAGATTCGCCATTTCTCGCGGGGTGGTTTGGCCCCAACCATATACTTCCCAGTCATCCTTTCGGTTAGGAGTCCGTGAATTCATGCGAGTCTGGTCGTAGCCATTTTCAGCGAGCCAATCATTGATTGCTACCCCACCACCTGCCAAATCCTGACACCACAAACTGGCATGATTATCACTATAGGTAATCATCAGCGAGATCATTTTCTTGAGTGATATTTTTGAACTATCCCTAAACGAACTAAGTATGCCACCAGCTGGATAATTAACCACTTCAGGGACCCACATAAAGGTTGAATCATAATCCAAATCACCGCCGTCAATACGATCAAATAACGTCATCAGGATGGGGACCTTAATCATGCTGGCCGTCGGAAAAAGCTGATCTGCATTGATCGTGATCTCTTGACCACTTTCCAGATGTTTTACATAAATACCTATATCCCCACGAAAATCACGGGTAAGGGATTCCAGCTTTTGGGCTAAAGCCTGATTTTGGGGGATCACTTTTGGTGTTGGAGTACAGCCATTCAACACGATCATGAATAGGATTGTTAACCCAGTAAAGCGCGAGATAATCTTAAATATGAGATGCTCCATCAAAGGCAGGGTCTTATTCTTCTTGAAGATGAATAAGTTCTATTCCAGCTTCCTTAGCGTGATTCTTGATCCGTTCATCCCGATATAATTCGCCATAAAAAATGCGCTTTATCCCAGCATTGGCAATCAGCTTAAAGCAGTTATAACAGGGACTTGCTGTGACATAGATATCAGAGTCACCAATCCGAACGCCATTTTTAGCCGCTTGAACAATGGCATTGGCTTCAGCATGAACAGTTCGTACACAATGGCCATTTTCCATCTCATGACCTACTTCATCACAATGAGGTAATCCTCGAATAGATCCGTTATAGCCGGTGGATAAAATCATCTTATCCCGAACAATCACAGCACCCACAAATTTCCTATCGCAGGTCGAACGGGTTGAGACATCGTCAGCAATCTTCATGAAATAGCTGTCCCAGGAAGTTCTATTTTGTATCATTATTGAGAGCCCTTCTAAAAATTTTCTATCCAGCTAGTTTTTTTAAACAACGCGAGTACGGGGTTGAAGTCAGTCTATTCCAGCGCTTATCAGTTTTCGAGAAGGCGCTTATCCTCTATTGGTCCACAATCATGGTTCGAGTGGTGCCCACGACGCGTTTTGCATGATTTTTTAATTCTGGCTGCCACCATCGCTCAAGTTCGGCAGGAACAGGATCAGTCAGAAAACCTATATCCTTCAACATATTCAAAACCATCTGACCTACAGCTCGGTAATTTCCATCAAGAACTTTAACCGCTAAGCCATAAACTTGTCCATTGGGCATCCTGAAACCGGCAGCTGAGACAGCTTCGGCCCCACCTTTTGACAATATCTGTCCTGGAAAGCTCTCCATGAGCAGCGTATCAAAACGCCCCTTCCCCCCAACTAAATATGGGTGGCTGGTCATCGCATCAAAAACCTGTCGGCACTCTTCCGCCTCTCGCAAACTAATTTGAGCAAAGGCTTGAGCAATTTTTGAGAGAGCCAGATAAAAGACAGGAGCTGAACATCCATCGACCCCGCGGTGGATTGTTTCTTCAGATGTATATTCTTTTACAATATCATAAATGTAGCTTTGAACGGGATGATCTGGAGCCAGATAGTTCTCTGGATTAAACCCCAACTGAACGCAGGTTGCAAGCATGCCGGCATGTTTTCCTGAACAATTATTATGGATTTGTCCTGGTGGAGTCCCCTCATCCTGAAGCAAACTCGCACTCTTTTTATCAATGGGAGGATGAATTCCACAGGCCAGATACTTCGGGGTAAGTCTGGCTTTAGAGAAAATACCAGCAACCGTCTCAGTGTGAACTTCTTCACCACTATGGGACGAACAAATTGCGGCTAAATCTTGAGGTGAATAGTTAAAGTCACGATAGGCACCCGAACGTAACACGGCCATCGCCTGAAGCGGTTTTGCTGAGGAACGAACGTATGTCATATAATGGGGATCACCATAGGACTTGATGATCTGTCCACTCGGATCTATTATGACACCATATCCAACATGAAAACTCTCCACCCGCCCTGAACGAGTGACCTGGGTAATCAGGGAACTCATACTACTTGAGCTTTGAAATCCCGAATGGCTGTTTCTAAACCAACAAAGATTGAGCGACTTAGAATAGCCCGCCCTACAACGATATTTTCAACAGCCTCAATATTGGTCAAGGGAAGCATATTCTGAAAATTAATGCCACCATTTACTGCAACACCAATTCCATTTTTCTCTGCCGTTCTAGACATTAAAGCTATTTGCTCTTGGGCTTCAGCTTGGCCTGCAGCACTGGTGTTTTCAGAGTAATGTTTAACATCCAATTCCACGAGATCAGCACCCAGTCGATAGGCCTTTTTTAGAAGCGTAATATCTGGGTCAAGGCAGAATGAAATGAGCTTGCCTGCGTCTTTAAGTTGAGGAATAAATGTTTCAAGATCAGCACCAAAATCCTCGAATAGGTTATCTGCTACAAACGTAACCTGCTTTACAGGTAAGTTCAGAGCCAGTTGTAATAACTCAGCCCGTGGGGTAATACTTATGGCAAACCGTATACCCATAGCCGATGCAATGGCCAATTCTAAATCTTTTTCAGTAAAAGATGGTGCCCGGCCGTCATAACTCAAGCTGAACCCTTCAACTCCAGAAAGGCCAGATATGGTGATAATTCCAGGTAGGCTGAGATCATCCAGTTTCAGATGTTGGTTAGCTTCTACAAAAGCATCAAGATTTAATTCCATTTGGGCCATAATTATTCCTTTAAACTTTATAGATACTCATTGATATCAGTGTGCCAGAGCAGAGACCGGCACCAAATCAAAGCCTGCTTCTGCAAGAGCAGGAAGATATTTTTTTAGCGTTTTCAGAGTATTGGGACGACAATGCCCGATACCGATGGCTTCTCCATGTTCTTTTGCAATACGGGCCAGACGAAAAAGCTCATCGGCAATTGCTTCAGGATCATCAACTTCATCTAAGAATACATCCCGGCTATTGGTCGGCACCTGCTTTTCCTTTGCCATGGATTCCCCAATAGAGGCAGCAATGGTGCGACTATCAATAAAAAACAATTCTTTGCTGGTGAGGAAGTCCGTAACACTGCTCATTACTTTACGACTTTGGGTGCCACCACTTCCCTGATGATTATTCATACCACTCGCCAAAGGAACTTCTTTCGAGGCCTTTTTAAGGCGACGTAAAAGCTCACCCTCAGTTAATTCATCGGATAAGGCATAATCAGGTTCACTTGTTGTGTTGGTAACCGTAACCATGGGCATGTGAATTAAGGTTTGAATCTTCCGCGAATTCAGGCGCTCATCAACCTGAGTTGAATAGGGTCGGCCGGGAATTACAGCAGCGGTAAATGGCTGATTCAACGCAATAAATCCGTTGATCGTTTCGTTCATGGAATAACCAAAATCATCTATAATAACAGCCAACTTAGGTCTTTTACCGACCCTGGCTAAATCAGCTGGCAGAATTGAGGTTGCCGGCACCTTCTCTTCAGGATACTTGAAGCGATAAACTGACCAAACGGTAGAATCACTTTCCACCTGAAACTCCCAGTGATCCGTTGTCTTGGCGGTTTGCTTAACCTGGAAACCAAAACCACCCAGTGTGTTTTCGAGCAATTTTTTTATTTCATTTGGGCGAACTTTTTTGCTGCCCTTTATATTAAAGGTGCGGGTTCCAATACCATCATCACTCAGGCGCCCTTCCACAAACTCCAAGCTTGGGAAACGCCGTGTAAGGGTTTGATCCAAACGAGTATTTAGTGTGAAATATCCTTCATAAAAAGCCTGCTCTGATAGGACCTCTGGTTCATAGGTGTTGGCTGCATTCCACATGACCACCCAGACCACGATGACGACAAGAATGAGTGACATTAAAAATATCTTTAAAAAGTTCCCATTACTCTTCACGGGTTGTTTTTGGGGGTTTCTATAATAGGTATATCTCATAAGCTTCTGTAGTATAGTTTTCTGGCAGGCTGAGTCCACCGAAAAACAGATTGAAAATCAGATAAATTGTAATCTTCTGACCTATGCTTCCAGCTCTAGGCGCATCCATATTTCACCCAATTCTATATCGTCCATTTCGACGAAACCCAGATTCTCATAGAACTTTTTAGAGCTGCCCACAGCTCGAGGGTCCCAGATTCATTTGGCATCTACTTTTTTTCTTCCAGCACAGCATTGATTTTGGCTTTGATCAGATCAACCGCCACCATATTCATACCGCCTTCAGGAATAATGACATCTGCCTTATATTTATTCGGCTCAACAAACTGATAATGCATGGGTCGAACCGTTTCCCGATATTGGTCAATGACCGACTCAACTGATCTTCCGCGTTCAAGAATATCTCTTTTCAGTCGTCGAATAAAACGAATGTCAGAGGGTGTGTCGACATATAGTTTTACATCCATTTTTGATGTCAACTCCGGGAAATTCAAAGCCATGATACCTTCCACAACAATAACCCGATGGGGTTCCACTCTCTGGGTTTCTTTTGATCGATTATGAGTGGCAAAATTATAGATGGGTATTTGCACTGTTTTACCTGCACAAAGTTCCTCAATATGCCTAATCAGCAAATCAATTTCCAACGATGATGGATGGTCAAAATTCACCATTGAACGCTCTTTACGGGTCATCTCTGATAAATCTAGATAGTATGAATCCAAGTCAAGTCGGAGGACTTCACCTACTTTATAAGCTTTCGTAATATTCTTGGCAATGGTGGTTTTTCCGGATCCTGTTCCCCCGGCAATCCCAATAATAATCGATTTCATCTCACTCCTTAATAAAGCATTGCCCTAAAAACATAGGCAAACACAATTCCCAAATAATTCCCAATGGCATATCCAATAATACCTGTTGTCAACCCAGACAATATCACCTCTTTATTGTTCAATGCTTTCGCAACGACGGGCACGAAGGGCGGCGAGCAAACTGCAGCAACTGAGGTAATCAAAAATGTATCTGTATCAATTTTCAAAATTTTACAAAAAACAGCGTGGAGCGCCATCGTCCCAAAAACCACAAAGTTTACAAAGAACATGAGCGACCAATTGATATCCACGAGTTGGTCAAGATTGGCCATTGAGCCAACAACCAGGCTGAAGACCAGAATGATATACATGCCAAATTGGAAGGTCATAGAAATGCTTCGAATCCTGTGATTAAAGGATGCCCCTATTCCTAAACTGGTGATCAGTAACATGATGGCTGCCGTAGAAAATTCGTTTGGTATTAATTGTGATAGACCAAAACTGACGCCCAAAATGACCAGGGAAATACCCAGGGCTGCCGACAGGCCGATCACGGTCTTTTTCTGAAATATTCCGACATAACTGTTCACGTCCTCATTGGCACCACTATCCATCAGATGAATAATACTTGGTTTATATTTTGGAAGAAATCGATTGAACACTTTCTGGCCAATGGTCATTACAAACATGAGATAAATAATACCATTCACCGCATCGTAAGTATGCATCATAATGAACTGTGTTGAATCCACATTGAGGGCTGTTTTTATGGCCGCTAAGTTAGGTGTGCCACCGGTATACAAGCCAATCGCCATCCCCCCAAACTGCCAGGCTTCGGCAACATCATAGCGAATTAACCAGGAACCAAAACCAGCAACAGCCACGACAAGAGCCGTAGCGCCCAACATGGATATGATCGCCTTGCCTGCAGAATTCAGCCAGGATTTAACGTCTAGCGAAAAGAGTAAAAGAGGTAAAGCCACAGCTACTGTTACGCCACTCAAAGTGTCCTGCAAGTTTAGGGCACCTTCTGGTAATAAGCCACTATTCCCCAATATAATTCCGATGAGATAGGCGAGAATCACGGGGCCAACTTTATTCACCAGGGCATACTTTTGACTTAACCACAGAATGAAAGCAGGTATGAAGATGTAAAAAATGAGGAGTAATGGGGTTGGAATCATATCGTAATTACTTTCTATTAATTATTGTTCACCCTATTAAAGGATGATATAACATTCTTTTTTGTATACATCTCTGTTACACTAATAGTTAGACTGCAATATAGTCTGGGTTTCTAAACTCCAAAATGTTTAGCACTCTCCCCTTGATTAGAGCGGATAAAAATAACAGTTTGAGCCATGAGAGTTGACCCAAGCCCCTCTACCCTAACTGATCCTGTTAATTTTGAGCAGGAAATATTTCAATTCCTCCAAAACTTTCACTTTGATGGTGACAAACCTTCAATTGATCATATTAAATCAGTCTCACGTTACTTTAGCCGGCTTCCCTATGAGAATATTAGTAAAATAATTAAACTGGGAAACAGTCCTGGACAGCCAGCCTTTCGACTCCCTGATGAGTTGACCGAGGATCACTTCGCATGGCATTTGGGGGGAACCTGTTTCTCGCTTACCTACTTCCTTTCTGGAATTTATTCACTCCTGAGTTATGAAAACAGGCCTTTGATTTGCGACCTGAATTGGGGGCAAAATAACCATTCGGCATTGGTGATAACTTTTAAGGCTCAACGATTCCTGGTAGACCCTGGTTATATGATTTATACCCCCCTGCCCATCTCTCAGCAGACGGTACAAACACGACTTTCTACTGATACTGGGGTTGAGCTACGCTATCTTGTCGACACTGATAGTTATGCCCTTTGCACCTATAGGAATGGCCAATATACACGCCGTTATACCTTTATTGATCGTGCCATCCCGTACCTTGAATTTGCCAAGTATTGGGAAGCCTCATTTTCATTGCCTGGTATGGATGATCTGATCCTGACAAAGGTGAAGGGATATGAAATGACCTACATCCAAGGTGATTTTATCAAGATCACCAACCTCAATAAAATTGAAAAATTACGTGAAGCAAACCGTGCTGAAATCCTGATCAGGGATCAGTTTGAGATTCCTCTTGAAAAAGTCGAAGAAGCCCGGCATATTCTTCAAAGAACAAGGGGTGGAAAAGATGAAAACTGAATTACCTCAACCTGTTAAATATTTTATTGGTGCGCTTTTCTCTGATAAAAAACTCATGAAGCAGGCAGAGACGCTTTGCGTGGAAAAAATTGGTGAGATAGATAGCCATAGTCAGGCATTCCCTTTCGATGTAACCAGCTATTACGATGGTGAAATGGGGACACCCATATCTAGGCAGTTTTTCAGCTTTGAAACGTTAATGAGTCCGGGTGCATTGGCCAGGTTGAAATTAGCCTGCAATGAAATTGAAGATCAACTTCTATTGGCTGGGAACCGCAAGGTAAATTTGGATGTTGGCTATCTGGATTTCCATAAGTTGATTCTAGCATCCGCCAAATATAATGGTCAGAAAATCTACCTGGATCAGGGCATTTATGCGGATGTGACATTAATCTATGAAAGGGGCAAATTTATACCGCTTGAAAATACCTTTCCCGATTTCAGATCAGGTCAGTACGATGAAGTTTTTCTGGGGTTTCGGAATACTTATAAAACTCAGCTTAAGACTTTACGGTCTAGCAAATAGCTAACATTTCATCCTGAATGGACACAAGCAATTTTTACCTAAAACGTCTTTCTGAAGGAGTGCGGCGACTGAAGAATCTCCTTCGTAGCGCCACGGATTCTGCATCATTCAAAATCATAATTTGCATTGGAGATCCTTCACTGCGCCCTCCTGGGGCTTCGTTCGAGGATGACAAGCACGTTGTGATTCTGACAAATGCTTGCAGATCAGGCTATCCCTGTGACTCAGTCACCTTCTGCAATTCATTAACGCGGGTATAGAACTCTTCCAGCTCCATCTCTTTGAGATACACCAAGCCTTTGGCAGCCCGAATCCGTGGATGTTCGTTGCCATACCAAAAATCGCGACCCATGACCCGTTTCATATCCTGATGCTGTCGAACCTGGATTGCTTGAGCCAGTCCAGAAAAGGGACCGTTGTATTCATAACTGGGAAAAGGCGCATCCACTTGAGATTGAAAACATTCTCTAAAAGTATTTTCCATAATTGCCATGGAATTTACAGAAACTGGTACAAAGATATTCGCATCGGTTGGCTGAAACTTGAACCATACATTACGATAACCCCAAACACGAAGTGGGGCATCTGGATGTTTTTTCTTATACAGGCGAATGGCTCCAGCAACGGCTTGCATTACTTTATAATGTGTATCCGGCCCACTGGCCTCCGGATCTAAAGCAAGGGTAACCACAGTCGGTTTGATCCGCTCCATATATTCTAGAATTGGCTGAACATCCCGATCCATTGTGGGATCTTCGGTAAAGATATCCCCTTTATAAAAGCCCAACCTTAGATGATGGACATTTTCAACGGAAGTTCCATAGTTTGCCCAAACCAGATCTGCTTCCCATTCCCGGATTCGCCCCTTTAGATTCTGCATCAAGGGTTCATCCTTTTGGCCAGGGTATCGGGAATCCAAATAGTCCATGAGTTCATGCATTTTCTTTGGAAGCGTGTCAAGATTTTGTTTTGGATGAAGAATGAGTAGATTTCGAATCAGACGTCTGGATGAACCCTTGTACTTGTGAGCAGCGCTATGACTGGCAATGCCATCGAGGTAAGTATAGATATCGCGCTGGGCACCCATTTGCGCGTCTGCATCAAAATAGTTCTCAGATTTCAACCTTAGAAACTGATCTGTCTTCATGTACGTCAGGGCTTGTAGTATTTGATCCTTTACAAAGCCATTGGTGACGGCATTAAAACCACTGGTCATATAGGCAAAATGGTGGGTGTTTTTGGGTGTGCGAACAAGGTGTACGATGTGAGCCAAATAACCCAACATAATGTCATCATGGTGAGGCGCAGTATGGAAAAAGACTTCATCTTGAACCGGAGCGAGGCCTCGATCCAGATTGGCGACCAATCGATCAAAAACGCGTTGCTTGATTTCAGGTAATGTATTTTTGCTCAATGCAACTGCAGTAGCAGGAACCAATTCTTCAGAAACCTGGGCTTGATTGAGATTCTGGATGGGCGTATTGGACCGCATCGAATGCGTGATCAAATGTTGATCAACCAAATTTTCCGATACTTTTACAACTGATTTCATCTCTTCGACTTCTCGACGATCGAGAAAAACAGCAGCGCCGGATGTAATGTAAAAACGCGCGTTGGGCATGGTGTGTAACACACCGGCAGGATGGATATTTGCAGCTTTATCCTGCACAGCCGCAGCAACAATGCCAGCCTTTGCTTCCCCAGCTGCAAAAATGAGCGCCGTTGCATCAGGATTGAAAGTAATGGTCTGTAATCCGATGGTGATAACCAGGCGTTTTTGAGAAACTTCGATACCACCCAGGTCACCAGCTGCTGCTGCCTGCGTCTCAAAATTTGTCGGCGTAAGCCTGGTGGTTGAAAAATAGTCCGAACCGCGAACATTGAAGGCAATATGGCCATCGGGGCCAATCCCACCCAGGAAGAAACCAATGCCGCCCTTTTTACGAATCTGTCGCTCATATTCCGTGCAATACTCGTCTACACACTCGATAGCTTCTTTTTGAAGTCGACCCAAATCTGTATTTGGCTGGCTAAACCTTAAACTTAAATCCACCACAGAATCAGGGAAGATTTCCTGGAAACTTTTCCCCCGAGGAAATTCAATTTTGGTTGCATCAATTAGTTGAGCACGAGATTCGCTTATTCCAAACCCCTTGATATAATATTTCATCACATAATCATAAAAGCTGTTGTGTTGTGTGGGATGAATGGGGAAAAACTCATCGATCTGAACAAATTTCAAGTTGTGTAGACTTGGTTTTTGGTTTGTATTTATACCAACCTGATTTAAAAAATCACGAGTCTCTTTTTGGTTCCAGGTAGATAAATAGTGTTCGACATAACGAATAAAATATTCTGGTGTTTTACCTGTAGGAAGAGAGATAACACCTTCTGGATTACTCTGGACCCACTCCAAAAACCGTAACGCCGTAAGCTTTCCCAAAGCAGGAAAATTATTGACTTGAACAACAGGTATTTTCTCTTCTGGACTATAACGGAAATCCAGATTTGAGCGGTTGATGAAGTAACTTTCGACAGGACTGGGCGGACTGAAACTATTTATTTTATTCATAGCGCCATTATGCTCAGCGAATAGGCATTTTACAACCAGTTTTTGCAGTCCCTAATAATCATAAATTGAATATAATCAGCCCCTAGATGTTCCAGTTGGTTAATATTATTAACAAACGTAAACCGTTTTAGTATTTATCCTCAATGACCAATCACAAAATTGTAATCGACTCCATTCTAGACTATGTTAAGCGATATGTCAGAGCGCAAAAATACCGCCATCATTGTAGCTGCTGGGAATGGTAGCAGGCTGGGGTCAGAAACACCTAAGCAATTCTTACTTTTAGCTGGTCGTGAGATACTAAGCTATTCAGTAAACACCTTTCTGGATCATCCCCAGGTTGATGAGGTAATTATTGTTATTGCAGAGGCATACCGGGATTATGTCTCCAGACAATACCCCAGCTGCCAAATTGTATTGGGTGGACCCAACCGTCAAGATTCCGTTTTAAATGGACTCAATGCTTGTTCAGCGAATACGGAGATCGTTCTAGTCCATGATGCTGCCCGCCCGTTAATTCCCCCGCACATCATTGATGATTGTCTAAAACAACTTGAAACTCATGATGGCGTAGCCCCAGCCATTAAACCAATTGACACCATCATTCAGCTAAAAGATGAGCAATTTTTACAACTCGATCGTGAAAATTTGAGACGAGTACAGACCCCTCAATGCTTTCACCTGAAAACCTTGCAGCAAGCTTATAAATCGATTCAAGCTGATACCGATGAGATGGGTTTGGTCAACCGAACCATTCCAGCTGCCCGCTTGGCTTATCTTGCAGGTGCAGAAGAAACCATAAAAATCACCAGCCCTCAAGACCTAGAGATCGCAGAGATATACCTGCAATCCTTGCATTCATAAGTCAGGCTATTCAATGATCCAGACCCTTGATTTAGTCTACTCCACCACCAAGGGTTATGCGAGTCTGTTGCCCCTCTACCGCTACATGGACAAAATCGGCTGGGAAGTTCGTCTGAGCAAAGTCCATCGTAACTGTTTTAGAAACTGGAAACTTTTAAAGACTCTCTCAAAAACCATAATCATCGCCTACGACAAGCCCTTGACCCGGCTTGAAAAATGTGGTTGGCGGGGTGAGTTTATCTATATCGAACATGGGTTGAGTCCCATGAAATACTACACTTATAAGTATGACTTTTTTCAGCGCGCCGCTTTACTCTTTTACCCCGGTGAAGTTTTTAAGCGGAAAATGGAAGCCATAAACCCCACTTTTAAACAAGGCCTTTTGGGAGGCTATCCAAAAGTAGATGATCTGGTAAACATGAATATTGAGAAAGAACATTTATGTAAACAGTTCAACCTCGACCCTTCAAAACCGATCATTCTCTTTGCACCTTCCTGGGGAGGTAAAAAAAACCCCAATGCTGGCATTCATAATGCCCGGCATTTATCAAGCTTAGATAACGTGCTGATCGTACCCCATTCTGCTGATTATGCTTTTGCAAAAAGATACGGTGCCGTTCGACCAGGCGAAGGAAACATCAATCAATTTCTCCATTTAGCGGATGTGGTGGTAAGCGATGTCTCCTCCGTTTTAGCCGAGGCAGCCATACTTGATAAACCAGTAGTCCAACTCATCTTGCCCCATTACCCCGGTTGTTTCCCTGAAGTTGAAAAACGCTCATCTGGAACCTGGGTCTCAGATGATCTACTCCAGCAAGAGCAATTGACAGATAGGATAAAGCGCCCATTTAAAATTCCATATATCGATGAAGACTGGATTATGGGACACACGGCAAAACCTGAAGAATTGTTGTCCACGATCCAAAAAGCCCTGGAGAACCCCTCTGAATATTCAGAAAAGCGTCTCTACTGGGCTGAACAGAGTGGCTGGAAAATCGATGGCCGATCTTGTGAGAGAATATCCCAGATGATTCACGATTTTATAGAGAAGCGCACAATTGTTCAAGTAGTGGATTAGGCAATAGGTAAATACTTGTCTTTTTTGAATACATTACTATATACCTGCAAGCCTCTTCTTTGAAATTGATAGAGGTAATAGGGTAAACGATCTGCCAGTTCAGATCTTAGATAGAGGATGATTTTGTGAAAGCAATAATTTTAGCAGCAGGAATTGGTTCTAGACTTGGCAACCCACGTCCAAAACCCCTCACACAACTCACAACTGGTGAAACGATCATGGAAAGGCAAGTTAGCTATCTTCAACACGTCGTTTCAGTAAATGATATTTTGATCGTGGTCGGATTCAAAAAAGATCTCATTATGGAAGAGTTCTCTGAACTCACCTATGTATTTAATAATGTCTATGACCGTACCAACACCTCCAAAAGCCTGCTTAAGGCACTCAGAAAAGTACAAGATGAAGCTGTTTTCTGGCTCAATGGAGATGTCGTATTTGACCCAAAAGTACTGACACGACTTATGAAAAGTGAGACCTCGTGTATGGCAGTCAATACAGAGTCAGTGGGAGAAGAAGAAGTAAAATATACAATCTCTGAAGATGGATCAATTAAAGAAGTCTCAAAAATTGTAAAAAACGCCCTGGGAGAGTCTGTCGGTATTAACAAAGTAATTGCCAGTGATATTCCTCTATTGATTAAAATGCTTGAGCGCTGTGATGACAATGACTACTTCGAGAGAGGTATTGAGTTTGCCATTGAGCGTGGCTTAAAAATCTATCCGATCGATGTTTCTGATATGCTCTGCATCGAAGTTGATTTTACCGAGGACCTGGAGAAAGCGAACGAAGAGCTAAGCAAGGCATGATCCCTTGGTTTCAAAATGTGTTCACCGTCCTAAACAAACTCGATCTACCCTATATTGTTGGCGCTGATTCACTGGTAGGTTTATCAGAAGATGATCTTAGTAAGTACTCCCAAAACCTGAGTCTCTACCTTTTTCCTGTCAGTAATCGGAAAATACTCCAACTTACCGCTCAATTATTAAGACATAAAATCACACTGAAACCCAAAAGTATCGGGGGTCACCGGCATTATAAATTGCGGTTTAAGCCTGGTGTTTTCTCCAAAAGTCCTGAATTTATAAGCCTTAATTTGCTCATTCCAGTAGATGGCGGGAACACTGCTTTTATAGGCGGTCATCATACATTTATCCCGACAATTGACCTCAACCAAGGGACACTCAAGACCATCGATATTGATGGCATCCCACTCTCTGTTCCAGAGGAGTACAAAAGTTTCGTCAAACGCTATAATCAGGAACTCTTAGCCTGGTTTTATATGAAACATGATGTCTCCTTTGATTCCAAGTCAGAACAACAAGCCGTAAAATTCATGCACAAAAACATTACCGTGATGAATCTGGCCGGGATCAAATTTTGGGTTGAAGGCGGCACACTTCTAGGCGCTCTTCGAGATCAAAAACTGATCCCCTGGGACCATGATTTAGATTTCGGAATGAGGTTTGAGACCAACAAGCACATGAAACACTTGATTAGAAAATTACGTCGGCACTTTTATGTAAGTGTGAAGAGTTTCCCACAGACAAAGGGTCTCTGGCAATTGGGTGACTATCGGGTCCTGAAAATTTATCCCCGAAGATTGTTCTTCCTCAGGGAAAAGTTATGCCTGGATTTATTTATCTATTACGAAGGCAAACTTCCTGATAGCGATGAAATGGTTTATAAATATGTGGTCTGGAATCGTAACGCCTATCATCGAAAAGAATTCTTGGATACACAAGAGTCATTAAGCTTTTATGGCAAAGAAATACCCGTTCCAGCAAATCCTGAAAAATTTATCGAAGTTAAATATGGTGAAAACTGGCGTACTCCTGTAAAAGACTGGAATGTTGCCCTAGATGACGGCTCTATTTACAAGCCTAAATAACGACATGCTCACCCCGTACTTACAAACCCTTCCAAAACATTATCGTTCTCTCGAAAAATCATCAATTCTAATTATTGGCAATGGCCCCAGCGCAACGGATTCTGATCATGGGAAACTTATTGATAGCTTTGATCAAATCATTCGTATTAATAATTATGTCACTGAGGGACTTGAAGAACAGATCGGCTCCAGAACTGATGTCTGGGTCAATGGTGCCAATCAAGGATTGGTAAAGCGTAAGGATACCCCTGACAATATTCTGGTAATGATTCCACCTGCGGTCTTAGAGCATAAGGGCGATGCCATTCACGATAGGATAAGACGAAGACTGGGCACAGAGCAATACTTCATGCTCCCTATTGATATTATGGAGCAAATGGAGCAGGAATGTAGCATAGATCGTCCGACAACAGGTTTTTTTACGGTTTACTTTTTTTATCTGCTGGGATTGGATGTGACCGTACATGGATTTGACTTTTTTGTTGAGACTACCAGCCACTACTTCGATTCTCCACTTAAACGTTGGCTAAAGGATAAAGGGTTCATTAGAAAAGCTGGTAAACACAATGTCCAGGGTGAAAAGACTTTCATCGAAGACCTCATTCGAACAAAAAAAATAAAGCAGCTCTAATTTTTCAACTCGTTTCACTATCGCCGATTTAGGGTAAGTAAAACCAAACCCGAAAGTGTGATACCTCCACCAATCAAGACATCTGGACCAACGACTTCTCCGAACAAGATCCAGGCTAAAATCGTAGCTAAAACAGGTTCACCAAAGGGCATAGATCCGACGATTGTTGGTCTCAAGTATTTTACTGCATAGCTCATACTGTTGTGCCCAATCAGTGTCGGTAGAATGACCAAACCGATGAGCCACTTCGCATCGGGTGAGCTAAATCCAAGATCAACATCCGATACAATGGCAAACACGCCTAGAGTAATGGCTGCGAATAGATAGAGCCAACGAGTATACATAACCGTGCTAATCACAGGGCGGACTCTGGCGCCAATAATCAGCACAACTGACATGAAGACCGAGCTTGCCAGGGCCATTAGATTTCCCAAGGTCTCACTTTCCCCAAAATTAAAATCCGCTCCCTGGACAACCACTGCCCCCCCTATGGCCAACCATAAACCAATCAAGGCCCCTATGGGCAGAGTCCGTTTTAACACAAACCGCTCATAAATCAAGGTAAACACTGGAGCCAGGGTGGCAAACAGGGTGGCATTGGCAATTGGAGCCAGCTTAACCGCAGAGTAAAAACAGGCGAAGTGTAAGGCTAAAAAAACACCAGCAATCGATATGGACAGATATTTACTGCGGTCTAGTTTCCCTTGAGGACTGATCGCGGCTGAGGTCCAGAGAAGTGCAGAGCTGCCGGCCATACGCCAAAACGCTATCGTCAAGGCTGCCACCTCTGGGACGAATCGAGCAAGGGGAGCACCAAAGCTTACACCAAAGAGACCAAGCACCAAAATGATGAAGACAAAACGTTCCATGGCTGGCAACATAAACAAATTTCAAGAATTCGATAGAATGGTTTTTATCACTCGCCAGCTCCTCATTTAAGCATTCGACATAAATTGTGGACTGCCAAATGCTGCAGTGAGTCCTATATTGGAAGATGGAAATTTTCTGTATCATACCAGCGCGCGGAGGATCAAAAGGGGTTCCGCAAAAAAACATTCGCCCTTTTCTTGGTCAACCACTGATAGCTCACTCCATTGAATATGCACGGACTTCGAAGCTCGTTTCCCGTGTTTTTGTATCAACTGATGATGACCATATTTCAAATATTTCTATACAGGCAGGCGCTGATATTATCCGTCGCCCAGATGACCTTGCTGGTGATACAGCCACTACAGAATCTGCTATATCACATGCCTTCAGCTGGTGGACGAGCCAAGGTTTATCACCCGATATCGTAATTCTGCTTCAGGCTACCAGCCCACTCAGACCGAAAGGTTCGCTGGATGAAGCCTTAAAACATTTCCAGAAAAAAGAATTTGACACACTGTTGAGCATCTCTCCAACACATCGTTTTTTTTGGAGTATTGATAAAGAGTTCGCAACTGCAGAATATGATTTTCAAAATCGCCCTCGTCGACAGGATATGAAACCAGAAGACATCCGTTATGTTGAAAACGGATCAGTTTATATCTTCACATCAGAACACTTCCAAAAGACAGGCAACCGGCTGGGGGGATCAATCGGCTACACTATTTTCCCTGAAGAGTACAGTCCTGAAATTGACACGGAAATGGATTTTTTACTCCTGGAGAATGTGGCTAGCACACTTTCCGATTAGCTCAAAACCGAGCTGTTTTCTTTTTAGCATATTTCAATCACCACATAGCCTGGACGAACAATACAACATCTCCAAAGTCAGGGAACGGGCCACACTTTAAAGCCTTTCCAGGTTTACACTTATCGAATATGTTTATTTACATCTTGAGTCTGTAAATGTTCATTTCTTTTGGCAGAACCCAACCATTTGGTTTAGTTTGGTTGCTGGAATGTTGAATTTTAAAAATTATTGAAAAGAGGCAGAATTGTCCACAATATTATTGGGAAACAGTACGGTCGGTGTCGGTCACCCCACATACATTATCGCTGAAATTGGCATTAACCATCAAGGTGATGTCGAAATTGCAAAAAAACTGATCGATTCAGCCGTAGAGGCTGGCGCGAATGCGGTTAAATTTCAGAAGCGAAGCATTAAACGAATATTGACCTCAGAAGGTCTTAAAATGCCTTACGAAAACCGTAACTCCTTTGGAAAAACCTATGGTGAGCACAAACTAGCACTAGAACTTTCCGAAGCAGACTACCATGTCTTATTAGCACATGCAACCAAGCTTAATGTTGATTTTATTGCTTCTGGTTGGGATGAGGAAAGCATCGATTTTCTTAATCAACTGGGGGTCTCATTCTTCAAGATGGCTTCAGCTGATTTAACCAACCTGCCCCTGCTGGTTCATACCGCTAAAAATGGTAAACCTATGATCTTGTCAACGGGCATGGCAGATATGGATATGGTTAAAGTGGCTGTCCAGGCGATTGAACCTTTTAACAACCAATTGGCTATTTTGCAATGTACTTCAACCTACCCTTCTATTTTTGAAGAGATTAATCTTGAAGTCCTTGGAACCTTTATGAAAGAATTTCCCAAAGCTGTGATTGGATATTCCGGCCACGAACTAGGAATTTCAATCAGTGAGGCTGCTGTAGCATTGGGTGCAAAGATTGTTGAAAGACACTTCACTCTTGATCGAACGATGAAGGGTGGTGATCACGCTGCATCCCTTGAACCAGGTGGGTTTGGTAAAATGGTTCGAGATATCCGTCATATTGAAGAAGCGATGGGTACTGGCGTGAAAAAGATACAGGATTCTGAAGCCCCCATTTTTAGGAAGTTAGCCAAGAGTGTTGTTTCAGCGGTTGACATCAAGGAAGGTATTGTTATCACCCGTGATATGCTAACGACCAAGGGACCAGGGACTGGAATCTCACCCGCACGCCTTGACGATCTCATAGGCAAGACAGTGCTTCGAAATATTCCTGCAGATGTAGTATTAAATGATTCTGATATTAAATGGTAACTTTCTCAAACATGTCTAATTAG
>Ga0307988_1000951_pt1 | contig 17900 bp, 10 predicted proteins | sample EllFjometagen183_FD_203166 | JGI IMG/M metagenome (GOLD analysis project Ga0307988, IMG submission 203166) | Marine microbial communities from Ellis Fjord, Antarctic Ocean - #183 | ecosystem: Environmental > Aquatic > Marine > Unclassified | place: Southern Ocean | collected 2014-10-08 | reverse complement strand
ATGGTCTGCGTCCGGCGCGTTATACTTTGAGTTCAGATAATATCTTTGTCTTATCCTCGGAAACTGGTGTTTTGGATATAGACGCTGGAACTGTTGTAAAACGAGGTCGTTTACGTCCTGGTGAAATAATTTATTGTGATATGGAAAATCATCGTCTGGTCTATGATGGTGAAATTAAAAATTTAGCAGCCCGTCGTCAGCCTTACCGACGCTGGGTCGAGGAAAATAAAATTTCCGTGCATGGCTTGTTCAGCATGGTCAGTGCTTCTGATCTTTCGCTTAACTTATTCAATGAGCAACGTTTGTTTGCTTTTAGTCGTGAAGATGTGGAAATGATTATCAAGCCAATGGCGGCGACTGGGCAGGAATCTCTCGGTTCAATGGGGAATGACGCTGCATTAGCGGTTCTATCTGATAAAACTCAGCTCCTGTTTAACTATTTCAAACAGTTATTTGCTCAGGTTACCAATCCACCTATCGACCCGATTCGTGAAGCTTTGGTAATGAGCTTGACTACTTATATAGGTAACAACGCTAATATTTTAGGAGAAACTTCGGAACATGCACGTTTGATAAAGCTGCCTCGCCCGATTTTGACTGATGGTGAATTGAGCAGTTTACAGCAGATTAAACTAGATGATTTTCAGAGTCGTGTATTGCCGATGGCATTTGGCGTGAATGATGAAGAATGCAGTCTGGAAAAAGCTTTGAAAGACTTGGCGAAGTCAGCAGTGGAAGCGGCTAAAGAAGGTTGTCGAATATTGATTTTGAGTGACCGGGAGCTTGGTGAAAATAATGTACCTATCCCATCTCTACTGGCGACAGTTACCGTAAATAAAGCTTTAATTGAAACTGGTTTGCGTCCTGAAGTTGGTTTGATTGTTCAATCAGGCGAAGTTCGTGAGATTATGCATTTTGCTCTATTACTTGGTTTTGGAGCTACCGCTATTAATCCATATTTGGCACTTGCAAGTGTAACATCACTGGTTGATAATGGTAATATTGAACTTGATACAGTTACCGCTACAGCTAACTACATCAAGGCGGTTGATAAAGGACTCTTGAAAGTAATCTCAAAAATGGGTATTTCAACCTTGCGCAGTTATCGTTCAGCACAGATATTTGAAGCGGTTGGATTGTCTACAGAATTTGTTAATAAATATTTCTCTGGCGCGGTTAGCAGAATTGGTGGAATCGGTATTAATGAAATCGCCGCAGAAGCAAGAGAGCGTTACAGTTTAGCTCATGAAAAATCAGAGTTACTGCCATTTGGTGGTCAATACCGTTACCGCAGCAGTGGCGAAAACCACTTGTGGACACCGGATAGTTTATCTACTTTTCGTCATGCGGTACAGCATAATGACCGGAAAAAATATGATGAATACACAAAATTAATTGACGATCAATCAAAACGTTTATGTACCTTGCGCGGTTTGTTTGAACTCGCTCCGGCAACTTCTATTCCTTTAGAAGAAGTCGAAAGCGTTGAATCTATTATTAAACGTTTTGTTTCCGGCGCAATGTCGCTTGGTTCATTGAGCCCCGAGGCGCATGAGACTATTGCAATAGCAATGAATAATCTTGGCGCGATGAGTAACAGCGGGGAGGGTGGTGAAGACCCTGAACGTTATAAAATCGGCGCTAATGGCGAGAACCGCATGAGTGCGATCAAACAGATTGCCAGCGGTCGTTTTGGTGTGACCATTGATTATCTGCGTCATGCTAAAGAATTACAGATCAAAATGGCACAGGGCGCGAAACCTGGAGAAGGTGGACAGTTGCCCGGTCACAAGGTTGATAAATATATTGCTCGTATCAGGCATTCAATGCCCTATGTTAGCTTGATTTCTCCTCCACCGCATCATGATATTTATTCGATTGAAGACTTGGCGCAGTTGATCTACGATTTGCGTAACTCCAATCCAAAAGCCAGAGTTTCAGTAAAACTGGTTTCCGAAGTCGGTGTCGGCACAATCGCGGCTGGTGTGGCAAAAGCTCACTCGGATGTGATATTAATAAGCGGACACGACGGTGGAACCGGAGCATCGCCTTTGACCAGTATTAAACACGCTGGATTACCGTGGGAGCTTGGATTGGCTGAAACTCAACAGACTTTAGTTCTGAATAATTTGCGTTCAAAAGTTCGCCTACAGGTAGATGGTCAGCTTAAAACTGGACGTGATGTAATCATCGGGGCTCTACTCGGTGCTGAAGAATTTGGTTTTGCTACAACAATTCTGGTATGTATCGGTTGTTTAATGATGCGTAAATGCCATGACAATAGCTGCCCATTTGGAGTAGCGACACAAGATCCTGAATTACGAAAATGTTTCAACGGAAAACCTGAATATATTGAAAACTTCCTGCGTTTTATTGCTGAGGAAGTTCGTGAATATCTGGCACAGTTAGGTTTGCGTTCGCTGGATGAAGCGATTGGGCGCAGTGATTTACTGCAAGCTAATAAAGCGATTGATTTTTATAAAGCGCAAAATCTTGATTTCTCGAAGATTTTAGAACCAGTAAGATCTGGAGAAGTGCGTTATAGACCTGAAACTGCTGAAGAATTAGTCAATTATGACCGTGAATTTCTGCTCGGTGCTTTAAATGAAAGCATTGTTTCAGGCAAGAAAGCGGAACTTAATTTAAATATATCAAATGTAAATAGAACAGTTGGAACTGAGCTTTCTGGTGAAATCGTCGAACATCACGGCGCAGCCGGACTGCCGCAGGATACTGTTAAAGTAAATTTCAGCGGTTGCGCTGGACAGAGTTTTGGAGCGTTTCTGGCTCCGGGTTTAAGTTTTGAATTATCTGGAGAAGCCAATGATTATGTCGGAAAAGGTTTATCCGGCGGGCGGATAATTATAAAACCGGAGCCGGAAACGACTTTTGAAGCCAGCGAAAATGTTATTGCTGGTAATGTGATTGGTTACGGCGGGACTAGCGGACAGATATTTATCAATGGTCAGGCTGGTGAACGTTTTGCCATCCGTAATAGCGGAATAACAGCGGTAGTTGAAGGACTTGGCGATCATGGTTGTGAATACATGACGGGTGGTCGAGTAGTGGTTCTCGGACGTACCGGAGTGAACTTTGCGGCAGGAATGACTGGCGGTATCGCTTATGTCTACGATCAGTCAAACGACTTTGATATGCGTTGTAATGTCGAAAGCGTTGACCTGGAAAGTATTCTTCCTAATTCAGATTCAGAAGCTGAACTGCTCGCCTTGATCAAAGAGCATAGAGCGGTAACCGGCAGTAAGCGTGCCGAAAATATTTTGAATGACTGGGTGAATGAACGAGATAAATTTGTCAAGGTATTCCCGGTTGAATATCGCAACGCTCTTGAACAATTAAAAAATGAAGCTTAAAATTAAGGACATACAATGAAACAGAGACTACATAATATATATCGTCCAATAGATGAACGGAAGAAAGATTTCAAAGAAGTTGAAAGAAAATTGACTGATGCTGAAATTATCGAACAATCAAGTCAATGCACGGAATGCGGTATTCCCTTTTGTCACGGCTCAGGTTGTCCACTTGAAAATGTCATTCCTGAAATGAATGCGGCAGTGCTTGCTGGTAATTACCGCGAAGCTTGGAATGTCCTGAGTACCACGAGTAATTTTCCTGAATTCACAGCACGAATATGCCCGGCGCTTTGCGAAGGTTCATGTACTGCTGGAATAGGTGGCAGCCCGGTGATGGTGCGACAGTTGGAAAAAGTTATTGTTGAAAAAGCCTTTGAAGAAGGATATATCACACCATTTATACCAGAAAAATACAGCGATAAAAATGTCGTAGTAGTTGGTTCAGGTCCAGCCGGATTAGCGGTTGCTGATGAATTAATGCGCCAAGGTCACCATGTAACAGTATTTGAGAAAGCTGCTGCTCCCGGTGGTTTACTGCGTTATGGTATTCCTGATTTTAAACTGGAAAAATGGGTTATCGACCGCCGTATCAATTTAATGAAAGAATCCGGCATCAAATTTGAGTGCAATACGCAGATCGGAGTTGATGTGGCGATAGAGTATTTACATAAACGTTTTGACGCGGTCGTTATAGCTATCGGAACTCCCGAAGCTCGTGATATAAATGTTTCTGGACGTGAATTTTCAAATATACATTTGGCTTTAGATTTTCTCGGCGGACAAAACCGTGCTAATGCTGGAGAAGTAAATAATCCACCTATCTCAGTAAAAGGCAAAAAAGTTGTCGTTATCGGCGGTGGAGATACTGGCAGTGACTGCGTGGGGACTTCTTTACGTCAAGATGCGACGAGCGTTCTACAGCTTGAAATCATGCCTGAACCACCGCAACTGCGTTCATGTTCAACTCCATGGCCCGAATGGCCTTATCAACTGCGTACTTCGTCCAGTCAATTGGAAGGCGGTAAACGCCGCTGGAATATCCAGACAAAAGCTTTCAAAGGGCAGGACGGCAAAGTCACAGCTTTGGAAATCGTTCAAGTCGAATGGGAATTTTCTCCAGAAGGTCGTCCATTAAAATTCAAAGAAATTCCTGGAACTGAAGAAACTATTCCAGCGGATATGGTCTTTTTAGCTTTAGGCTTCACCGGAGTATCAACACCTGATGCTTTAGGTTTGGATATCGGTGAACGAGGAACCTTAAAATCTGGAGCCGGAATATTTGTCGTCGGCGACTGTGCTAAAGGCGCGTCATTAGTAGTCCGGGCGATAGCCCACAGCAAAGAAGTCGCAAAAGAAATAAATGAATATCTTTCAATCTAGCTTGTTGAAAAGATAATCAACAGCCAGAACTACTTCATAAAATAAATCTTTTTTTTATTTTTAGTGTATTTGTATTTGAAAGATTTTGTATGTGCATTACTTTATCTAAACCTATTAAAAAGTAGAGATAATTTATGCCGGCAAAAAAAGAAGTTTGTAACGCTGACGGAGTCCGGGCGGCTGTCCAAAAAGTCGCTGATGGTATTATTTCTGAATTTCTTGACCATTCCACTCGTGATTTTGCTATAATCGGAATCCATCAACAAGGTGTTCCTCTAGCAAAACGACTTATATCCATTATCAAAGAAAAGACCGGCTATAGCCCGGAACTTGCCTTGCTGGATATTTCGATGTATCGCGATGATATTGGAGTACGTCAGGATTTACCCCAGATTAATGAGACTCTAATTCCATTTGATATGAACGACAAAGCCGTAATTCTTGTTGATGATGTTTTATCATCCGGCAGGACGATTCGCGCGGCACTTGACGCGCTTACCGATTATGGTCGCCCCAGCCTGATTCGTCTGGCAGTACTGGTCAATCGCGGAAATCATGAATTTCCTATTGGCGCGGATTATACGGGGATCGCTTTGGAAGTTCCCAAGGAACGAAAAGTAGCGGTTGAATTTGTTGAGAGCGATGGGCAGGACAGAGTCTCTACAATTGACTGGAAAAAACAATTAAGCCAAGGGGATAAGTAATATGGGAAAATTTAACTGGACAAAAAAAGATTTGCTCAGCATCTATGATTTGAGTCCTGAGGAAATAAGTTTTATCCTCGATACAGCTAAGGAATTTAAAAAAGTATCACAGCGAAATGTGAAAAAAGTACCGGCACTGCGCGGTAAGACTGTAGTCAATTTCTTTATTGAACCAAGTACCCGGACACGAATGTCATTTGAACTCGCGGAACAACGTTTGAGTGCTGACATTATTAATATTTCCGCTAGTTCAAGCAGTTTGAAAAAAGGTGAAACCCTGCTGGATACAATTCGCAATATTGAAGCTTTACAGGCGGACTTGATCGTCATGCGACATTCCGCGGCAGGAGCTCACGCAATGCTGGCTGACAAGATCAGCTGTGGAATATTGAATGCTGGAGACGGAGCCCACAGCCATCCTACTCAAGCTTTACTTGATATGTTTACCATCCGTGAAAAGAAAGGAAGCATCAAGGGCTTAAAAGTAGCGATTGTCGGAGATATTCTGCATAGTCGTGTCGCCCGCAGTGATGCCTGGGGATTATTGAAGCTCGGCGCTGAAGTGCGTTTGGCCGGACCGTCAACTCTGGTTCCTAAAGAATTTGAAGCGATGGGCGTAAAAGTTTATCATAATCTCAAAGAAGCTATTGAAGGCGTGGATGTCGTAAATCTTCTTCGTATTCAGCATGAACGCCAGCAGGCAGGTTTTTTCCCAAGCACTGGTGAATATGCAAAATTCTTTGGTCTAAATAAAGAGACTGAAAAATATCTCAAACCGGATACTTTAATAATGCATCCGGGACCGATTAATCGCGGCATTGAACTGGATTCCGCACTGGCGGATGGAGCTCGTTCGGTGATTTTGGAACAAGTAACTAATGGATTAGCTGTTCGTATGGCAGTTTTATTCCTTGTAGCGGGGTGTGTTAAAAAATGAGCATAAAAAAAGAATTTATATTAAGTGGTGGAAAAGTCGTAGATCCTTTTAACGGAACCGAAAAAGTAATGGATATCGGTGTTAAGGATGGAAAAATAGTTGATGCAAAGAACATGAAAGGTGCTGAAATAATAGATGTTTCCGGCAAAGTTGTTGCGCCGGGTTTTATTGACCTGCATGTACATTTGCGTGAACCCGGAAATACTGCCGCTGAAACTATTAGGACAGGCACAAAAGCGGCCGCCGCTGGCGGTTTTACAACTATTGTTGCCATGCCTAATACCAATCCCGCAGCTGATACTGCCGCGACGATTGAATATCTCAGCTTTCACGCTGCCCAAGACGGAGTAGTCAAGGTTTATCCCTGCGGTTGCATGACCAAAGGAATCAAAGGCGAAGAAATGGCACCTATCGGCAGTTTGAAAAATGCCAGAGTTGCCGCTCTCAGTGATGATGGCAGAGGTATTCAGAATCATGAATTAATGAAACATATTGTAGAATACGCTAAATCTATGGATCTTCCGATTCTCGATCATTGCGAGGATAATAACCTAAAAAGCGATGGAGTAATGCACGAAGGTGTCTGGTCAACTTTGCTGGGAATGAAAGGCATACCTGCGGCATCAGAAGAATTGATGGTCGCGCGCAATATTATTATAGCTCGTGATATTAACTGGAAAGTCCATCTTCAACATTTGAGCAGTAAAGAAAGTGTAGAGCATGTTCGAGTTGCCCGTAAGCGTGGTATTCCGGTCAGTGCTGAAGTTACTCCGCATCATCTTTCATTGATTGATGAATGCATAAAGAAATTTGATACCAACTATAAAATGAATCCTCCTTTGCGCTCAGAAGATGACCGTCAGGCTCTTATCGCTGGTCTTGCTGATGGTACGATCACAGTCATCGCAACCGATCACGCACCGCATACTGAAACTGCCAAGATGGTTGAGTTTGACTACGCGCCGTTTGGAATTATTGGATTGGAAACCGCAATATCTGTATGTTTGAAAGAATTATATCATAGTGGAGTATTATCTATTAGCGATTTTGTCGCGAAGTTCACAAGCGGCCCAGCTGAAGTCCTCGGTCTTAGCAATCGTGGTTTTAAAGCCGGTAATGATGCTGATATAACAATCATCGATACTGAACAGGAAATAACAATTGACGCGAATAAATTTCAGTCAAAATCCCGCAATACACCTTTTGACGGTATGACTTTCAAAGGCAAAGCGGCGGCGACAATTGTTGATGGTGAATTTGTTTTTAACGAACTATAAGAGCAACTAAAATGAATATAAAGAAAATCATTGACAGGATTTTACCTGAAGTCACAGAATTACGGCGCGCAATTCATAGTAATCCAGAAATAGCTGGGAATGAATTTGATACCGCAAAACTTATTCGTGAGACTTTAGCATCTACGGATATTGAACTTTTAAAGCCATACCTTGAGACTGATGTTGTCGGAGTTCTTGAGGATGGTAAAGCTGGAAAATGTATTGGTTTAAGAGCTGACATAGATGCTTTACCATTGCAGGAAATTAATGACATTCCGTATAAATCACAGACTGCCGGGCTCATGCATGCCTGCGGTCATGACGGGCATACGGCGATATTGCTTGGCTCGGCAATGGTTTTGAATGAGATAAAAGATGAGCTTAAAGGTTCAGTTAAATTTATTTTCCAACCCGGCGAAGAAGTTGCGGCTTTGGGTAAAGATTTAGTAGAAGCTGGAGTCTTGGAATCTCCTAAAACAGATGCAGTTTTTGCTTTGCATGGATTTTCAAATCTTCCTGTTGGAGTTATTGCCGGTCGCGCCGGAGCAACTATGGCGGCGGCTGGATTTTTCAAGATAAAAATTATTGGCAGGGGTGGACACTGTAGCAAGCCTGAGACCTGTATTGATCCAATCGTAATCGGCTGTCAAGTAGTAAATCAGTTGCAGACAATAGTCTCACGTCATTTTGGACCTCAAGATGCGGCTTGCTTAAGCGTCTGTCGTTTTGACGGTGGTCAAAATTGTAACGTTATACCTCAGGAAATAATTTTAGAAGGCTCAACCCGTTTTTTGGATAGCGCGGTTGGAGACCAATTCCCTGAATTGATAGAGAATGTGGTTAAAGGAATTTGTCTAGCGAGTGGCGCTAGTTATGAATTTGAATACAAATTGCCCTATATACCGACGATAAATACTGCTGAATATGTCGAAATGGCTAAAAGTGTAGCGACAGAATATTTAGGTTCTGATATGTGGCGGGACACGAAAAAATCATCTATGGGTGGTGAAGATTTTAGTTATTTCCTGCAGAAATGTCCGGGAGCTTATTGTAATATTGGAATGGGGGAAGATCATCCCGCAATACATAATCAAAAATTTGATTTTAATGACGAAGCACTTCGTAACGGAATTACTTTTTTTGTCATGATAACATTAAAAACGATGGGTGTTATATAGATTTTAGTAGATATTTGTGAAAATGGAAATATGGAGAAATAATTATTTAAATAGAGGGTTATATGTCTGAACTTAATCAAAATACAGATGTTGAACATACAATGAAAATGTCTTTTGATTCTACAGATGTCGATGTGACACAGAAGATTGATGTTGATTATGAAAACATAATTGATGAATGCAAAAAAGAAATTTTTATTTCTCAGATCAGAGAAGAGGATGACGCAACAAAAACAACAAGTTCTCTTACCGGGAAATCAATTTTTTCTCGAAAACGAATTACTGATGATTATGTGAAATCGAATTCTATAGTTTCCACGATAAACTCTATTCCTCCACTTAAAGACAAACTTGAATTGTTGGATGTTGATAGCAATTACGAGCTCAAAGATCAATTTTCAGAAGGTGCGCAAGGTATAATCAGCACAGCTTTTGATAAGTCTCTAAAGCGTAATATTGTAGTCAAATCACTTAAAGTTGATGCAAGTGAAGAAAATGCGCGACAAGATGAACATCTATTTGTCTCCGAAGCTAGAATAATGGCTCAGCTTGACCACCCGTCAATAATTCCTCTTTACGGTCTGCATTCTGGTGATGAAAACAAACTGCATTTGGCAATGAAGCATATTCACGGCAAAACCTTGAAACAGTATTTAGAGGATATTGTTAAATTATACGAGAGTGAAGGTGTAGACAAATTTGATGAAAGACGTTCTATCTCCACTCGCATAGAATACCTTATAAAAGTATGTGAAGCTCTTGATTACGCACATTGCAAAGGGGTAATTCATCGTGATTTGAAGCCGGAAAATATCATGATTGGCAATTATGGTGAGGTTTATCTCATGGATTGGGGCTTGGCTTGCCTGATAGAACCGGATAAATTTTCAGATAATGAGCATACTACCGGAATTGGTATGCATGGTAAAAGTGAACTTGTCGGAACGCCTTGCTATATAGCTCCCGAGCTAATTAGAGGCGGAACTTGTAGTCCGCAATCAGATGTTTTTTCGCTGGGAATGATACTTTATGAAATTGTTACTCTGCAAAAAGCTGTTTCTGGTAAAACAGTAAACGAGGTGTTGAAAAATATTGTTAGCTTGAATTATAATCCTTTTAAACACCGTTTTCTCAAAAAGAAGCTTTCAGACGACCTTAAGGCGATTATCGCGAAAGCGACTTCTAATTCATTGTCTGTCCGCTACAAAAGCGCGAATGATATGGAAAAAGATTTAAAACTCTATCTGATGCGTGAGGAAACCGCCGCTAGACCTGACAATATCTTTAGAAAATATATACGCATAATGGTTAATCACAAAATGATTACTTCTCTTGTGGTGCTGATTATGCTTTTATGTTTTGCAGGCAGTACTATTTACAGTTTAAATGCCCAAAACGCTTTAATGAAAGAGCAGGAAATACGAGAAGCGATGCTGACTAATTTTCAAGGTTCAGTATCTCAGAAAGGGCATGAAATGGAGCGTGTATTCATCGTTTTTAGAAAACAACTTGCGAATTTAAGCTATCGCGCCGGACGCCTTTTGAGCTTTAAAGCAGTAAACAATAGCAAAATATACATGACGGAAGATTACCTAAAAGCATCAACAGAACCTCCTGACTATACTTATTCGCCTCTTTATGGTCAAAAAATAAGTTTAGATTACTCTGTTTTTAAACTTGGTAAAGGCGTAAAAATAAGCGATGTTACAAGCAGGAGGCTTGCGAATATAGATCCTATGTTGAAGTATATAATGTTTAATAGTGATGCTGTATTTGAAGGTAAAAGCAAAAGTGCCATCAGAAAAATAATTATTGATAGAGGCGCGACATTGAGTTGGGTTTATGCCGGCTTGAAAAATGGTACAATGTTGTGTTATCCTGGAGGTGATGTTTATTCAAAAACATACGATCCTCGTAAGCGCCCATGGTATAAAACAGCCTTGACTAAAAAAAACGGGGTAACCTGGTCAGAACCTTACAAGGATGCCTTCAGCTCAAAAATTCTTATGACCTGCTCTAGTTGTATTTATGATGACAAAGAAAATTTTCAAGGCGTGGTTGGTATGGATATCAGTTTGGATTATATTCAGAAACACATGTTTGGAAATAGTGGAATTCCCGGCTTGAAAGAATATTTGCTTGATAAAAAAACTAGAATTATACTTTCGAGTGATTTTAAAAACAAAAAAGTCAGAACCTATAAGGGGAAATCGACTATTATTCAGAAAAGATTTCCTTTTGAGAGTGAATTGCAGGAAGCAATTAAACAGAATCTGGTGCAATTTGAAGCTCAAAGATACAAGACAAAATATATATTTGCTTTATATAGATTTCCCTTAGGTTATTACTATATTCAACAAATAAGCGAGAAAAAACTTAGAAAGGCCTGGAAACATTAATTATTGAAATGAGGATTATATGTCTAAACCTGAACATACTTTAAAGATGTCTCTTGATTCAAGCGAGATAGAGGTCACTCAGAAAATTGAAATTGATTACGAAGAAGTAATTGATGAAAGCAAAAAAGCAGCGTTGATTTCTGAAATTAAACAGGATCAGGAACTTGTGAATAATTCTGTAACGAGGTCAGTTTTTACCAGAAGACGTATAACTGATGATTATGTAAAGTCAAGCACTATAGTCTCCAGAATAGCTAAAGTCCCCCCCCTACAGGATAAGCTTGAATTACAGGATGTTCATAATAATTATGAACTTCAAGACCAGTTTTCCGAAGGAGCACAAGGCATAATCAGAAATGCTTTCGATAAATCTCTGAAGCGTAATATTGTTATTAAATCACTTAAAGTAGATAAAAATGAAGATTACGCAAGACAGGATGAAAGTTTGTTTGTCTCTGAAGCCAGAATTATGGCTCAACTCGATCATCCATCAATAATTCCTCTTTACGGTTTACATTCGGGAACAGAAAACAAATTGCATCTGGCGATGAAACATATTCACGGCAAAACTCTTAAACAGTACCTAGCTGATGTTGTTGATCTATATGAACGAGAAGGGATAGATAAATTCGATGAAGAACATTCTATCGTCACTCGCATAGAATATCTTATTAAAGTTTGTGAAGCTATTGATTACGCGCATTGTAAAGGGGTTGTTCATCGTGATTTAAAGCCGGAAAATATTATGATCGGTAATTATGGTGAAGTCTATGTTATGGATTGGGGGCTTGCTTGTTTAATTGAAACGGATGGAGAGGAAGCGCATAACAAAAATGAAATAGTCGGAACTCCCTGTTATATAGCTCCAGAAATAATTAGAGGCGGAATGTACAAGCCCAAGTCAGATATTTTTGCTCTAGGAATGATACTCTTTGAAATAGTTAATCTACAAAGATGCGTATCGGGTAAAACTGTAAATGAAGTTTTGAAAAATATCATAAACTGGAATTATAATCCTTTTAAACACCATTTTCTCAAAAAGAAGCCTTCAGATGACATTAAAGCGATTGTCGCTAAAGCAATTCATGATCCGGAGTCTCATCGCTATAAAAGCGCAAGCGATATGGCCAAAGACTTACGGTTTTATCTTATGCGCGAGGAAACCGCAGCTAGGCCAGATAATATTTTTAGAAAATACATGCGTGCAATGGTCAATCATAAGATGATTACTTTTGCTGTAGTATTGCTTGTGCTATTGGTGTTATCCCTTAGTGTTATTCATAACTTATACACTCAAAATACAATGATAGTAGAACAAAAAGCGCATGAAGATATGTTGGCTTATTTTCAGAACTATGCATCTCAAAGAGCTAATAAGATGGAACGTATATTCTTTTATTTAAAGAATCAACTCAGAAACAGCGCATATCGGGCTGAAAAAGTCTTGGGCAGCAAAGTGTATACAAGTAAAAAGACCTATAGACATAGAGATTTCTTGAACAAGAATACAGCGCCAAATGACTATATTTACGCGCCTGCTTATGATATGAAAATAAGTTTAGAACATACCGTTCTTAAGCTTGGGCCGGGAACCAAAGCTGACGGAAAATTAAATGAAAGAGTTGTTGGCTTGGAAGATATGTTCAAGCATGTAATGTTTACAAGCAACCCCGATTTTGAACACAAAAGCAAAAGCTATATAAAAGATATCATCATCAATAAAGGCGCTCCACTGATTTGGATTTATATGGGCTTGGAAAATGGTTCCATGTTATCTTGTCCGGGGAAAATATATGTAAAAAATTATGATCCCCGTAAACGTCCATGGTATAAGAGTGCCTTAAATAAAAACAAATATTTAGTCTGGTCAAAACCTTACCTGGATACTTCCAAGCGGAATATAGTTATATCCTGTATGCGATGTATTTATGATAGAAAAAATAATTTTTTAGGCGTAATCGCTATAGATATTAGTTTGAATTACATTCAGAAATATATGTTTAATGAAAAAGTAAATTCTGTTGTAAAAGAATATTTGCTTAATAAAAAAAATCAAGTGATTCTTTCCAGTGATTTTGAAGATAAAAATGCTAAAATAAGCAAACGAACTACTTTAGTAATGAATAAATTTTATTTTTATAAAGAATTACAAAAAGCTATTAAGGATGAGAAGGTTAATTTCGAGGCAACAAAAGACGGTATAAAATATATATTTGCAATAAATAAAATCCCTTCTCTAGAATATTATCATATTCAGAAAGTAAGCGCCAAGAATCTACGCAGATACTGGGAGAAAACCATTTCTCGTAAAAAGAAATAAGCTATTGTACTGAAAGATATTGACTACTGATGATTTGTAGTTTATAGTTATATATAAATCAATTCAAGAGGTTTTTATGACAGAAGCTGATAAAAAGAATGATGCTCAAGTAAAAAAACCAAGTACTGCTGAAATATCTCCTGTACCAGCAAACACTGAGCTAACTCAAAAAGTTGAAATTGATTATGAAAAAATAATCGACAAAGATAAAAGAGAAGAGATGCTTTCCAAGATTAGGAAAGAACAGAGAAAAACGAATGTTTCAGCTTCCATTGCAGGAAAATCTATCTTTAGCAAAAAACGTGTTACTGATGATTATATCAAAACAGATTCTATTGTTTATAGTATAAATTCAATCTCACCGCTTGGAGATGAAGTGGAATTACAGGATATTAATTATAATTATGAGCTTAAAGATAAATTTGCAGAAGGAGCTCAAGGAATAATCAATACAGCTTTGGATAAATCTTTAAAACGTCATGTTGTTGTCAAATCACTTAAAGGTGATAAAAGTGAAAAACATGCCAAGAAATCTGAAGATTTGTTTGTCTCAGAAGCCAGAATAATGGCTCAGTTGGAGCATCCATCAATTGTTCCTCTATACGGTTTGCACTCAGGCGATAAAAGTAAACTGCATTTGGCTATGAAACATATTCATGGGAAAACTCTGCGTCAATACTTATTGGATGTCATTGAATTATATAAAAATGAAGGCATAGAAAATTTTGATGAAAAACGTTCCATAGCAACTCGTATTGAATACCTCATTAAAGTTTGTGAAGCGATTTATTACGCTCACAGCAAGGGCGTGATTCATAGAGATGTTAAATCTGAAAATATCATGATTGGAAATCATGGTGAAGTATATGTGATGGATTGGGGATTGGCTTGTTTGATTAATCCTGAAAAATTACCAGATGATGATAATTCAAAGAAAAAGAAAGGATCTGGCAAAAGAGCAATTGTTGGAACTCCTTGTTATATGGCTCCTGAATTGATTGTTGGAGGAAAATGCAGTCAGCAATCAGATATTTTTGCTCTTGGAATGGTGCTTTTTGAAGTAATTACACTGCAAAGAGCAGCAAGCGGAGACTCTGTGAATGAAGTGTTTAAAAACGTTATTAATAGGGATTATTGCCCTTTTAAACATCGTTTTCTCAAAGAAAAACTTCCTAATGACCTCAAAGCAATTTTTGAAAAAGCTGTTTCTCCTATTATATCTGATCGCTATACTACAGCTAACGATATGGCAAATGACCTTAGACTTTTTCTTATGCGTGAAGAAACCGCAGCCAGGCCGGATAATATTTTTAGAAAATTTATACGGTCAATGATTAATCATAAATTGATTACTCTTACAGTGATGTTGAGTCTTCTTCTTGCTTTTGCAGGGGTTACTATTCACAGCTTATACAATCAGAATATTTTAGTTCGTCAGCAAAAAGTAAGAGAAAACATGTTAGCGACTTTTCAATATAATGTATCAAAAAAAGCCAATGACGTGGATGGAATATTTGCCTATTTTAAATCTCAACTCGCTAATCTAGCTTTTACTGCCGGAGGTCTTCTTAGTAAGCCAGTTACTATGAGTCCACCGATATTTAATATGAAATATTATAAACAAACATCCACCGCCCCTTTGGATTATGTTTATTCACCAGCTTACGACAGAAAAATAAGTCTGAATTTTACTGCGTTTAAACTTGGTGCCGACGTGAAGCCTGGCAATTATATAATTAGAAGGATTGCTGCTATATGGGTAAACCTTGCACAGGTGCTATTTAGAAGTGACCGCACATTAAAAGGAATGACGACAAAGCAGATCATAGAGAGAATTATAAACAAAGGTGTAACTCTGAGCTGGGTTTACGTAGGCTTGGAAAATGGTTCTATGATATGCTATCCAGGCGGAAATATCAATGTAAAAGGTTTTGATCCACGCAAACTTAAATGGTACCAAAACGCCACGAGAGCGAAGCACAGCTTAGTGTGGTCGGAACCTTATATCAATGTTTTCAGTTCAAAGTTAGTTATTACCTGTAGCCGGTGTATTTATAGTAATCCGCAGAAATTGCAAGGCGTAGCTGGTATGGATATTAGTTTAGATTATATTCAGCAACAAATGTTTACATCTAATAAAAATTCTGGTTTGAAAGAATACTTACTTACAAAAGACGGTAGAGTTATTATTTCAAGCGATTTTGATAACAAAAAGGTTCAGGCTGAAAATAACACTACTTTGATTTTAAAAAGATTTCCTTTTAACGAAGATTTTCAAGAGGCGTTGAAAGATAAATTGGTGCTGTTCGAGGCTGAAAGGAATAACAAAAAATATATTTTTGTTTTTAACAAACTCCCTTCAGTGGACTATTATTATCTTCAGCAAGTCAGTGAGAGAAAACTAAGTCAGGACTGGCAAAAAAGAATTACTTATAAAAATAAATAAGTCATTAACGGGATAGTGATAATCGATAATAATGTCGTAACGACTGCTGCTTGTGCCGCAAGGTCAGGATTTCCTCCAAAACGACGCATGAAAACCACCGCGCCTGATGATACCGGCATTATTGACACCACAAAAACCACACGGTGCACCTCAATTGGCAAAGGCAGAAGTTTCAAAATATAAACCAGAATCAAAGGTATCATAATCAAACGGACTAAGGCAAGATAAACAATATCCCATTTGTTTTTCAATAAATGATGAGCGCTGTTCCAGATTGCCGCGCCGATGATTATTAACATCAACGGAACAGCAGCTCCGCCGATTTTGCTGAAAACATTAGCTGCTAATTCTGGTACTGGGATTTTAAGAAAGCAAAAAGCCAAGGCTAAGACAACAGCAATGAGCACTGGTGAAAAGATATTTTTAAGAGTGCGTTTGATGCAGCCGCCTGACAAAATTCCTACTCCAACCGTCCAGAAGCCCAAGGTAGAACCGATATTCATAATAAGCAGAAGGGCGACATATTTAGGACCCCAAAGACTTTGAAGTATGATTAAAGGCAGAAATACATAATTATTTATAGCGCAGAAATGATGAAAAGTAATCATGCGTTCGTCTTTGCGGTTTCGCATCCCGTAGCGGAATACAAAACCTAGCAAACCACCGGTAAACATCAAGCCGAAGCCCAATACTGGGAGCATCCATAATTCATTAAATTGCGAAGGAACAAACGTTGAAGTTATCGACGAAAAAGCCAGCATTGGAAGCATAATATCAATAACCAAACGCCCTAGTTTACTAAGGTCATCTTTCTCAATAAACTTGAGCCGCATAGCCAGAGCTCCAACTCCAAACATGCAGAACATTTCAATTATAGCATATATTATTTTTACCATCATGTCATTCATAAAACAAAATCCTTTAAAAAATTAAGCTTTAAGCTACACTGGATATTGGATTTTGCTAACTGATAACAGAAATATATATATTATAATGGGATTGCTACGTTCATGCTTTTTCTGCCAGAGCTTGTTACTCCTTCGTTGATTTGCAGGGTAAAATGTCCTGAACTTATTAGATATACTCCACGGAAACCGTCAAATTTATTGATATTTATTCCTTTTTTGACTAGCCTAGCGGCTATTCTTTGTTCCATCTGCTGTGGAACTAAAAGGATTATTCGCGGGGCAGGGATGTTTAGATTTTCCTTTGCTTTATTGATGAAAAATTGTAAAGCTGGTTCGTCTTCTATTACCCGGGTTCGGGGACTGAAGTTCTTGTTGATAATGTCTTTCGCTGAAACCGCCTTGAGAGATTTTGAATAAATTTTTATTTCATATATCTGTTTTTTTGAACTACCCAGAATATAAAATCTCGCGCCTCTGGCGTGCATTGCGTTGGCATATCTCGTGAATCCTAGATGTTCACGGTAATTTGCGCTTATAGGTGGCAAAGCTCCATTCAAAAGCTCTTTCTTAGCAGGTTTTGATGATGCTAATGGAGCTTTGCGCATTTTTACTTTAGTTTTTACTTTAGGTTTAGGCTTCGAAACTACTTTTACTTTTGGTTTTTGAATTTTAACTTTCTTTTTTTCGATTATAATATCAATACTGACTTCTTTTTTTATCGGCATGCTTGGAATCATAGAGATAGGCTCAGTGAAGTTTGCCAGCAGAAAAAGTATAATAAACAAAGCTGATACAGATGTTATCAAGATTGTTGCAGTATTGCGTTTCATAATTAAAAACTCCTTAAATTAGATCATCAAGAATAGCGCATTGACGTTTGAAAAGTTTTTCATCACGACCTTTGACGGAATCCTGAACAATTACTTTTGGAGCAGGTTCGTCTGTGCTTTCTTTTTCAATCTCTTCGAGACTTGTTT
>Ga0307988_1000950_pt1 | contig 17914 bp, 17 predicted proteins | sample EllFjometagen183_FD_203166 | JGI IMG/M metagenome (GOLD analysis project Ga0307988, IMG submission 203166) | Marine microbial communities from Ellis Fjord, Antarctic Ocean - #183 | ecosystem: Environmental > Aquatic > Marine > Unclassified | place: Southern Ocean | collected 2014-10-08 | reverse complement strand
CGGCAAGGGAGATAAAAAATGGTGATATTGTTTTCAGCGGAACTGGAATTTCCATGCTGGCAGCCATGGCAGCAAAGAATATTAATGCTCCTGACAGTGTGATTTTTTTTGAAACCGGGGCCATTGATTCCCTTTTGGAAGAACTGCCCTTTGCCGTTGCAGACCCCAGGATCATGTACTGGGCAGCTGCAAATTCCAGGCTGACAGATTCCTTTGCCACCATGCAGAACCCCATAACAGGGGAAAAGGTAATTGCCATACTTGGGGCTGCCCAGATAGACGTATATGGCAATCTCAACACCACCTGCATTGGGGATTATTCTTCCCCTGATATTCGGTTTTCAGGAAGCGGGGGAGGCTGTGATGTGGCAAGTTTTGTTCCCCGGTGCATTGCATTTATGCAGCATGAGAAACGTAAATTTGTCAAAAAGCTTGATTACCTCACAAGCCCGGGCCAGCTTGGGGGGAATAACACCAGGCAGGAAGCAGGTTTAAAACCCGGTGGTGTAAGTGTGGTGGTCACCAATCTGGGTGTGATGCGGTTTGATAAAGACAGTGGAAAAATGTATCTGGATAAATTTTATCCCACTATCACACCTGAAAAAATCCTTGAAAATACGGAATTTACTATGGATATTTCCAGGGCAACCAGGGCGGATCCTCCCACTGAAACAGAACTAAAAATCCTGAGGGAGAACTGTGATCCCCAAAGATTGATATTGGGCTGATACTGGACTGACTTTTTATAGACCATGATAGTTTACAAATACTCCCGGGGAGTAGCGCCACCATTTACAAAGTTAACGTTCCGTTTTCTTCCATTCCATGTAAAACCTACCCCATGCACGCCTGATTCCTATTCTGTTTATAAGGGCAGTTATTTCACTCAATCTGGCACGATAAATGCTTATCCCTCTCATCAAGATTGAATGGTCAATTGATATTTCAGAAATAAACTATCGGAGAAAAAATGAGTACCCATAAAATACATCAATTTGAAACCTCTAAGGGAATAGAAGAAATCATCCAGGATATTGAACTTGTCTTCAATGAAAAAGGATTTCTTTTTGACAGGGAAAACAGCCTGAATATGAAAAAAATCTATCAGGGCCACAACATTGATATGCCCCAGGACTTTGATGTCCGAATGATGAGGATATGTAATCCACAGCGCTCATCCCAGGCACTGATAAAGAATCCTGAACGGGCAACGCTAACTCCCAGGTTTCTGACTTTTTTTAAAAAAGAAAACAAAACACAGATCCGATTCCTGGACATGAGTGCAGAGACAATAACAGAATTGCTGGATGATCCGGATTTTTCCAAAGGTCATGCACAATTCAATCACGCTATTGTAGAAACTGTTAAAAAATGTCTTATATAAATTCATATGAGTTCTAAGGAGACCAACATGCCAGAACAACAATCTAAACCGCAGTCTTATGACAAGCTGCAACATTTCCCGGTCACCATTTTTGCCACTGTTATGGGAATCGCCGGCCTTGCCATTGCATTTTTGCGATATGAGAAAATGATGGGATTTTCATGGGGTGTGGGCCAGGCTCTTTTATATCTGGTAACGGCCTGGTTTTCCCTGCTCACCCTCGTATATATCATCAAATTCTTCATTTACCCGGAAGAGGTGGCAAAAGAATTTAATCACCCGGTACGAATCAATTTTTTCCCTGCCTATTCCATTTCCCTTCTGCTCTTAAGCATTGCCTATGAACCAACCCAGTTGATGTTGAGTAGAACGTTCTGGTATTCTGGAGCTGCACTTCACCTGGTGTATACAATTAAACTCATGTATATCTGGATGCATAAGGATTTTGAAATTCACCATATTAACCCGGCCTGGTTTATTCCGGTGGTGGGTACGATCCTGGTTCCGGTTGTGGGCAAGGCTCATGCCCCGGCAGATTTATCCTGGTTCTTTTTCAGCATCGGGATTGTTTTCTGGATTGTATTATTAGCAATAATCTTTAACAGACTTATATTTCACAAACCCCTTCCCAACAAACTTATTCCAACCCTTTTTATTCTCATTGCTCCCCCTGCAGTCGGTTTTATCGCCTATATTAAGATGACTGGAAACCTGGATGTATTTGCAAGGATTCTTTATTATCATGCGCTGTTCACAACCATACTCCTTTTCTGCATGATTGATAAATTCAAAAATCTGAATTTTTTTCTCTCCTGGTGGGCCTACACCTTTCCCCTGGATGCCATTACCATTGCAACATTATTGATGTACCACCATACCCAATGGGTGTTTTATAAATACCTGACTTCAGCATTTTTAATTCTTGCCTGCCTGGTGATCCTGATGACATTGTATCAAACCATCCTGGCAGCCCGGAGACATGAAATCTGTATTCCGGAATAAAATGCTCCTTGAAATTATCCATTTCAAGGAGCATACTATCCTCCAATTCAGTGGTTTTTTACCCCTGCTAACCATTTAAAGGAGAAGATATCATGGAAAAATTTCTATTTGTTCTTACCCGGGGACTGGAAGATCCTACCCGGGTAACACGAACCTTTCAGCTTGCAAAAGTGGCAAAGGAAAGCGGCAGTGAAGTCCATATATTTTTAACAGATGACGCAGTCTTCCTGGCAAAACCCGGAATGACCGACCATGTAAAAGCCCCAACCGGTGATGAAGCAAATGCCTATTTCCCCTATCTGATTGAAAACAAGGTTCCCATATATGTTTGAATTCCCTGTGCCAAAAATCGCCAGGTTGGCGAGGATGATATTGTGGAAACAGCCCAGTTTGCAGGAGCACCCAAACTTATAGAATTATCCAAAGATGCAAAAGTTTTTACTTTTTAACCCATAAAAAAAATTCACCCATACTCCATGCGGCTGCATCCCAATGTATGCCGCATAATTATTTTAATGCAACAAAAACAAAACATTTCAATAATTTGGTAATAAAATGGATAAAGGAAACATTGATGAACATAAAATTCGCATTTGCAGTTACCAATGAAGGTTTTTTTCCAAAAACCCATTTTGGAGACGCTGAAAAATATCTTATTTATCAATTGGAAAAAAACCAAATCAACTTTGACCAGGAAGTTTCAAATAGTTTTATAGACCTTGATGAAGGTAAACAACATGGCTCTAAAAAAAAGGGAGAGGCCATTATTGCTTTATTAAAGGGAAAAGATATTGATGTCATGGTTTCACGGCAATTTGGTAAAAACATCAAAATGATTAACAAACATTTTCTTCCCATTATTGTATCGGAAGAAACCCCTGATTCTATTATTGAAATCCTAGTAAAACATATCCAATTAATCCAAGACGAATTAACAGAAAATACAGGGGAATATAAGCTTTTTACTATTAAACACGGAATAATGGAATCGGTCGGTAAGAAACTTGATAAATGATTTTAACTCCTAAAATATCAAACAGAAATTTTATTTCCTTTTTATGGCATGCCAGTTTTTTAGCATTTGCCCAGGTGTTTATGGATGTGGACACCATAATCCCGGCAATGCTCATTGAATCCGGAGGCGGGGCCATCCATATTGGTATTATGACGGCAATTTTACTTGGGGGATCCAGTGTTACCCAATTATTTTTTGCCCCATATATCAGCAACAAATCTTACAAAAAAAAATATCTTTTACTGGGAATTAATTCAAGAATCTTTTCTTTGCTGGGACTGGGTTTACTATTATTTTATCTGCAGGCCGGGCAATCTGTTTATATTATTTGGATCATATTTGCTCTTATCTCCATTTTTGCACTTGGCGGTGCCTTTGCCAACATCGGCTATACAGATATTCTGGGAAAATCTATCCTGGAAGAGAAACGTAAAAGTTTCCTGTCTTTTAAACAAATTATAGCCGGTATTGTGGTATTGTTTTCAGCTTTTCTGGCCAGAAAGGTTTTAAGCAGCTCAAGCTTTCCTTTAAATTATGCCTATACATTTATCATTGGATCATCTGCACTTTTAATTGCCTCGCTGGGATTCTGGAATCTCAAGGAAACAGAACCATCTGTATTAAAAATAAGTGGCTTTAAAAAATTTATCCAGGTAATGAAATCTGAACTCAAAACCAATCCCAAGCTTCCCTATTTTCTCGGTTTTGTAAATACACAGGGCATTGCAATTTCTTTTCTTCCTTTTTTAACCCTGTACGCAAAAACAACATTTCAAACACAAAGCAATGATATTGCCATGTTCCTGGTGTTTAAAGTATTGGGCATTGTGCTGGTGAGTTTTTTAATTTTATTGGGGTCAAAAAAAATAAAATACAAATGGATGCTTTATGGCAATGTGCTATTATCATTGACCATGGTCCTGGGTACACTTTTCATTAGTGAAGCGGATCATATAAAATATATTTTTATTACAGGCGGTATTGTCTATTCAATTTTTTCCATAACCATGAATGGTGTTTTGCTGGAAGTATCTGGAAAGGAAAACAGGGCTATTTACACGGGCTTTGCAGGAGCAGGGAGTGTTATTCCTGCCATATTTCCCCTAACAGCAGGATATCTGATTAAAACCTTTGGGTTTCAAAATTTCTTTCTGTTTTACATTGTCATTATTTCATTTTCTGTCTTTTTTATATATAAACTGAATTGTAAAAAATAAGGATCTCAAGTGTATTGATTGATTCAGAATAAAACACCATTGTTTATTTAATTTTCACTCCCCGTTTAATCAATACTTTCTGCACATCATCAATGGTAACCCTGCTAACGGGTACGCCGCTTTTTAAAGAAACAGCGGCGGCTGTGCCTGCCCCCTGCCCTGTGACCGTGCAGCACATCATATTGCGGAAGGCACAATGGGCGATTCGGTCTCCGGAAACCGCGCGGCCGACCACCAGCAGATTTTCAACTTTTTGAGGGACCATACATCCAAAGGGTACCTGAAAATAACGTCCGGTTGTGGGCAGGATAATGATACCGCACCCATCAATAAACTCAGGGAAAATACCGATGGTATCCTCAAACTTACCCTGATTCATCACATCATGTTCCGTCAGGCTGCAACGGCCGATTATCTTGCGGGACTCTCGGGTTCCCAGGGTCATGCCAAAATTTCTCAACCGGGCCTTTTCAAACCCGGGCACATATTTATTCAAAGCGGTTATTGCCTTGAGAACGGTATCGCGCCCCTGTATTTCAGACCGTGTCAGATCCCAGACATCTGTGCAGTCTTTTTTAAGCAGATGAACCATGTTCAGCTGGGTGGCGTCCCCTTCGGGGGAGAGGGTGCTCCAGGTTCCACCGATGGAGATGTCTTCGTCAAGGGAAATTAACCCTTCTTTGACGGCCCTGTTAAAGGGATTTTCAATATACGGGCTGAACATATTTGCCTCTTTACCCGATGTGCGCTGATCCCAGCTCTCACCTGCCCAGTCAGCATAGCTGGGTTTCAAGCTCTCTTTGACATATTCCTGAAAAACATCCCGGTTAATCCCACGGCAGGCAAACATGACCGTCACCATCATCAGCTCTTCTTTTGACGCTTTCGCGTAAGGAGCACCGGCTCTGGCAGCAATATCGGCATCCCCTGTCGCATCAATAATCCGCTTGGCCAGGATCGCCTGGCGGCCTGATTTACTTTCGATGATGATGCCTTTGAGGATATTACCATCCATAATCACGTCTACGGCCATTGCATGCAAAAGGGGGCGGGCACCTGCTTCCAGAACCATTTTGTCTGCCACCACCTTGAACATTTCAGCATCAAGGGCTTCACTGTCTGATTGAGGTTCCCTGGAACTGCCGCCAAGTGCCTTGGCTCTCTGTTCAAACTCACTGCCGATTCCATTGGACTCAACGGTTTGTTCATGCCGGTACCAGGCAACACCCTCAACTCCCACCTGGCTCAGCACCCCGCCAAAACAGCCATAGCGCTCCAGCAACAGGGTATCAACGCCTTCCCTTGCCGCTGCAATGGCTGCAGTGAGGCCACCAGGACCGCTACCGACAACCAGTACATCGGTTTCCGCTATTACGGGTATGGTTCTGGCCTTTTCTTTTATCTGTTTCATCATTTGACTCCAAGATTTTTCTGATCAGCGACCCATTTTTTATCACTTGTATCTCAGGTAACAGGACGTTGTCTATATAGTAAGTGCCCACACTATTGAACCGGGACAGCGCCATGTTCCACTGTCAATGCAACAATATCCTTTGCATCAATCTCACGGGAGGGTACCCCTTTTTTAATGGCCAGGGAAGCGGCTGCCCCCATGGCCTGTCCCATGGCCATACAGGTGCACTGGGCACGGATGCCGGCCAAAGAAACGCGATCTGCAGAAACAATTCTTCCGGCAACGGTAATTCTGGAACTGCCCTTGGGAATCAATGCCCGGAATGGGACCACGGGTACCATGTCCCTTGATTCATGGAAATAAACATCACAACCGGTTTTTTCATTGTGCATATCAATATAATTAAAGGCATTACAGATCTTATCCTCAAAATTGACGGCACTTAAAAAATCTTCTTTTGTAATGATATACTCACCTTCAATACGATAGGTTTCCCGGGCCAGTCCATGGGGTGCCATATACTTGAGAACAGACCGTTCACACCCGGGGATGGATGTTCTCACAAATTGATACATCCGGAGCATCCGTTCCCGCCCTTCAATATTTACCTTTGTCTGGCCGTCTGCCGTGGATGTATCGGCGTCATAAACATGGGTGCCGTTGTGCCCGCCATGATTCAGATAATATTTAAACGGTAAAGAGTCCAGATAAGCATAATCCCCTTTTTTAAGGGTTCCGTTTTCCATGGCCTCTTGATACATAATCTGGACTTCCTCGTCCCAGATTTGCTCGTAATCAATCCCTTCAATCTTATACTGATACGCACCGGGTTGTCTTACAGGTGTCCGCATGACCCCCAGGTCTAAGGCCCGAACCACATCAGAATCACCCGTACAATCGATAATTTCCTTTGCCCGGGTAATCCGTTTTATGCCCCGGCCAAAGGAGGTGACTTCCCATTCATTACCATTGGCTTTAACTTCACCGATAAATTCGTGGTAATGGATATTCACATCTGCTTTAACCGCTGCAGCTTCCGCCACGGAAGCGTAAACCGGAATATTGATGTAGCTGTAATAGCCTGGATTCTCCACGGGACGTCTTTTCCGATAATCAGGGATGGCAAGACCTTCAATTTCCATGGATGCTGTGTAAAGTTCCCATGCGATTCCCAGAACGACTGGGCCTTGCGGGCTGTAGTAATGATTCGGCATATAAACACCACCCGAAGTCATGGTGCCGCCCAGCATGGTGCCCGCTTCAATTACAGCGGTTTTAACACCGGCCCGGCCCGCCTGGATAGCGGCAACATGCCCTGCAGTTCCACCGCCTGCAACCAGAACATCGACTTTCTCATTGACTATTTTCATAATTCACACTCATAAAATTTTATAAATTAAATCCTGTTTGGGAATGGCGAAAATCTTATGATTTAGCTGCTTTTGCCGCATCTCTTCGCTGGATATAAAAATTTAAAACAGCAAACAGGGAGACACAGGTTATTAACAATAAAGAGATCGCGTTTACAACGGGCGTTGAGCCGTCTTTAATTTGAGTAAATAAGGTTACGGGCAAGGTCGCATTTGACCCTACCAGAAACATTGTCGTATTAAAGTTTTCAAAGGACAATAAAAATGCAACGGCTGCCGCACCGATAACGGAAGGACGAAGATATGGCAGTGTAATATGCCAGATCACCTGGTGTTTCTTAGCACCCAGATTAAAGGCGGCTTCTTCCAGGCTTCGATCAAATTTTTTTAAACGGGCGATGATAACCAGGGTTACAAATGTTGTAATAAAGGAGCACTGCCCGCAAACCACTAAAAACAATCCAGGGCTCAATGCCCGGACATCTATTCCCAGGGATAGTTCCAGAAATGTTCCCAAAGAAGTTGCAAAGGACAAAAGCGCGATACCGATGATGACACCGGGAACAACCAGGGGTGCAATCATTAAAAAGTAAAAGAATTTTTTAAACCGAAACTCTTCCTGTTCAAAAAGAAAAGCGGCACAAGTTCCGATCAGGGTTGAAATCGAGGTCACCCAGATCGCTACATATAAGGAAATTCTTAAACCCTTCAGATTTCTGGCATCATTAAAAATACCCACCTTTTCCGGTCCTTCTCCAAAAAACCAATCAAGGGTAAATCCATTCCATGGTAAAGAAGGGAACATGGAATTATTAAAAGCCAGCAGCATAATTACAATGAGCGGCGAAAAAAGCAGTACAAAGTATAATATTATGAATGCATTATACCCATATTTATAAAATTTTGTTGACGGCAGTGTTCGTATCATTTGACAACTTCTGTTAATTTTTGACCGGTTAATTTTAATGCTGCCCAGATAACAAAGGAGGAGATAAACAAAAGTAAAAATCCAAATGCAGCACCCTGATTCCAATTCAAATATGCGATAAACTGGTTATAAATCTGCTGGGTAAACCAGAGAGAATATTTACCCCCCATCATACTGGGTGTGATATAGTTTCCAAGGACCAGCATAAAAACGACAATGCAGCCGGACATGATGCCGGGCATACAATGGGGGATGATAATCGTGCGCCAGATATCTTTTTTCTGAGCGCCCAGATCATAGGCAGCTTCAATCAATGAATCATCAAGACTATCCATGACACCGACAATGGGAACAATCATAAATAAAATTGTCGTATAAATTAAACCCATGATCATTGATGCATCATTGTACAGCATTTCAATGGGTTCCTTCAATAACCCCATGTTGACCAACAGGGTATTGATGATACCACTTTCACGCATCAGCAGCATCAAGCCATATACCCTTACAATCTCACTCACCCAGAACGGCACCAGGATCAAAACCATTAACAGACCCGATGCTCTAAGATTGACTACCTTTGTAATATAAAAAGATACGGGTAAAGCAACGATCAATACCAAAAGTGTGACGATCAAAGAGTATCCCACTGTTCTGGCAAATGTCAGCCAATACACGGAATCTTCAAAAAAAGCTGCGTAATTGATCATTGAAAAAACCATATTTCCATCATCGTCCATGAGCAGAAATGATAATCGAAACAATTCCAGGTTTGGAATGACAAACAGCAGCATTAACCAGAGGAATACGGGTGTAAAAAATACCAGAAAGCTCCACTTGATTTTATGTTTTCTATAGTTCATCATAGGTTTTAATTCCCGTATCTTTAAAACAAGCCGATCCTTCAGGACTCCACCCGATTTTAATCGTATCGCTGGAACTAAGATTGTCATATCGGTTGTTCAAGGGCAAAGACACTATAATTTCTTTTTTTGACTGTCCATAGGTCACCAATAATCGACTATTTCCACCATCAAACAATATTGATTTGAACTTTACATCCAAAACATTTAATTCATCCAGACCTGTTTTGGGATTGATGATCATGGCTTCCGGACGTATAAACAATTCCGCTTTTTCCCGGTTTTCCAATTGATCCGCCTTTGTAACCCTGACTTTTATACCATCCTCAAGTTGGATCATGTCGTCTTTACCCGGTTCTTTCAAAAGGGTCCCTGTAAATTTATTATTATTCCCGACAAATTGTGCAACAAAGGAGGAAGCAGGGGTGTGATACAAATTTTGTGGAGAATCAATCTGCTCGAATTTACCATCTTTCATAACAGCTACATGATCGGACATAACCAGCGCTTCTGACTGGTCGTGGGTAATATAAACAAAGGTTGTTCCCACCTGAGCCTGTAATTCCTTTAATTCAACCTTCATGTGCTCCCTTAGTTTTAAATCCAGAGCACCCAGGGGTTCATCCAATAATAAAACAGACGGTTCAAGGACCAATGACCGGGCAATGGCCACCCGTTGTTTCTGGCCACCGGAAAGCTGGCTGATTTCATGTTTCTCATAACCCGGCAATCCGACACGTTCCAACATCTCAAATACTTTTTTATCAACTATTTTTCCTTTTTCATTCCGCCGTCTCAGTCCGAATGCAATATTTTCTTTTACATTCATCATGGGAAAGAGTGCCAGATGCTGAAAAATAAGATTAACAGGCCGTCTGTTCGGTTCCAGTCCGATCACATTTTTACCCCGAATTTCAATATCACCTAGTGTGGGTTCATAAAATCCGGCTATCATTCGAAGAAGGGTTGTTTTTCCACAACCGGACGGTCCGAGTATGGAAAAGAATTTACCATCTTCAACATCAAAGGAAACCTGATCAACAGCTGTATAGTCTCCAAATTTTTTAGTCACGTTCTTAACGGATAATGCCAGTTCCATTCTTAACTACCTTATTATTCCCTCATTATTTACACTGGCAGTGCACGGGGCTCTGCCAGTGTAAATAAGTGTTTCAATTATTTGGCAATCTTAATTTTTTCCAATACTTTTGCTTCCATACTTTCCAGTCCCGGAGGAACGGTTGGATACCAGTTCATTTTAGCCATTACTTCCGCTGGAAAACTTCGTGTAAAGTTTCCACTGATATTTGGCTTCATAAATTTGGTCGCACCCAGGGAAGCAGTCCCATATTTCTCTGCATTTGTAAATACAGCTGCATTTTCAGGTTTTAATGAAAAGTTAATCCATTTATAGGCACCTTCCAGGTTGTCAGCTTTTGCCGGAATCGCAAATGTATCAATCCAGGCCATTGCGCCGCTGGTTGGTGCAATATAATCAATATCCGGGTTTTCTTCATGCAGTTTCCAGGAAACCTGTTCCCATGCCATTGCCAGCCAGATTTCACCTGATCTCATTGACTCAATCAAAGCATCTGCATTTTCATAATAATTTCTAACAACGGGTTTTCCTTTTATCAATGCTTTTTCCATTTCATCCAGGAATTTTTTATACTCTGGTTTATTCGCATACAGGGCAAAGGGATCATACCCCAATGAATAGCCCATGGCCATTAAGATCGGCCGTCTAACCCGGTAAGAAACACGGCCCGTGTATTGAGTATCCAGCAGATCTTTATAATCTTTTGCATTGGGTGCTTTTGCTTTATTAACAACAAGACCGGAGGTTCCATAAACATGGGGAACAGCATATGAGTCCCCGCCAACCATTGTATTCTTTTTAACGGCAGCCAGCATATTGGGGTCAATCTGGCTTTCCTCTATCTTTGAAAAATCAATGGGTTGATAAATTTTGAACTGTCTTTGCACGGATGAAATTCGATCCTGACTTGGCTGGGCCAGGTCAAATCCGCCCCCACGGGTGGCACGCAGTTTGGACATGATTTCTTCATTGTTACTGTATGTCACTTCAACTGTAATTCCCGTTTCTTTCTTAAACTTTGCAATCAACTCGGTTGGTGCATACCCTGTCCAGGTGATTAGTCTTAAAACTTTGTCATCGGCCTGAAGGTTCCCAATTAAAAATGCAGACATAAAAACAACCAAAACTGCTAACAAAATACTCTTTTTCATTGTATTCTCCTCTTTTATATTTTTACTCTATTTTTTGGCAGAAAAATTAACGCAATCTACCAGGCCCCTTACATGGGTAACCCCTTTTTTTTATTAAATCTCAACGATGTCCTATTCCCATACCGTTCAACTGGTTTTGCTCGATGGACATCTTCAACTCCTGCCATCATAACATCTGCCTGAATTCATCCATGGACCGGCCCCGGATGGCCTCGGCAATCTCAAACACATAGTCATAGATATGAAGACCTTTGGAGGAAGCAATGATTTCGCCATTTTCAACCCCGATCTGGGCAGCGCAATATTGTTTCATCATTTCAATGGCTGCCAGATTGGCTGGAAACCCTCCAAAAAGATCCCAGGACCGGAAATAGGGAAAAAAATGGAGTTTATTATCCTGGATACGTGTATCGATATGGCGCAGGCAGGGCGGGTCAATCAGAACCATGTCTGAGGGCTGGCCCACCTGCATGATCATCTGGTTGTTCCTGTGTCCTTTATGGAGATAGGTCCAGATCATCAATTCCATCTGGTTGACATAATATTTACCATTTTCCTCAATCAGGATGTTCCGGTCGGTCCAGATCTCATTTTCCTGGACCAGGATTTCGGTTAGCGCCTTATAGTCATCCGGCAGATAATCCAAGTCGCATTTACAGATTCGCTGGCCATAGGTATAGGATTCCCCTTCCTTTTCCTCTCCTGTCATCAGATAAGGCAGGTAATCATCCAGATAATTTTCATCCACAGGGTCAGGAAATCCCAGTACCGGATTCACTTTGGGCAGCAAAGGTATGGATGCCGGATGGGTTATGTGGATGGTGATATGATCAAATTCCAGTCTTTTCTGACCCTCAAAGGATCCCCGGTTTATGGTAAAGGCCCTGCCCTTTTCCACACATTGATAAAGGGTCTGAAACCAGGCATCGGAAAGGCTTGTGGCTTTGATGAAAAGCGGTTCTAGCATGAAATACTCCTTATAATTTGATTCATATCTTCCTGATCTACTATATATAATGGAATTATCTGTGTGGCAACCTAAAATACAATCCCTGTTTTCCTTTGGGTCTGGCATTAAAACAATATATTTTTTAAATATTTTTTCTTGACAAGTTAAAGCTTTTAATTTAACATATGAACAATTGCTCATATGAAGAGGTGATAAATGAATATCTGTTCAGAAAAATGTATAAATGAAGCCAAGGTCAACAAGACCATGAAAGATTTTCCAGACCCGGAAGACATTACCGGAATCGCAGAGATATTTAAAGCATTAAGTGACCCGTCACGGCTTAAAATTGTGCTGGCCCTTTTAAAACAGGAACATTGTGTGTGCGACATTGCAGTCATCTGCAACCAGACCGAGTCGGCGATATCCCACCAGCTGAGGATATTGAGAGCTTTGAGAATTGTCAAAAACAGAAGAGAAGGAAAAATTGTATATTATACCCTTGATGACGACCATGTGATCTCCCTTATAAATATGAGTCTTGATCATGTAAAACACGAATACTCAACACTGAAAGATAAGGATACGGTAAACCAATGAACATCATATATGAAATTTTAAAAAATTCCTGGGACATCTACCTGGATGTTTCCGTTTACATGCTCTTCGGCTTTCTGGTGGCGGGCATTCTATATGTATTTTTCAAGGCGGATAAGGTCAAAAAATACCTGGGAACCGGAAAAATCAAGCCGGTTTTTTTGTCTGCCCTCTTCGGGATCCCAATTCCCTTATGTTCCTGCGGGGTGGTTCCCGTGGCAACAGGGTTAAAAAAACAGGGGGCCAATAATGGGGCTGCCCTGTCCTTTATGATTGCAACTCCAGAGTCCGGGGTGGACTCCATTGCCATATCCTATGCCATGCTTGATCCTGTTATGACCGTTATCAGGCCTGTGGCTGGATTTTTCACTGCCGTATGCACAGGCATTGCCCAAAATTTTCTGGGCAATAATGAACCAGGCCCATCCACACCTTTAAAAGAGGTTGGCGGCTGCGGCTGTTCAAGCTCCTGCTGTGCAGGAACATCAAAAGAAAGTTCATCTTTGCTCCCTCTTTCCCAGCGGCTTATGGCCGGAATTAAATATGCCTATGGCGAGTTGCTGACTGATATTGCAAAACCCTTTATCATTGGTGTTTTTATTGCCGGCATCATTACCTTCTTTTTCCCCGATGATCTGACCCTCTGGGCCAATGACCATCAATTCCTGTCCATGCTGGCCATGCTTGGAGCTGGCATCCCCATGTATGTATGCGCTACATCCTCCACCCCCATTGCAGCCGCCCTGATTCTCAAGGGACTGAATCCCGGAGCCGCACTGGTATTTTTATTGGCAGGCCCTGCAACCAATGCCGCCACCATCACCATTGTTAAAAATATTTTCAATACCCGGGCACTTGTGATCTATCTGTCAATGATTGCTGCATGTTCCCTGGCCATGGGATTCTTTGTGGACTGGATTTACAACTTTCTGGGAATAAAAGCACAGGCAGTGGTTGGCCAGGCATCTGAACTGATTCCCCATAATATTCAACTGGCAGCAGCCGTGCTTCTTACGGGCCTGATTATTTATAATGTTCTGGTAAACCTGAAACCAAGCCCGGCCCATTCCCATTCCCATTAAAATTTCCGGACCAGATCAGATCAGGCCAAATCGGATCAGATCAGGCCAAATCGGATCAGATCAGACCGAATCGGACCGGTCAGGACTCCACAAGCTTGTGGCTGTCCTGGCTGGTCAGGTCCAGTTCATAGATTTTTTTTAAATCGCTTATTTTTTCCAGGTTCTCCTCACTAAAAGGAGCTTTGCCCTCAAATGAGTGGAGGACAATTCCTTCTATCAAATCCCCCAGGGTCATATCATGATATTCAGCAAGCCCTTTTAAGACTTTGAGCAGACGTTTTTCAATGCGAACCCCTGTCTGGACCCGCTGAATTTTCCGGGGCACTGAATCGGTCAATGTTCTTTTTTGGGTCATGATTGTTCCTCCTTATATAAAACAAAGGATATCAGGCTCAATACCATTAATACCAGGCCTGACCCCAGTAACAAACCTTGATAATGAAACCTGTCCAGCAAAACACCATATAAAATCATTGCACCTGGAATAGATGCATTACCAATGGACCCGGCCAGGGCAAAAATTCTTCCGCTGTAGCTATTGTCCAGATTTTTCTGGAGCAGGGTCTTAAAAGAGATGCTTGCAAGGATAATAGCGCACCCCATAAGAAAAAGGCAGAAGATAAACAGTCCTGTCATGGTAACTTCATCCCCCTGGATCCAAAAGGATGCCACAAACACCATTCCAATGAAAAAAGTGCTGGAAAACAAAGAAATTTTCTCTTTTCCAGAAGCTGACACAAGACTAAGAGCAAATGCCATGGCAATTGTCCCGCCTCCAAAGGCAGCCTGAAAAAAACCAAGGGTCTTGGGTCCGTTCCCTGAAATTTTATCTGCAATCACCGGCATGAACACTTCAATGGAGCCAACAAAAAAATGGATAATCATTACCATGAACAGCAGAACCATTAGCATCTGGTTTTGAAACAGGTAATGATATCCTTGTTTCATATCAGAGACCAGGGAGTTTTTCTTTTCAACCTTGATATGGGGAATGGTAATAAAGGCTTCAAAGAAAGCTGACAAAAGAAATGAAATCCCATTTAGAATGAACACCCACAAATACCCCAGGGCTGCCACAAATATCCCGCCCAGCATCGCACCTGCGATCATGGCAAATCCATTTACAAACTGATGAATGGCATTTGCCCTGGCAAGCTGCTCCTGGTTTACAATCTGGGGGATAACCGAAGGAATGGCAGGATCAAAAAAAGCGGCATTCACGGACAAAATCACCTGGAGGATAAGAATCAAATAAAAATCCATCCTTCCTGCAATAAAAAGAACAGCAAAACAGCCAAGTATAATTCCCCGCAAAAGATCAGTTCCAACAATAATATTTTTTCTAGGATATCTGTCAATAAAGGTGCCGGAAAAAAAACCAAGAATCAGGGAAGGAATCAGAGAGGCAGCCAGGACCATGCCCATTTTTCCGGATGATCCCGTGGTCTCCAGCACCCAGAAGGAAATGGCAATCATGTGGAATTTATCACCGACCTGGGAAACCAGCTGCCCAGCCAGCAGCATGGAAAAATTTTTGTTAATCAGTTCCAAGGCAACTCCTATGTTAATATGATTTATTTACATACCTTGTTACCAATGTACCCAGATATTGTCAAGTTGTTTCAGCCGATAATCGCTGCTGGAAAAATAAGGTAATTAATACCCGGAATTGTGATTTATGCTGAAATATTTATTTTTTCCTTTTAGCAACATACTCCCAAAGGGCTTTTTCAATATGGGGATCTAAAAAAGGCTTTACATAGCTATCCAGACGTTTCTTCAAAAATTCATTGGCCACCCTGTCAATGGGCTGGCAACCCTTATCAGACCATTTTTGGTAGTCTTCGCGGTTAAACAGATTTGGCTGGGAAAGGTTTTTAAATTGCTGAAACGTCTTGGGGTGGGTCAGGTACTGGCCTCCAATACCCAGGCTTTTGATGGTTTCCACATCAATGGTTTCATCTGTTATTGACATGGGTTTTAAAATTTTCCGGATATTGGCAATTACCTCTTCGTCGATCAGCCATTTTTCAAAACTCATGGAAATATAAGATCCCATTTGGCCGCAGGAATGATAAATAAAATTAGCACCATTGCGGATCACTGTGCTCAACATCAGGCTACCTTCGGCCAGGGCCTGGGCATCTGGGCAATGGGAATCTGTTAATGATCCACCCGTTCTGGATGGCAAATTATAAAACCGGGCCATTTGAATGGTTGCTGAAGCAAGGATAACGGCTTCCGGAGCGCCAACAGGGCCTGTTGAGGTTTTCATGTCCATTTGTGATGAAGTTGAGCCGTAGACCAGCGGGGCTCCAGGGCTTACCAATTGTGACAAGGTGATCCCAGCCAGAATTTCAGCATTTTCCAATGCCAGCAGCCCGGGCAGGGATACAGGTCCGCTGGCCCCTGCCAATATCATATTTGCTATGATCACGGGTTGATTGTATTCAGCCATTTTCATGATAACCTCAGTCTGCTCCCGGGAATATTGAAGGGGAGACATGGCATTGACTACAGAAGCCATAACAGGTTTACTCTTTAAAATCTCCTTGCCTCCCCAGACCATCCCTGCCAGTTCAAGTGTGTCAATGGCAGCCGGCCCTGATCCTGAAGCCCCGGAAATCGGTTTGTCACACAGGGTCATATAATGGGTGACCATATCCAGATGAGAAGTATCTGCGGGGATATCCGTGGGCTGAACCATTATGGAGCCGCCCATGGCGATCTGTTCTGAAGTCTGCACCAGTTTGCAGCAGGTTCTATAATCCTCCAATGTAGCAGGACGTTGTTCACCTGTGGGAGTGGCAATATTGGGTGCACCTCCTGTGGGAAGACAAATAAAATCACCCTCCCCCACTGAAACGGTATGTTCGGGATTTCTCGCATGGAGTGTAAATTTGGAAATGGTTGTTTCCAAAGCCTTTTTAACTCGGTCTTCCGTAAAATAGACCCTATCCCCTTGTGTGGGGAAACCATGTTTTTTAAATACTTGTGTGGCTGAACTGGAATTAAAACAGATTCCCGTATTTGTTAAAATATCCATTGATGCATCATGGATTCGGGTTAGTTCCTCCTGGGTCAATGTCTGCAAACGATCTATCATTTTAATTCTCCCTGCTCATTTATCTTTAATCCAATCATTCCAATATTAATATGCAGCATTGGTTGCTGTTTACCATTTTTTAAATTTGTATATACAGGATTATTGAATTTTGTCAATCAATGAGATCTTTGTTTTTTTACAACCTCATTTCAAGTTTCAATGGCCACTAAAAAAGCGTGCCAATAATGCAATGTTGATCTATCTCTTTACAGGCTTTTTGGATATTGTTACATACCCATTCAATTGGAATTATAATTGTAAAATGCGGAACAGACTAAAATATCGGCCCAAACCATATGAACCATCTGATTATAAAACTTGTTTTTGTCATTTCCTGCCTCTTGTTTATTCCAGCAAAAATCATTTGGCCACATCCCCATGTATTTATTGCCCAGAACCTGAAAATCGTATTTGATGAAAAAGGAATGGCAGGCTTTACTGTCCTTTGGAAATTTGATGACATGTTTTCCAGCATGATCTGCGATGACCATGATCTCAATAGTAACGGAGCCCTTGAAAAAGCAGAAGTGGCATCTATCAAGGAAAAAGCATTTTCCTATATTGCTGAATTTAATTATTTTATTTATGTAAAAATTGACAACACAGATTTTCAAGTAAAATATGTCAAAGATTTTTCAGCCAGGCTTAAAAATGGAAAACTGGTTTATGAATTTTTCATCCCCTGCCATGTCAGTGCCGTAAAAAAATTTAAACACATTACCATTGCCTCCTATGAC
>Ga0307988_1000948_pt1 | contig 17937 bp, 19 predicted proteins | sample EllFjometagen183_FD_203166 | JGI IMG/M metagenome (GOLD analysis project Ga0307988, IMG submission 203166) | Marine microbial communities from Ellis Fjord, Antarctic Ocean - #183 | ecosystem: Environmental > Aquatic > Marine > Unclassified | place: Southern Ocean | collected 2014-10-08 | reverse complement strand
TGGCTCGTTTGCCAGTCAAGGAAGCCGAGGCTTAAAAAGCAGCATAAACAACACATATAAAAAGTCATTCACATTTAAAAGAACTCCTGTCAGTTCATGGTTTACTGTGGATTAATTTTGGCTGTTTTTTGCTTTCTGTTCAAAAAGCTATCCTAATCTCGCAATTTTTACTACTTTTTTCATTTTTTTACAACTGAGGTAAATGGGCTTATAAAGTTCTGGCGAAAAACGCCATAAATGGGACAGGCTCTATATATTCACAATAACATTCTTTTGTCATGATAATTAGTTTCAGGATATCATCCATGATTATACTTTCACAAGCACTTTTGGACAAACAATCATATTATTATAAGTTTGTTTTTTCTATCTAACGTCGCATAACGCAACTTTAAGTTTTTTTGAGGGTAAAAATAAATTATAAATCTTGTCTACAATTACGCCAAAAAACCGCTATTCGCTCTTATTTTTAAATGGCTACTTTGCCTTCTATGACAGCTTCGCTTCCACTACTTCAACTTTAACTTTTAGGTATAACCTAAAGCTTTAATGTAGTTATTTAGCTGAAACTAAGGCTATGTATTTTTGAATGATTTGGATCTGACTGAAACTTTAGCTTTCGGTGGTTTTTTCGTCTGCTTTTTTTAGGTGGTTGAATTTGTATATTTCGATTTCCTTGTGAAGTTTTACTAATTCAGACGGGGTGAGATAATCTAGGTTTTCTATGATTATCTGTTTGATTGGATCAATGGGGGCTTCCAGGTTTATTTTTTGCAGTTCCATGCTTGATTTTGCTTCTACAAAGAGGCGGTTGAGAAGCGCCAGCTCGCCGCTTGATGCGCCTTTTTTATATAAAAAATCACTTGCGGCCTGGAACTGTTCACCCATGAAAATAATTTTCCCGTTAAATATATGGGAAACATGTTGACGGGTTTTACCTATTGCCCTGGCTATATCAACCTGTTTTACTTTGCATTTGACTGCCAGCACTCGTAAATAATCTGCGAATTTTTGTCTTCTTTCTCTGTCGTAAGCCATACTTTACCTCGAATTAGTTATTAAGTTGTCTACTTAAACAATATAACACCCTAAACAATAAAAGTCAAGTTTTTTTGAAATTATGTTAACCGAAACATTGACACTATAGCGCATTGTACTGTACTCAAGCTCGGTTTTATCATTCAAGCGAGTATAAATTGATTATCAATGAGAGTTAAAAGTCCTGAATTTTTATTTGTTTTGATTATTGCCAGGGCAATATATTTTTGAATGGTTTGAACTACTGGCCTAGCACCAAATTCAGGGTTTACTCCTTCGTTCATCAGGAACGGCAGAATACTTTTATCATATTCCAGTAAAAAACCTTTTTCCTGTAGTCGGAGTATTTCCGCTTCTACTTTTTGCTTGACTATTTGCTGCATTACTTCGTATTCTAATGGCTTGAAGCATATTTGGCAGTCGCGCCGGATTCTGCCTAGAAATTCCGGGCGAAAATGGGATTTTACTAAGCGTTCGACTATTCGCCTGGCTATGGCAAAATTGTCCTGTCCCATAATGTTTTTACTGCCGATGTTTGAAGTCATGATTATATAATGCTTTGACAAATCATATACTTTCTGGTTGTGGGTTATTCTGGCTTCGGAAAGGATTTGCAAAAAATAATCGAATATCTCCATATTGCCTTTTTCGATTTCATCGAGCAAGATGATACCCTGTGAGTCTTCATTAAGTTTTGTAGTTAGATCCCGTAGGAATTTTTCACTGTTTTTGTATTCGCTCATGTCGAAGCGTAAAAGCTTTTTCTTTAAAACTTGCGCTAAGACTTTAGCGGTTTCTGTTTTGCCGGTTCCGGTTGGGCCAGTGAATAAAAAAACTCCTTTGGGTTCGTTATCCGGCGCAAGGTTGGCTTCCCCGATTTTTATGTAATTTACCAGGGATTCAAAGACATGATCCTGCCCTAAAATTTTAGTCCTCAGTAAGTTTTTCATTTGCTTCCCTCAAGTGGTTAAATTTGTATATTTCGATTTTTTTGTGAATTTTCACTAATTCAAACGGGGATAGATAATCAAGGTTTTCTATGATTATCTGCTTGATTGGATCAATAGGAACATCCAAATTTATTTTTTGCAAATCCATATCTGATTTAACTTCCACAAAAAGGCGGTTAAGCAAAGATAGTTCATCGCTTGACGCGCCTTTTTTATGCAAAAGTTCACATATGGCCCTGAGTTGTTCCGGTGCAAAAATAATTCTTCCGCGAAATACATGAAAGACATGTTGACGAGTTTTATTTATATTCCTAGCTATTTCAGTTTGCTTGATGGAATATTTTGCACTAAGTAAACTTAAATGCTCCAAAAACTTTTCTTTTCTTTTTTCGTTATAAGCCATAATCTTACCTTTTTTTTAAGTTATTTGTGCTTAATTGCTTTAATAAACACTATAACACCACTTTCTCCAAAAGTCAAATATTAAAATAAATGTATAAAATAAGTTGACAAATGCGGTTTGATATATTATAATAGCAGAAAGTAAGATGATTCACACTGTTGTATACTAAAGTCAAGACAAAAAAACAAAATAAAGAGAAAGCATAAAATCTATGAATAATGACGAATTAATAATTGAACAAGTTACTGACGGCAGCACTGTAACTCGGAAATGGCTGGGCTTTACTGACAGGGAAATTCTTTTTCCTATGGCTGGAGCTGTTGGTAGTGCGATGCTGATAATGCTGTATAATGTTGGCGTGCCACTGGAAATTTTAGCACCCGTTGTTCCTGTTCCTTTTGTAACGGCTCTGATTATACTATTCGTTCTGGTGTATAAAAAGCCTCCGCATTACGCTGAAGATTTACTTAATGAGACCTGCTACGGCAGTTCCTATTGTCCGCATAGTAAAAAATTCAGCTATGCTCCGGACGGCATGTTTGTCGATGATGTTATTATCTGGGGCGATCTTGGCGACGGCTCCTGGTCTTGCGGACTTTCCCTGTTAATCCCGCCTATGGATTATGCCCGAAATGAAGATAAAAATAATTTGAAACACCGCATTGATTCAATGCTGAATTTCTTTGGCAAGGAAAAATTGCGGGTTCAATTTTACTGGAGCGTTGGGGATAATTACAGTGAAATTCAGGATTATGACCGTGCTACGGACGAACTTGATAAAGAAAGTCTTTGTTATAACTACAGGAAAGAAAGAAGTAGGGAGTTCGAAAAACAACTTTCCAATAGAGAGCTGCGCCGTGAACAGTTGGTGGTTTTTATAAGCAATAAAATTTCTGAGGGTATTTCAAATAAATTTTCCAGTGAAACATACAAAAAAGCTTCTGATGAATTATTGAGAAACATAAAAAATCATGCCAGACAGCAGCTTAATCGTGCTTCAAGTTTCTTTGAAACGATAGGGATCACAGCAAAAAGGCTCAACACTCTGGAACTATGCAGCCTGGTTAAAAAATATTATAACCCGTCCTATGTATATGCTCCGATTAAAGATAATTTTGATAAAAATTTGAGTATTAAAGAAAACTGTATCATGAGCGATATAACTGAATCTGAAGAATTCAGTATGGTTTTGGATAATCAGCATGTTTGCGTATATGCGCTTCAAGCACCACTGCCGAAACAGATTTATCCTGGAATGATTAACGAGCTTACCAAGCTTGGAATACTTGGTTACAGCATCACTGTCAATATTGTGCCGCGAAATCTTGATAAAGCTATCAACCATGAAGAAAAAGCTTTAAATGTTTTGGAAAATCAAATGCAGCAGAAAAAAGCTCCGCATTCGCTTGAAATGGCATATAATCGTCGTCGTGAAATGCTCGAAGAGCTTGGCGATGGTCGTTCGACTCCTGTTGATCTTCAGATTCTCATTTCAGTTAACGCGACGAGCGTAGATGAAATGCAGATAAAATCTACAGCAATCAAAGCATCCCTGACAAATTTTAATATTGGTTATTATCTGCTTTCAGAAACACGGGGAGCCATCAACGCATATTTCCAAGCTACTCCCGGCTGGTTATACGGAAAACGCCCTAAACATTCATTCAGGACTCTTTCAAAATATGCAAGTTGCCTTATTCCGTTTAGCTCTACATACACCGGTAGCTTGACTAATGCTGAAGCAATTTACAACGGTGAAGAAGGCAATTTAGTGGGAGTGAAACAGTTTGCAGGTGCATTCAATGAAGATACAGATCCGCAGCACTCTATTATTTTTGGTAAAACGGGGAGCGGCAAAAGCGTATTGACCGCTGACCTTATAATGCAAACGCACGGATTTTATAGCTATACCTGCATTATTGATTATGGCTTATCTTATCAGGATTTAGCCAATTCTCTTGGTCATAAGGCTATTAAACTTGGTCCTGGATGCAGCATTACTATTAATTATTTTGATACAAATAATTTGCCCCTTACTGGCGAACATCTCTCTATGGTTGCCACGATTTTAAGGGTAATGTCCAGCGAATCAGTCAGCGAGGGCATGATAATGCGCTACCTGAAACCCTTTTATCTGGATCATGCGGATGAATGGCTTAAAAATAATCCTGAACTTTTACATAAAGTAACAACGATGGCGATTCTTCAGGAAATATTTATGCAAAGTCGTGAAGCTGATGATGAAAGCGAAGCTTATCTGAAAGCACTGGAAGAATGTGAAAAGGTTAATTATGACGCGGAAACAATAAGTAAATATATGTATACAGCCGCCGGTCGTAAAAATGTTTATATGCAGTGTTTTGCTTTTTTAAGCCCGGAAGATTTTCCAACGCATAGCTTATTTGTAAATTATCTGCGTTCAAAGCCATTGCCGGAGGAAGAGGATTCAAAAGGCTTGCAGGATGTTTCTGACATATTTGAACTCTGGTGTGTTGGTGGCAAAAATGGAAGCTTATTTGACGGTATAACAAACATAAAGCTTAACAGTGATTTTGATTATTTTGAGCTTTCCAGCGTGCCTGACAATGACCCTAATTTTAAATTTGTGGTTGGAGCATTGATTCAAATGTTAGCCATGAGCAAGATTGAACGTTTGCCGCGAAATCTTAAGAAACGACTGATTATCGACGAGGCCAACAGCTTTTTTGAGATTCCGCAGGGAGCAAAGGTAATTGAGTCAGCCATGACCAAATACCGTAAACACCGCTGTGCGGTTTTAATATCATTTCAGCAGTATGAAATGCTTAATAACAAAGATATAAAAGAATCTGTTTTATCAAATATTCATCAATATATCCTGCTCGGTCAATCTGACCGCCATGATGTTGAACGCTTAGGCGAAGCTTTGGGGTTATCCGGGGCCATCAAAGAAGCTGTTTTGAATTTTGAAACTCCCGATAATCTTCCGGCAAAGGAGCGTTACGCCGCTTTTGCTCAGGTAACTAAGAAAGATGGTTTAACGGCCGGAATCGGTCGGAACTATTTAAATTCAAAAATGATTAATATTCTCTCAAACAATAACCAAAAACAGGAGACTGAAAAATGAAGTTTAAACAAAGGATTTACGGGGTTGTGTTGTTTTTCGCGCCCATGTCGCTAATGGCTGCCGATGGAACAAGCGTTTTAAGGACAGCATTATCAGCCGTCACAGGTTTATGTATGGTAATAGCATTCGTGATCTGCCTGATTTTCTCTGTAATGGGAGCCGTACACTTGAACAATGGTGGAAACTTCGAAAAAGACCTTATTACAATCATTTTTTCCGCTGGAGCCTTTGCTATTTGCTCTGCTATTTTTATCGCGTTCGGCATGGGCGAAGCGGTTCTTGCCCCAACATTTTAAAAAAGGAACATTTACAATGAAAAAATTATTAGTCTTACTTGCAATTTTATTCGCAGTTTCAATCGTATCGCATGGACAAGATCCTGTAAAAGAATCATGGGAAGCGGCTCCAGGCATTATATCCGGTGGATATAGTGAGCAGGAAGGTCCGTATATATACAAATTTTTCAATGTTTATACCTGTCCACCACTTCCTTATGACAGTTATCCCTATTGTACAAATCGTCATCAATATATAGTTAATATTGGCTACGGAGATTTTATAAAACACGGTGCAGGTTCACTAATTTCTTATGATAATCAAGGCGAAATTCAAAAAGAGAATGATGGTTCTTATGCATTATCATTTGGTGCTAGTTATCCTGGTGGTTATGGAATAGGTGGTCCTGGTCAAACACTAGATTTCGATGGAGATTCAACAACACACGTATACAAGAAAGAATATGTACAACCTCTGGAAGCCCGGTTTACAAAAGAACATTATACTGTTGGGGTTGGACAAGTGCTTAATGTTGGCATTGAGGTAACTGGCGGTTCTGGCTGGGAGACGGGTATCATAGGGAGTAGACCAGCGTTTTTAAATATCACCGGAGAAAACGCTTATAGTGGAATTTGTTATGCTCCATTGACTTCTTCAATAACAGCTGTTGTTAAAGATGATATTACGGGGCAAACTTATTCTATTTCAGCCACAATTATTGTCACTGAACAACCAGTAATTCCCGACCCGGTCGAGCCAACTGATCCTAGCGATCCCAGTGACCCTACTGATCCGTCAGACCCGAGTGATCCCAGCGATCCGAGCGACCCCACAGGTCCGAGTGATCCGTCAAATCCCAGCGATCCTAGTGATCCGTCGGGGCCCAGTGATCCTACTGATCCCAGTAATCCGGACAGCCCGGATGAACCGACCGACCCCACTGAACCTGAAGATCCAACGGAACCGGATGATCCCACAGATCCCACAAATCCTGAAGACCCCGCTGATCCAACGGAACCAAATGATCCTACTGATCCTACTGATCCTACTGATCCCGATTCTCCAGATTCGCCGGATAATCCAGATGAACCGGTTATTATTGTTCCAGATCCTATGGATCCGGGGGAAGATCCGGTGGTGGTTGTGCCTGACGCACCAGACGATCCTGACACGCCGGATGAACCTGTTGTTGTACCGAATCCAGAACCTACAGAGCCTAGTAGCGATGATTATGAACCCATTGTCGTCGTGATAGACAATAATAATATTTCTGATACTGATAAAATAATTGTGACTGATGATGGTGTTACCACGATCCGGCCGGATAATTATGATCTTGCGATTTTTATGGGAATGTTTGGAGCAATCACTGGCTTAAATGGAAGTGCGGCAGCCACTGAAAATGCGCCCATGGCGGTTAAACAAGCTCAAAAAACCAGAGGTGAAAATCATGAATAGAATTTTATTTGTTTTTGTATCATTGGTGATCTGCGGCGGCTGTGTCAATGGCTCCGTCGGAATGGATGATATTGCCTCTAGCTTTGCGGCGGCAGCTACTGGTTTAGCCGCTCACGAACTTGCTCCTGATAGTTGGACTGATCCCGAAAAGGCTGGTCTAGCCGCTGCTACTGCAGCAACATCTTTTATTATCGGCAAATCTATTGCTGGTAGCGCAAAAAAGAATCAGGAAAAAGCATTTCAAGACGGCTTTAAAGGCGGAATGGCTTATGGAGCTCGTCGTCAATTTGAAATAGTTCAGGCAATGCAAAAAAGCAGCGTTTCATCAAATAGAATTACTTACGCAATTCCTGTCCCGACAATGCAGGGAGCAAGAAAAGTTCCTTATAACGTTTATCTGGAGGTATCAGAATGAAATTTTTAATATGTTTTTTAGTAGGAATATTCGTTTTTAAAGCTTCTGCACAAATGGCAGTGCATGACGAATCAACCCGTCAGCAATTATACCTGAATGCCAAAGCAGAAATTAAAGCCATCGAAAATACCCGAAAATGGCTTGACCTTATAATCAAGCATACGGGAAATACTTACAATGTTTCCAACTCTATTGAGAAAATAGCAACGGAATTTAAGAAAGAATTTGGAGATTTTACCAAAAAAGTAGGCGATCCAAAATTAATTGATACGGGAGTTGATTCAACTCCCGGAGCTAAGGTGATAAAAAATATCACTCTCCAAAATATCAGAAATACCGTAAAGAACGCTAATGAACTGGTTGCTTATGATTCAGAGGCTCTTTATGGAGATGACAGCAAACCTGAACTCAAATATCATGTTGCGGAATCCGCATACGTTAACTATGAAAACGTATTGAGGGAAAATCGTTCTGCTAAACGAAGTTTGATAGCCAAACGCGGAGCACTTGCCCTGGCACTAAAAAGCATTCGATCCTTAGCGGAAGCGGTCAAGTTGTCTACCGCATTACAGGTGGTGAACGGTAAACTTGACACCATCAAAGAACAGGAGCAACAGGCGTTTAACAAGATTATGGCTGTCCAGATCAGAAATGACCAGAAGGAAAAATTAAGGTCAAAAGCTAAGCCCAGGCAAATAATGATGGATTTTTTTAACACGGACCCTTTTGCAAATGCAAGCAAAGGCAATAAAAAATGAATAACGAAATCATCAATATCACAATCAAAACACTGCAATATTTTTCTTTTGCCTCAATTACATGTGCTTTTGCGATAGACACTATTCGGCAAAGGGAAATAAATATTGCCAACCGCATAACATTTACGGTCATGTTGGTAGCTTTTATTGCTTTCTACAATCCCATAATGGATGAGGGAACAAAGATTTTCAAAGATATGACTGCCGCAAGTGACAATAAGATTGATGCTTATTTAGAAAGATGCAGAACAGTTCGTATTGAGGGTGATAGTGGATTTTTTGATGATTTTATAACATCACTACAAGCAAACTTTTTTAAGCTTTTGCTTTCCTTTACCGGCGGTTTGCGTTTTATATCCAGTTTGCTGCAGGAATATTTTTTGATTGCGGCTAAGATGTTAGCTCCGGTAGTTTTAGGGCTTTCCGCCTGGGAAATGCTTCGTGATAAATTTAGAAGTTTTCTTAACTATTCCATAGCCGTAATGCTGTGGCCGATTGGCTATCTGATAGCTGATGCCTTCGTTTTAGAAGGAATTATTATCGTTGGCATTCCAAATGCCTTAAGTTCCGGTACAGGAGCAGTAGTTATTACAGGTGGAACTGTTCTTATGGGATTAACAGTATTTCTAATTGCGCTTTTAATTGGAATGTGCGTTTTCTACATTCTTACCCCGCTGCTCATGTTTGCCATAATAAGCGGAGCTAATCCGGGAACTGCCGTTATCAGCAACATGCGAACCGCTTCTTTCGCATCAATGGCGGCGATGAGACCTGTTAGTATGATCGCTCAAAAAGGAGCTGCAGGAAGAGCCAAAAATAACCCTGGAGTTAGTAGGGCAGCAGGACAAAGTAGAAAAACAGCACCCGCCGTATCATTAAACTCAGTAACTCAAGCAATGGGGAAAAAGAAATGAATAATTTTAAAAGTCATTATGTACAAAGTCGCCGCTATTTAAAAATCGCTGTTTTCCTGGGAGCAGTATGTATAATCCAGCCGGTATTAATCATCATTCTTTTACTGAAAGCCGATGAGGAAAAAGTAATTGTGATGGATGCGGCAAGTAATTTCCATCTGGTCAAATCCAAACCATTTCAAGAAAGCAGAAAACTACAGATTGAATGTGTAAAGTTTGCGGTAAAAAGCTTGCTTGACCGCTCGAAAAGAGGAGTTGATGACCAGCATGGGCTTGAGCAGGTATTTCTCATGAAAAACTGTGGTGATAAAATTAAAAAGCTTATCAAAAACGAACAAAATGAATTTGATAAAAAGAATATTAATCAGGACTGTGAAATCGGGCAAATAAATATTCTCAGGCAGAAAAAAGGTTTTTATTTAGCCAACATAACAGGACAACTTATCCGCAGTTGCAGTTACATGGATCACTCTTATGTAGATGTAAAATTATTTCGTCTGGGCCTGCTTTTATACAAAAATCCTGACATCTCTCAAAACGGCAAAATGCCTTTGTGTGTTGTCAAAATAACCCATTATGAAACCAGGGAAAAGAAACAATGAAATACATTTTTTTCACAATCCTACTGCTTTCAAGTGTCGTTCACGCTGCTGAAAAGCACAAGGAAATCATTACATATAAACTGAACAACAAGCGGGTTTATCCAATCAAGACTTATTTTATGCGGGGCGTTACTACCGTAATGTTTCCAGGTCAGATCGAAGGCATTGCTGCCGGAAATGTCGCTATGAATACTGTTAAACACAATGTTGATGGTTCTCCGGCATGTGATTTCCTTATGTCCTTTCAACCGGGCAATTATTACTTCAGTATCAGAGCATTGAAAGAAAATTCTTCCGGCACAGTTAATATCGTTTATGGCAGAAATACATATATTCTTAAGCTTCAGGAAAATGAAGCTATAGCAATGTCAACGGTAACATTCAGCGATAGCGATGGCGAAAATGGTGAAGATTCGGAACGGAACTGGACTCCTCCTTCAATAGCCGTACTAAAAGGCTTGCTGGATAAAGCAAAAAGCTTTGATTTGTTAAAAGAAAAATATCCCGGCTCTGTTGCGCAGGTAAAAGTAAGCAATAATAAATGTATATCTGAATATGCTTATTATACCCTTACCGTGGTCAAATCATGGCGTTTCGATAATTATAATTCTCTGGTTTTCATGGTGGAATTAAAAAACAACACAAAGAAAACGTTGTTTTATACTCCTGAAAAAACCGCCCTTTCTGTTGGACGTGAACGCTTATATCCCGCATTAATTGACGCAAGCGGTGTCATGCCCCCACTCAGCACCACTGTTGCTTTTTTTGTTATTTCCAGCACTCCTGATGGCAGAAAAAACAAGTTTGCAGCCAATAACGAATGGAAAGTTTTAATCAAAGCTGTGCCAAAAAATGTAGGTGTAAAATGAATAGAGGCCTAAAACTTTTAAAATCACCGCTTGGTCAGCTGTTTATGTTCATGATCGGGGCAGTTTTTATAGTTTGGGGATTGATTTACGCATTCCAAGAAAAAAAGACATTAAAGGTTCACGCTAATCAGGCTGTTAGTGAACCACTCGAAACGGTTTACAATGGTGCTTTGAGTAAAATTTATCCAGAGAAAAAACAGGATGAAACTGCTTCAGAAACTAAACCATCTGAAAAAACTGATTCTAAACAAAGTTCTCCACAACAGAACGTTCCTCAGCAAGCAGCTCCTCCAAAAAATCCCCCAAAATCAAAACCGGTGACTTTTTATTCAGCAAGAGCATCTGCCAAGCCTTACGTTTCACCCATAGGGTTATATACCGCCAAGCTTTCAAGCATTCCTAAAAATCCTAAAGATCAAAGTGCGCCTTACGGTCAACTTTTACGCTGTGAATTAGTCCAGACCGTTATGACTTCAAACCTGCAAACCCCGATTATTGCTATGGTTACGGAACCATTATGGTGGAATGGAAAAGAAATCATTCCGGCAGGCGTGATTGTTCACGGCGTAGCCGCTTCTTCTCCCATGCGTGACAGAGTTGGAGCAGGCACGAAATGGGTATTGGTCTGGCCTCACCGTAACAAATGGAATGGCAAAAGATTAATCTTAGATGCCATTGCACTTGCCTGTGATCGGACCGAAAATGCCTGGTCAAAAATAGACGGCAGTGCGGGAATTAAAGGCGATGTCATATCCAATGATGATCAACAAAGAATGTATGCATATATGGCAAGTTTTATTTCTGGACTAGGCGAAGGAATGGTTTCAGAAAATGAAGATATAACCAGCAGCACCACGACTAAAACAACCGGCGGGACTTTCGCTGATGCCTTAGGAAAAGCATTTCAAAAAAGCGCAAGCGACGTGTCGGACCAACTATTCAAGGATCTTTCAAAAAGCATGTTTTATGTGGAGGCTCGTGCGGGAACGGAATTTTATCTTTATATCAGGCAGGATATACGAATATCAGAAGCAAAAAAAGGTCAACTAACAATGCAAACTTCAAGGAGAAAAAGAAAATGACAAGAATAATCTTATCATTAATAATCGTCGGAACAATTACCGGTTGCACGAGCTCTAAACAGTCAAAACCAGCTTGTAATGTTATTTCAGGGGAAAATATATCTGCCAATGATAGACTAACTGTCAGAGAAACTGAAGTAATCAAGATATATAAAACTGGTCGGCGTATTGATCCTGATAATCCTAATATTATGCATGAAGCTGGGAAAATGTATGTCGTTAGCTACAGTCCGACTTGGAATCTACGCCCCAATATTCCGCTAGGCGATCCAGCTTTTAAAAATCATCAACGCCCAGTCAATGTTCACAATGAAAATATGAAAAAATATAAGCTTATGCTGCAAAATACAGGACAGGCAATGAGAGCACTTGGAAATCAAATCGGCGATAGCAGAGCTGAAGTTCAGAAAGTAAACGGAAAAGATAAAAATCTAAAAGACCTAAAGCTACGTGTTGAAAAATTCGATGAAGATCAAGGGAAAATCAAAAGAGAACTAGCAGAACTGGGAAAATGACAGAATTCTTAATCAAATTAATAGCTTATTTAATAATTTTTGGGTCAACAGTTATGACCGGACTTTTGTTACTTTACATGTTAAACGGAGAATGAAAAAATGAGATTTTTACTGCTTTTTGTATCGATTTTGGCCTTAAACGGCTGTGCTACAAATCAAAACCCCAAAGTTTACAGAAACAAAATAAGTTTTTACCAGCCTGAAAAACTGAAAGTCCTGTATGCAGCCCCCAAGCAGGAAAAACTGCCAAGGGAATGTTATAAAATCAATTTCCCGGATGCAGACATTGCGGAACAAAGTTTGCAGTTGGAAACGCTGCGCAGGCTGTATGAACATAACAAAGCTTTTTTACCAAAAGCGAGAAAAGAATTAAAAGAGTTTCAGAAATTTATAGCTGATTTGAAGGTTAGAATTTCTGATAGAAATAAACTATATAAACAACTAAAGGAGCTGGAAAAAAAACTTGAGGAAAGTAAGCAAAAAATCGAAAAAATAAAATCAGGAGAAACAAAATGAACATTCAAAAAATTAAAAAGCATAACCTTTCGCAGTTCGCACAGGATTTTTATGGATTTGAACTGAAGAAAAATTCGACAGCGAGAAATCCCTGCCTGACAAATGGTAAAGACACTATTGTTATCAAACGACAACAGGACGGCAATTATACCTTCTGGAGCCCCACTTCTCAAAATAAAGGTTCGGTGATCGACCTCGTCATTTGGCAGGAAAATACCAACATGAAACATGCCTGCAAAAGTGCCCTTGAAAAAATCACCGGTTTCACTCAGGATGTAAAAACGGGGAAAGCTCAGGCTCCCGAACATGTGGAAGCGGTAAAAGAGCTTGACCAGGAAAAACTAAGGCAGCTAAAGCCTGTAGAATCTCATCAATATCTCGAATCTCGCGGTATTGACAATATCAATCATGGTCGTTTTAAGGAAACTATTTTTACTGATGAACGTCATAATGCAGTATTTCCACATACAGATGTTGCTGGTGAGATCACTGGTTATGCTATGAAAAACAAAAACTTCAATGGATTTTCGCCGGGTGGAACAAAAAATATTTGGCGAAGCAATCAGTACAAAAATGACAATCAACTAGTCGTTACAGAATCCGCCATTGATGCGCTTTCCTACGCGAAACTGATGAACAAACGGGACCCGCAACAGTTTTTCAGTACCCGTTTTATCAGTACCGAAGGAGCCTTTAGTCCGGAAGTTCAGACAATGATAAAAGCGGAAATCGCCTTGATGCCTGAAAGTGCGCAAGTAATCGCGGCCTTTGACAATGACGAACAAGGCTGGAAATACGCAAAAGAGCTCAAATCAAGTTGTGAAGAAATGGAGCGCAAGTGCAAAATTGACATTCCGCGCGTCAAGGGTTATGACTGGAATGATGTTTTAGAAAAAAGCCTGGAACGGGAAAATACTTTAGGAGAAGAAACTCCCGAAAAAAAGCAGGAAGCCAATCAGGAACAGGCGGAGGAGATGACATGTCAGATGTGAGGTTAAATGCAATACGGAATCTGTACAACGGAGTTGAAGGAGATCATATTCAACTCGGCTCCGATGAAGCTATTTACAGTTGGGTGCTGCTTGACGAAAATGGAGCGGTGGTTGACCATTTTGACCTTGATGATATCGAGATAGTTGAGGCATATAATGCGAACACAATCTGGATGGAGCCTGAATATGAAAAAATCGGATAAAGGCAAAGAAATCTTTGATGGCTTTGACAAAAAAATCAAAGAACTTGAAGAAAAAATCGAAAGTCCTGAAACGGAAAAAGCCATTAAAGACTGGCTCAAATTTCAATCAAAATTCCATAATTATTCGTTTCGCAATACAGTTTGGATGATGATGCAGGCTGAGGCAAGGGACTTTGAAATTGAAAAAGTCGCCCCATTTAAAAAATGGGCCGAAATGAAAGGCGAACAAGACCAAAAAGTTTCAATTGTAAAAGGCAGCAAAGGTTTCACGGTGCTTTTTCCTTATGAACGTATCAGCTATGAACGTGATGAAAAAGGAAAGTTCATCGAGGATGAAAACGGAAAAAGAATACCGGAACGCGACGAAAACGGTAAAATCAAGAAGATTACCCAATTTGGGGCTGGCTATGTTTTCGATATTAAACAAACCAACGCTAAGGAAATAGGAGCTTTTCAAGAGCTTAATTATCGTGGAAAAGCCGTTGAAATCGATGCTGATTTACTCAAAGAAGTCGCAAACAGAATCACCGAAAAATATAAAATTCAGGTAGATTTTGTCAAAGACCCGACTTGCAGCGCTGGTGGTTGGTATAATCCTTGCGACAATAAAATTGCGGTTAATTTAGCAAGCTGTAAACATAACGCTCATCGCCTCGGGACGCTCTTCCATGAACTTGGGCATGCCCGGACTTTAGATGATTGCAAAGACAGCCGAAAACTAGCCGAAGGCCAGGCAGAAGCTTTTTCTTACGCTGCTTGTTCTGCATTTGGCATTGAACGCGAAAGCCAGCTTTATATTAAAAACTGGGTTCAGGATGATCATTCCCTCAAAGAAGTAATGGGAAGCATCAGTACAAAAGTCCGGGAAGCTTTCAAAGACCTCCAGTTGAATGAGCTGGCGCAGCAACATTGCCAGGAGCACAATCAAAATCAAGAGCACGAACAAAGTCCCGAAATGGTAGCATAAGGAGATAAAAAAATATCAAAATGAAAACGATTCTTTGTGGAATATTTTTTATGATCGCAAGCTTGTTAGCGGCTGCTTTTTTAACAGTCATTCTTCCGGGGAAAACAGGGCTTTATATAGGGATTGGGCTAACAAGCTCAACTCTCACGGCTCTGTTTCTCCCTAAAAAAAACGGAAATAATTCAAGGAGTTAAAAATGGGAGCAAAACCTAAATATGTAAAGTATAAACCTGAAATACTCGAAATGCATAAAAATGGCAAAAAGGATACTGAAATCACCAAGTATATTAATAAAAAATACGGTCTTAATGCCCCAAAATCATCAATAAGAAGCATTATAGATCGTGAACTTAAAACACAAAAAACAGAAAAAACAATAAAGACTGCTCCTGAAGCTAAACCAGAACAGTTAACGCTGTTGCCTGATCCTAAAAAAGAAGAAGAGGAAAAAAAGTTGTCTGTAATGATTGGAAAAATAGATAAAAATTACTCTAAACTAAAAGAAGCACTTATTCTTCAGGAAAAATCATTACGTAATTTAGCAAGTCTGGAAGCTAAATATACAGATGTTATTGACAGCTATTCCATAATTAATACAACTTACCACGAAATGACAATTCGGAAAAAAGAGGAAAGTAATAAAGAAAGTTCCCGCTATATGACTATCGGCTCTTATATCTTGGCACTGACATTCGCAATGGTTACGGGTTATTACAGCAGGCGTTATTCTAACAAAATATCTTTTCACTATATTATAATCATAGGCTACATTTTGTGCGGAATCCTTGTTGGTTTCGGATTTGGTGTAGTAAAAAAAAAGATAATGGCGATGATTCAAGAGAAAAAATCAAAAGCGTCATAAAAACTATTTTTCAATGGATGTTTTTTATGCCGACAAGCTTTGCTATAGCTGTGCTATTAACGATTTATATACCAGGAAAAACAGGGCTTTATATAGGCTTAGGAATTACAATTTCAACTCTTTTTGCTTTGTGTTTCCCTAAAATAAAAGTTAAAATGATTCGAAAATTAAAACTCTACCTGAAATGTGGAAAGATAGCTGTCGGACCATTTAAATGGACTAAAAATGATTTCTGCCGGGGCTGGCTGATTACCGGCCAAACCGGTAGCGGCAAAACTATTTGCGCTATCAAAACCATCATTACTTCACTATTCCGTGACTGCCCCGACTGGGGCGGCGCGGTTGTGGATCAAAAAGGACAGTTTTACGAGCTTGTCCGAAAAGTAGCCGCTACTTTCGACGCGGAAGATAAACTGGTAGTTTTGCGTGTCAGGGAAAATGCTAGAAACAAATATAACCTTCTTTCTTACCCCGATATCCCATGGCGAACATACGCCGGAATCATAGTTGATACTGCCGAAAGCATAGGCGTAAGGTTTTCAGATTCATTCTGGAAAAACAGCGCTGAGGAGTTGATTGAAGTCATGCTCCAGTTAACCGCTGTCGGCAAAACTCCGACCTTTGCCGATCTATATGATATAATCAACGATAAAGAAAACATGCAAAGCCTTGTTGATGATTTAACCCTCATGAGTAACGCTCTTTCCGGCATCGAACAGGAAATGGCATTAAAGAAATTAAAGCATTTTATGAAGCTCTCACCAGGCCAGAAAGATGGTATACTTGGAGCCTGCAAAAACATGTTAAATTTCTTTGGAACTCCCGTTATCAGGGAAGTATTCTGCCCCGATTATAATACTGTAAATTTTCAAGACATAGACAAGGGAAAAATCTTTGTGATTTCAATGCCCCAGCGTTACAGCCGGGAACGAAATTATTTCAATACTTTTCTAAAATTACTCTTTGCAAATCACGCTAAATTTCGCTTTGATACTCCCGGTAAATACAACCTGATTGCTTTCATTGCTGACGAGGCACAACTGGTTGTTACCAGTAGTGAAATGTCATCAGATCATGATACTGTTGCGATAACAAGAGAAGCCAAAGCAACCTACATTTTAGCCACCCAAAGCATCACCAGTTTGGCTCCCAAACTCAATGCTGAAAAGCTAAATGCCTTGATTTTGAATCTCTCAAATCAGATTTATTTTACCGTCGCGGATTCCAAATCCGCAAAGCTGGTATCCGAAGTTTTTGGCGAACACACAGTAATCGAGGAAAGCAAATCAACGGGCAAAGGCGGCTCCAGCACCAACCGTAGAGAAGTGGAAAAACCGATTTACAAACCGTCCGAATTGAGGAATTTGGAAAAGTATCAATGCATTATAAGACACCCGGATGGACGGCATGAAAAGCTATATATGCCGCCTGTCGGTGATAACGGGAATGTTCCGTATTTTTATTATTGGGACAGATTTGGGGTCTTTGGATGGATGTTTTATTTGATTCAATGGAAATAAAAAACGCAATCCCATTGAGAACCTTTTTGACCTTAAAAGTCATTGAAAACCTCATTGAAAATTCCCATTGCGTATTTCATTGCAAATTCATTGAAAATTTCAATAAGCAAAAGCCTGTTTTTGAGCGTAAATATACTGTTTTGCAATGGAAAATTTCCATTGCGTATTTCATTGCAAATGATTGCAAATGAATGCAAATCCATTGAAAACCATTGCAAATGATTGAATATCCATTGCAAATGATGGAAAACCCATTGCAAATTTGCAATCATCATTGAGACACACTTAACTGAATTAAAATAAAGGAGTTACAGAAAATATTTTCATTGAAATTAACTTTTTTCAATGCAATAACATCGGGACGAGGGATATTGCGTCTACGAAAACACGATAACACCAAAACACAGCATATTTTGAGAGCATATTTATTCACACAATAAATGATAAATCAAGAATCATCTTTTTCTATTTTTATTCGATTATAATCCAAT
>Ga0307988_1000947_pt1 | contig 17950 bp, 10 predicted proteins | sample EllFjometagen183_FD_203166 | JGI IMG/M metagenome (GOLD analysis project Ga0307988, IMG submission 203166) | Marine microbial communities from Ellis Fjord, Antarctic Ocean - #183 | ecosystem: Environmental > Aquatic > Marine > Unclassified | place: Southern Ocean | collected 2014-10-08 | reverse complement strand
TTAATTTTGAATACGGATAAATACTTTATTTCATGCTTTATATAATACAGAAGAGAATAGTTAAAACAAACAATACCTGTCATTTCAAAAAACTCTTCAATCGTATAGAGGATGCAATATTTAAGAGAATTAATGCCATGGAGATCTGCCTCCTTTGCACCAAGCATTTCAAACCCGACAGCGCCTGATAAAAAAATTATACCGGAAGCGATAAACCATGTCCTGATTTTTAGCGGTAAGGCAACCAAAAATCGTAAATACACCAGTATAAAAAAGATAAGGAATATGCCATAGGGGATTACCCAGGGGAAGAAGAAAAACCCCTTGGCAGTAACAAGGTGTGTTGTAATATTTCCAATGTGCTCGTGGATTGCGCATATTTCATCAATTGCAAGATAGGCAAAGAGAATTGATAATACAAACCAGTATGCAGAATGGGCATATATTTTCCGATGTTTTGATACACTGATGATCAATAGGAAAAATGAACAAGAAAGAAGTATAAATCCGGAATAAAGTGCAGGGATATTGTTTTCATAGTCAAAATCAAACCAGGCCACAATATCAAAGATCTGGTAGCCGGTAATGCAGAAGAAGAAAAAAAGACCCAAAATGTTAATTGCCAATAAAAAAGCAACCATCATAAAAAGTGATAATGCAAATTTTTCAGGTGCAATTTTAATTTCCATTGAGCCGCATCTTATGGTACTCGGCAAAAAGTGAGCTCAGCCCGGACAAAATAGGATGCATTTCTACGGGATCCCTATTTACAAGAATTTGAGCAATTCTCTCTTCTTGATTATCCATTATAATTCGTCTCCCATTCAAATTTATTCTTAGTAAAATTAAAGTACTCTAAATGGTAGTGCAAGACAAATAATTTTTCAAAAACTGCTAAATTACGATGAATATATTATAAATCACACTATTGAAAAATATCCTTGAATGCAATTATCAGGAAATAAAGTTGAATGTTAAACTTACAAAAATCATATTGATTAGGACATTTTCAAACCACCTGTTTTGAAAGGCGGTGTTAGGATAATTGGTTGGTTATAATAAAATTCTTTTTTTAGTTCTTGAAAATGATCGTTTGATATGTTTGGGAATAAATCGGGTTTGATTTGATACAGAGTTGATAAATATTTAAAATTTTCTACAATCGACCAGGTACATATTTTATGTTGGTATTTTGGGTGGTATTTTTGTTGAAAAAGATATCTGCTTTTTAAATGATGTTCAAAACTTGAAAACGATTTCCATTGTGATTTATAAATACCATTTTACCGCCTGCTCTTCCTGTGTTTAATGTTATAATCCTATATACCTTTCCTGGAGATGAGGCGACCATAACTTCATTATATGGAACAGTGTATCCAATTCCAGGAGTCCAATTGTGAGAGAACTTTGCTTTAAAAAGAAATTTAGATTGACTAACATGTGGTCTTTCTAAATTAGGGCTCCTTCCATTATATAATTTATTACCTCCGTACCATTTATCAAAGTTTTCAATGGTAAATTCTTCGAAGCTCTGCTCCCTTGGGTCAGTATATCTTAGACGGCAGCAGGCCAGAAGAATATTCCTTGCCGACAGAAAAATATTCCACTATCAAAATATTACATTCTCCCAATAATTATGTAAAAAAAGTAACATTTTATGCGTTTATTCTATAGAATATTAGTACATTTAATTCCATATTAAAAGATAAATGTGACCTGACAAGAACAAAATTGTAAAAACCAAGATTTTAAAAAATCCCTGCATGGTCGAGCCTGTGCTGTTTTACATACGTCTAACTAATAAAAATAAAAAATTGTCCAAATATTGGCATAATCAATGCATTAACTAAAATAAAGTTTGATTTGAAGAGATTAATAAAATGGGTTCTAATGCGGGGAATTAAAAATGAAAAAATATTTAACTTCATCAATTACTATCGTGTTTTACATCATGATATTTGTAGCAACTACCCAGACATCTGTTTTAGCGATCCCTACAGTAGATGGTTTTTTGGGCCTAAATGAATACGCTAATTCATTTGAAGCTGGTTGGTACAACGGACACAATGAATCAGGAAGTCAATTCAAAAAAGATGGAAACCAAATGACAACAGGGTATTATGAATATGCCAATAACAACTTTTATCTATATCTGGCAGCACCACTGGAAGCAAAAAACATGATTTGGGGAAACGGCTTTACAGAGGAAGAAGCACTACAGTACTACCAGCATTGGGCTTCGCCTTCTGGAGGAGATCCGGCAGCGTTAGACGGCAGCAATGCTACACATCATAAGGACGGCTTCAATAAATTTTATAATGAGAAAGGCGACTTTGGCTCAATGACAGGAAGCGAGAAGCTCGTCATTGGGAGCACGGGGGACACGGGCAAGAAAGATAAGAAAGGCAAGAAAGATAAGAAAGGCAAGAAAGGCAAGAAAGATAAGAAAGGCAAGAAAGATAAGAAAGGCAAGAAAGATAAGAATGATAAGAATGATAAGAATGAAGGGATAACTGCCAATCTAAACGGTTCTACAGATACTATAAACACTCCTTGGGGGGAAGCAGTATATAAAGATTCCGTAGATTATGCCATCAGCCTTACTGGTAATAACAAGACAAATAGTTTCGGTTATGATATTCCAATGGCATTCGAATTCATGTTTGCGGGATTTGAACAAAGCGATATAAACGATCTCATATTATATATCCAGGGTAATGAATTAGGGTTTCACTTGTCACCCGAGCGTGGGGGATCTGCCCCAGTCCCTGAACCAGCCACAGTACTCCTTTTTGGCCTTGGTCTTCTCGGCCTTGCAGGAGTTAGCAGAAAAAAACAATAACAAATTATAGATTCAAACCATTAAGGCAGGGCCATCAAGTTGACCCTGCCTTTTTTATTGGAATTTACAATACAGTAATTGAAACCTTAATCATACTGCCTTTTTAGATTGCATTATATGTCATAGGTACCCCCAGTTTTAAAAAAAAACATCTTTTGTGTCAGAGTAAATTGATTCGTTATATGGAATATAGTACTATTTCAATCTATAGGATATAGCTCAAAATCAACAAGATCATTCCATTTTTCAAACCATGCATAAAATAGCTCTGGGTCATTTGCCTCCATCATCTGAAAACATATATTTTTTTCTTTGTTCATAAGATGCCCTTCTATTATTTTCGATTCTCTTTGTAATGCCAATTCTTTCAAAATTTCACCAAGATATTTTCTCAATTGGCCATAGATCATCTTTTTCCGATATTTTGGAATCCAGACCAAATGATACTTGCATTCCCAAGTCGTATGCTTTAATTTATTATAATTGTTCATCGAAAGTCTCCTATTTTGTGATCTTTGAGCGGTTCACACTATTGGAGACTTTCGTATATTCCCGGAATTGTCAAACTCTGGGAGTCTCTCCGGCTAAGCCGGAGGTTTACCCTTTTCAATTAAGATTTTATTGGAGATTTGATTTTTGAACAAACTTGAACTGACCCAGACGTTAAAAGAAAGATGCAACCTAACCAAACAGGAAGCAGATGAAATTGTAAAAATATTCTTCTCTGAAATGACCAATGCTTTTGCCAATGGGAATAGAGTTGAAATAAGGGGACTCTGTTCTTTCTTTATGAAAAAATACGAAGGCTACACCGGCAGAAATCCCAAAACTGCTAAAAAAGTTCAGGTACCTCCAAAGAAACTACCCTTTTTCAAGTGTGGTAAGGATCTGAAGGAAAGGGTTGATTATCCGGCCAATTGATGGTGAGGTTTATAGGAAACAAGATTAGTAATTCACTCATCCCCTGGAAACACTTCTTCATATTTCCATTTCTTTTCGGTTGAGGTCGAGTCTGCATTTAGGCCAATAATGATTTTGTTTTTCATCACCCGTGTGGGATTTGCGAGCATTCGTTCGGTCTTACTGATAAGTGTTGTGCTTACATCAGCCAAGTTGGAAAGGGCAGTGATGGTAAGACCGAGTTGTGTACGAATTCTTTTGAGATTGTTTTGTTTTACGTCGGGTTTATCTATATACTCAAACATGCTTTTCTTCAATTCGAATTGGCATTAAAACATAAATTGTTACTTCTTCTATATCCATCGTAAAAACTTAATAATTACAAGCAATAATCTCTTCCGTAAACTAATTCTGCACCCAATTTCTTTCATTGTGAGTATCCAGTTTAACAACTTCTTTGTCCTGGCTCATGCCTTTTCCTTTGCCAAAAATGACCACAATGGAACGGGCTTCAAAGTTAAGCACTGCTGGTGGAGGTTTTTATTAGAATTTAATATTGACGAATGGAGGTCTAAAGCGATTTGAGAAAACAATGTAATATTTTAGGGCAAAAAGTTTCGTTTTTCTAACTATTTATTCTCTTTTCCAAAAAACAAACAGGAATATGGGTATTGCCAGACAATTGACATTATTTTTTATAAAATAAAAAAGATCAAGTCTATTATTTTTTACCTGATATATTAAAATGTTATAGAGCTTTTATTGATAAGTGTTGATTAAACCGTTTAAATGGTATGTTTTGTGCATAATTTATTAGAACAAGAAAAAAAATTGACTGGACCGATCAAATAAAGGGAGCATATCATGGCCGGCAGAAAAAGAACTGTTGAAAGGCGAAGAAGCAAGCGATATAAAGCTGTTGAAGGAGCCTACGCTGCCATAAGCCCCAATTCTCACAAATTGGGTCAGATAATTGATATCAGCATGAGCGGACTTGCATTCAAATACATTGATACAAAAGGTGATGATGCAAATAAGCAAAGCCCTTCAGAAGAATCAATTTTTTTAAGCAGTACTGGATTTTATGTGGGTGACCTCCCATTTAAAACCGTTTCAGATAATGAGGTTACAGACACACCTTCATTCAGTGCAATGAAAGTTAGAGAAAGACATGTACAATTTACCGATTTAAGTTTTAAACAGCTTTTTGATCTTGATCATTACCTTAAGAATAATGTTTTTGACTCTATGTGAAAGCTTCCTCAACCGTGGTTTCTTTTTCAACTTCGCTTTCGATGATGATCTCACAGTCATGTTTCTTTGCAATACCATGCGCAACGGCCAGAACCACACCAAGGGCTTCTTTTCCCCAGCCTTGGCTTTTTTAAAAAATACAATATTCAAAATGTGGTATGAACAATCCTTTCAGTTTCAGATTTGAAATTACAATATATAGCCGGAAGCAAAATTAAATAAACCAAGATCCCATAAAAGTATATTGGAGATATAACAATGGATAATATTTATTAATGATAAGTTCATTTAAAAAGAAAGGACCCGTTGATGAGACGGACCCTTTAAGGAGCTAATCTGTAATAAAAACGAAGGTGCCCAAAATGTAAAGTGAAGGATTCATTCTTATTACATCAATGGAAAATATATTATAAAACAATATTGTTGTAAATAGGTATAACCCCTATTTTTATCAAAAATTTGCATTTAAAGACGGATATTGTGATAAAAAATATGAAATTCAAGCTTGGAGCTAATTTTGTATAATTGCTATTTTCCTTTTTGAAAATTCTTCAGAACACCACATATGGTATGGGCTGTTTTTTAGGCACTGGTGGGAAATTAAAATATATGGGAAAAGCCATCATCAAACGAATCAAGATCCCATTACGTTTTATTGGAGATAAAAAACATACCTGCATTTTTTTATCTTCGCACACGCCTATTATAAATATTTGATTAGCGAACTATTTTAGTAAGAACGCACAAAAATAAAATCACTGAAACATTATACCCAAAACAGTTTTCAAAATTTTACCTGTTTATTTCTACAGAATCGAACAGTTTTTTCTTGACTCCATTTACCTGTTCCCGTAAAATCAAATTACACATAAAGGGGGATCTCATGGAAAAAGCATATGGATATATCAGGGTGTCAGGAAAAGGTCAGATAAACGGTGATGGATTTGCAAGACAGGAAAAAGCCATCAATGATTATGCTAAAGCCAAAGGGATTGAAATTGTCCGGATATACAAAGAAAAGGGTGTTTCTGGGACGATTAAGAACCGACCGGCTTTAACTGATATGATGATATCACTTATACAGAACGGGCGTGGTATTCATACTGTCATCATTGAAAGAATCGACAGGCTTGCCCGTGATTTGATGGTGCAGGAAACCATCCTTGATGACATGAACAAAAACGGTGTCTCCATCATTTCTGTTACCGACGGTGACCTCTTGGAAAATGACCCTACCAGAAAACTTGTCCGGCAGGTCCTGGGGGCTATTGCTGAATATGATAAAGAAATGACAGTTCAAAAGCTCAGGGGTGCCAGGAATAGGAAGAAAGCTCTAACTGGGAAGTGTGAAGGCCGGAAGTCCTACCATGAAAGCAATCCAGAATTGATAGCTGAAATCAAACGACTCCGGCGTAAACCAAGGAATGGCAAAAGATTGTCAATCAAGAAGTGTGTGGAAAGTCTAACCACAGCCGGTTTTAAGACAGCCACAGGTAAGTCGTTTACTGTATCAAGGCTTGAGAATGTGATTTATAAGAGCATGAGGTAAGGTAAGATGTGTTAGAGGTAATTGAAGCAAGGGCAATGTTCATAAAAAAGGGTTATAGGTGAAAAATAATTAAATCGAACATGTAGAGCAAAATTCGTCAGGGGAAGAAGGCTGCAGGCTATTCGTTTATCTATATAATTGGGAATTGAATTATAGACATAGTCCACACCATTTCAGAATGGGTATCTGTCAATTTTATCTCCAATATACAGTAATGGAGTTTTGAATAATTTGATTCTTCCTCTTACCATATAATTGATTTTTTAATTTGAGGCTGAAAGTTTGGCCTATACTATATGTGGTATTGTTGGAAATTTTAAAAAAGAGATATCCGCATAATCGGTTGTTGGTTAAGAGGTTTGGTGTTAGGGTATAAAAAGAGGGAAAGGAGCAATTATGGACAAGATAAGTATCGCACATCTAATAGATAAAGAACTGGAAGAGGCAGCTGAGTTGGCGAGCAAGGCTTTTATTCCAACACCGCTTGTTAAGAGAGTGATGAATGGAGATGGAGAAAAGCAGCGAAAAGGACTACAAATGGGAATGAAGCAATTAATTGGTCACCCCAAAGGAGAAGTGCTGATCGCAAAACAAGACAATCTCTTGGCAGGGGTAATGCGTATGGTTGAATGGCCAGACTGTCAAAAAGCAGCTATGCCGTTATTTGTTGTACCTTTTGCCTTTTTGGTTATGGGTCGAGCAGCCATAAATGTTTACAAATTCCGTAAAGCATGGAATTTATATGACCCTAAACAACCCCACTGGCACCTGGACCCACTCTGTGTTCTCCCAGGGTTACAAGGGCGGGGTATTGGTAGTGCTCTCTTAACACGATTTTGTGAACGTGTGGATGAGCAGAAGATGGATGCATACTTAGAAACAGACCAACCCAATAATGTGCGTCTTTATGAGCGCTTTGGTTTTAAAGTCAAAAAGACTGGATCTGTGCTCGGAGTGCCCAATTGGTTCATGTGGAGAACCGCTCGTTAGCAAATAGAAAAACATAGGTATTATGCTTAATTATTTGAGATTATAGTCCAAAAATTATCATTACCTTTCTTTCTGGGGGGGAGCTGAGTCAAGTATTATTATCCCTGCCATGAATTTTTCAGGATTAAAAATATGAATGATACCAAAATAATACTTCACTAAAAATCATCAAGAATAACTGATGTCGATATAGCCCTGGTATCTTTGAGTATCAGTCTTTAGAAAAATTGAGCAACCTCATTCAATTTGCTCTCCAATTAACTTGAACGCTATCTTGGAAAATTTGATTATTCCTGTTCTCATATAATTGATTTTTAATTCTGAGGATGGGAAATCTATCTATACAAGATGTGGCATTCTGGAAATATTTACTAAAACCGGATTGGTGAAAGAAGCGCTCGGTAGTTTGTTTGATTTGACTCAGTCTCCAGTATTTTGGAGGATGACCACTTTGTGAATCCATGTTTTTTAAACAACTGTTACATTTATATTAATTTTTGCCTCTTTCATTTTTGCTACAATTTTTGCTTATTAAACAAGTGAATTCGGATTGACTTTTATTATACGATCCGATAATTCTGGAGAGGGATTCTATAGAGCCCATTATATATGATAACTTATTGCAATTTTCAGCTCTCCCACTGATTCTGAATAGAATCCTTTTTTAATCTTAACCAATTTTCAAATATGTGTATCCGTTGGTGGAGCTGTGAACAGGATAATCGGAGGCATTAATAAGATATTCGGATTGAGGCGGATCATGGGGCAGGCAAGTTGTCCTGGACTATTCTTTGTTAAGGCAATTACAGGAATAAATAAAAGACAAGATGCAGAGCACTATAGTTCTCTAATTGAATTAGAAGGCAAAATAGCAAAAATACCGGAAGGATAATATGAACAAGTACATTCTTGCTTTATTAATGTTGTGTTTAATCGGCTACGAGGTTCAAGCCAGCAATACTGAGAAAATCCACTTTATAATTACCCAAGTAGTGAAAGGACCCCTGGCTGATCAAGGGAAAAGAACACTAGAAGCTGCTTATTCAAAATTAGGTTACACGATTGAATTTGAATTTCTGCAAAGCGAGCTTGCGTTGCAAAAAAGCAACGAAGGTCTAACGGATGGTGAAATGCTTCGTGTTGTCGGTATTGAAAAGAACTATCCGAACCTTATTCCTGTACCTGTGCCTTACCTGGTAGCTGAAAATGTATTATTCGCAAGTGAAGATTGGTCCAAGGAGGTCAAGGAATGGGATGATTTAATACCGATTGTTAAAGACCAAGCCCGCATCGGATTACGAGTCGGCCTAAAAAAAGCAGAGCAGCAACTGAATTCTCGAAATATTCCTTATACAGGAACCCAAACAACTGAAGAAGCAATGGAGATGCTTTCGGAGGGTCGGATCAAGCTGGTATATGAGGAACGTCTAACTGGTCTGGCAATAATCAAAAGGCTTGGGCTAAAAAATGTGAAAGCTCTTGAACCTCCTTTAGATAGTGTTGCACTTTATCACTATGTGTATAAACGCAATGGTTTTCTTATTCCAAAATTAGAGAAAACATTTATAGAAATACTAGTCGGGTCACAGAAGAAGAAAGAAAAACAACTGGATCTCACCCCCGAGGAGCAGGCCTGGCTGGCTGAACATCCGGAAATTACACTCGGATTTACTTCGCAAATCCCACCGCTTGTTATTGAAGGAGAGAATGGCAAGCATTCAGGCATTCTTGTAGATATCTACAATGAACTGGAATCCCTGACAGGGATGAAGATCAAAATCGATCTTGGCGAGTGGACCTCGATAATTCAAAAAGCCAGCGATGGGAAGATTGATGGATTGCTTGCTGCTGTACCCGGTTTAGCTGACTCCATAGGACTCATCACTACGCAGGGCATAATCCCTACTACACCCACAGTTTTTGCCAGAGACGACGCACCTTTCGCGATTAACGCAGTAAAGGATCTTGAAGGGAAAAAAATTGCAGTCTTGAAGGGTACTCACTTGGTTGAGAAAGTTTTAGAGCCCCATAAGGATGCCATTGAAATTGTTGAAACCGACTCCGCGCTCGAGATGATGAAAATGGTGTACGAAGGTAAGGTTGATGCTGCATTTGGCCTGAATCATCAAAATTATACCATCCATAGCAATCTGCTTTTTAGTGTTAACCCTGTCTTTTTTGCTGATCAATATCAGTCATATGGTGTCACAGCCGTACGACCTGACTGGCCCGAGTTGGTCTCAATTTTGAACAAAGGCTTGAATGCCATGGGTAATGCCAGGCTGAATGCAATTAACAAAAAATGGACTCAGGTGGAAGAAAAAAAGGTGGCTGAGATCAACCTTACACAGGAAGAACAAGCCTGGTTGGCTGAACATCCAATAATAATGTCTGCAGCAGACTACGATTTTCCCCCATTTTCTATAGTCAATGAGACCGGAGAAGCAGATGGGTTTTCTGTTGAGCTTTTAAAGGCAAGTGTCAAAGCGATAGATTCAGATGTTAAGTTCTACAGCGCACCATGGGCAGAGATTAAAGAGGAATTAGCAGTTGGAAATTTAGATGCCTTACCAGTTGTTGGAAGGACTCCAGAGAGAGAAGCAGATTTTGATTTTACTGTTCCCTACATAACCATTTATGGAAAGATTTATGTCAGAGTAGGAGATAGTAGAATCAGAAGAATAGAAGATCTTGAGGATATGCAGGTTGTTGTGAAGAAAAAAGATAATGCAGAAGAATTCGTAAATCGAATCCAAATTTCGAAGAATATCATAGCCTTAGATTCGTTTGAGGAAGCATTTACCCTTCTTTCAGAAGGTAATTATGATGCAATAATTGCAAATGAAATTGTGGCTTCCCGAGTATTAGATAGTTTGGGAATTGATAACATTGTTTCGGTATTGAGGGTAGATGAGTTTAAGCAAGATTTTACTTTCGCAGTAAAAGATGGAAATAAAGAATTATTGGCACTTCTTAACGAAGGATTATCTAGGGTTATAGCTGATGGAACTTATGATAGATTGCATGCCAAGTGGTTTGGGGCACCACAACAAATTCTACTTACAGAAGAGGAGCAAGCCTGGCTGAAAGCCCACCCCGTCATTCGATTTACTGGGGATCCCGACTGGCTTCCCTTCGAAGCGTTTAGTATGAATGGTGAATACCAGGGAATTGTTGCCGACCATCTTGATCTATTTGAAGAACGCCTGGGAGTGCAATTTAAGCGCATCCCCACCAAAGATTGGTCGGAGTCCATCCAAAAAGCTTTGGATTATGACGTTGACGTTATCTCAGAATCCCCTGGATCAGTTATCACCCCTAAATTCCTGTTCAGCCAACCATATCTATCTTCGCCCATTGTATTGATGATGCCATCGAATGCTGAACGCATATCCCGCCTGGCGGAATTAAAGGGAAAACGGGTCGTCCTGGTCAAGGATTATGGATATGTCCAGGATATCCTGAAAGCCTACCCCGACTTCCCCTTTGTTTATGTCAAGACTGTTCGTGAAGGACTGGGAATGGTGGCTACCGGCCAGGCTGATGCGATTGCCTGTACGCTTGCGCTGGGTGGATATCTTCTCAATGAGTTGCATCTGCATAATGTTCATGTTGGTGGTACAACCGAGTTTTCCATGACGCTCAGTCTGGCTGCTCGAAAAGATTGGCCACTACTGCAAGGCATCCTGGATAAAGCTATCCAATCGGTGACCAAGGAGGAACGGTCGCGCATCATGACAAAATGGGGCGCGAATAGGAATACTCAAAAAGACATGTATCTGAGTGAGCCCATAACTTTAACTAAAGAAGAAAGCGCATTTCTAAAAGTACATCCAGAGATTGAAATCGGCTTAATGGATGCTTGGCCACCTATGGATTATGTTGGTAAAAATGGAATCGCCATAGGAATTGGAGCTAAGTATGTCCATGCATTAAATCTCCAGTTAGGGGGTGTCCTAAAAATAAAATCAGCGCCATGGAAAGAAATATATGAGGCAGTTAAGGAAAAACATCTCGCTGGTCTGATGGGGATTACTCCCAGATCTGATAGGGAACCGTATTTTAATTTTACCTCATCTTATGTCACTGTTCCTCATACAATCATTGCTCGCAAGGGCAGTAAATACGCAAACGCGATTATAGACCTGAAAGGAAAGCAAGTTGCTGTAGAAAAAGGTTTTTTCATATCAAAGGTGTTAGCAGAAAAGTATCCGGATATTTCTGTCCAAGAATACCAAAGTACAAGTGCTTCAATGGACGCAGTTTCTAAAGGAGTGGCTGATGCTTATATCGGCAATCGGGCAGTGGCGCTCTATCTTATAGAGCATGAATTAATTTCAAACCTTGTTTTTCAGGGAACTATCAAAGAAACCGCTTCAGTCAATGCCATCGGTATTCGTAAGGACTGGCCGATCCTGAAGGATATTTTACAAAAAGCCTTGAACAACATATCTGCTGAAGAACGGCGTAGTATCTTAGGTCACTGGGTCTCACCACAAGAAAAATCAACTGAACAAGCACAAAAGTTAAACCTGACAGCAGAGGAGAGCCATTGGATTGCTAATCATCCAAAGATCCGAGTTCACAATGAAATGGATTGGCCGCCTTACAATTATAATGAAAGCGGAAAACCTCAAGGGTATTCCATTGATTTTATGAATTTAGTCGCACAAAAGGCAGACCTTCAAGTTGAATTCATCTCGGGTCCAACCTGGGATGAATTCCTGAATATGGCCCAAGACAAAAAACTCGATGTGATGCTCAATATCGCTAAAAGCAAAGAAAGAGAGAAGTCTCTGGAGTTTTCCTCTCCCTACATCGCTCTCTCACACCGCATCGCCTACAAAAGTGGTGATGGTCCATATAATCATATCTCAGAGCTGAGACAAAAGAAGATTGCGGCTGTAAAGGGTTTCTTCTTAACTTCATTTTTAAGAAAGAACTATCCCGATATCGAATTGGTTTTAGTTCCAAATTCATATGATGCGTTGCTTTCCGTCGCAAGAGGAGAGGCTGACGCAGTGATAAATGATTTTGCCGTCTTACGTGACCTAATGGACAAACTACGCATAACGAACCTCACGCTTTCTCCACCATTAGATTTTAAGGAAATTCCAACTATTGATTTACATTTTGCGGTTCGTAAAGACTGGAAAATTTTAGCAGGTATTTTGGACAAGGCGATAGGCAATATTTCCCATCAAGAGAGATCCAATCTTCAAGAAAAATGGTTGTTTCATAAGACTGAGCGACAATCCCAGGATACTACAACACCTGAAACTATATCCCTGGGTGAGTTCACCCGGCAAATATTGACTAAAGGAATGCTGCTCCTGATTATCGCAGCTGTTGTGATTGGAGCGCTGTTCTTTTTATTTCAACGGTATTGGGGAGATAAACTGGATACCCTCTTTCAGTCGAACCTTTCGATCTGGTTGAGTATATCAGCTATTGGGATTTTTCTAACTGTCATTTTTGTTATTGCCCAATTGGCGCTTCAACAAATTGAAAAGCAAATCAGAGAAGATATAGCAGTATCGCTTAATACGGTTGTTCAATCTTCCCATGAAGCATTGGCAGTATGGGTAAAAAATCATAAAAACTCCTTACGTCAATTGTCTTTTGATCCAACTCTACTATCCCTTACTCAAGAACATCTCAAAGTTTCACCAGACCGGGAAGCACTCCTCAAAAGTACTTCATTAAAAGAACTTAGAAGTTTTTTTGATAATAACCGGGATCAGTACGGTGACATTGGATTTTTTATTATCAATCCAGATAATATCAACATTGGTTCCATGCGTGATACCAATATTGGTGAAGTCAATCTCATTGCAAAGCAACGCCCTGCCATACTGCAAAAAGCGTTTAGAGGTGAAGTGGTATTTGTTCTGCCTGTACAATCTGATGTCCTGTTGAAGGAACAAAGCAATATTACCAGCCGGAAGCCTCCCACAATGTTTTTTGCAGCCCCCATTAAGGATAAAAAAGGAGATGTGTTGGCAGTAATGACTCTGCGAATCGATCCTACTCGTGATTTTACACGGTTGACTCAAATTGGACGGATCGGTAAGAGCGGAGAAACATATGCATTTGACGGGAATGGACTAATGATTTCAGAAAGCCGCTTTGACGAACATCTGCATAAAATTGGTCTGACCCAGCCAGGGGTTTCAGGAATCTTAAATATCCGGGTTAGTGATCCGGGTGAAAATCTGCTGGAAGGCCATCAGCCGCCAGACTCGCAAGATCAACGTCCACTCACATTCATGGCTTTGAATGCTGTATCCGGAAAATCGGGAATTAATGTGGAGGGGTACCGCGACTATCGAGGAGTCAAGGTACTTGGTGCCTGGATGTGGGATTCGGAATTTGGTTTTGGAATCACAACAGAAATTGATGAAGAAGAAGCCTTAAACACATTCTATATTACCCGAATTATTGTTATTGGCGTACTTGGGATTACATTGTTACTTTCTATTTTACTGACAGGGATAAGTCTGTGGTTAGGTCGAAAAGCGAATAAAATATTGAGCAAGTCCCGTGATGAATTGGAAGAAAAGGTGGATGAGCGCACAAATGAACTTTCGCTTAGTGAAAAGAAGCACCGATTGCTTTTCGAAACAATGGAGCAGGGCGTCATATATCAGGATTCCAGTGGAGCCATCGTAGATGCCAATCCCACATCCGAAAAGCTCCTGGGGCTTTCCATTGATCAAATGTGCGGCAGAACTTCAATTGATCCAAGGTGGAAAGCTGTTCATGAAGATGGTTCTGATTTTCCGGGAGAAACTCACCCCGCCATGGTTGCTTTAAAAACTGGGGAATCAGTAAAAAATATTATTATGGGAGTTTTCCATCCTCAAGATGAAGATTACCGATGGATTTTGATCCATGCAATTCCGCAGTTTCGGGCCAATGAACAAAAACCGTACAGGGTCTATACGACCTTTAGCGATTTAACAGAACGGAAAAAGACAGAAGAAGAACTTAGAAAACTGTTTTTTGCCATAGAAGCAAGTCCAGTGATGGTCGTCATTACCGATACGGAAGGACAAATTGAATATGTGAATCCAAAATTCACTGAAATTACCAAATTTACAAAGGATCAGACGATTGGAGAAAACCCAAATATATTAAGTTCCGATTTTCATTCCAAAGAGTTTTTCGAGAATATGTGGTCCACTATTCTCTCAGGAAAAGAATGGCGTGGAGAGATTTATAATAAATGTAAAAACGGAGAATTTATTTGGAATTCAGCCATAATTGCTCCAATCACAAATACCGATAACGAAATCACCCATTTTGTGTCCATGCAGGAAGATATTACCGGACGTAAAAAAGCAGAAAAAGAGCTTCAAAATGCCAAAGAGGTTGCTGAAGCCGCCACCAAGACCAAAAGCGATTTTCTGGCCAATATGAGTCATGAAATCCGGACCCCAATGAACGCCATTATCGGAATGAGTTATCTTGCCATGGAAACCAATTTAACGCCAAGGCAACTTGATTATCTTAATAAAATTGATATATCAGCCAAATCTCTTTTGGCGATTATCAATGATATTTTGGATTTTTCAAAAATCGAAGCCGGCAAGCTTTCCATTGAAACAACCGACTTTAACTTATATGAAATCCTTGAAAATGTGGTCACTCTTTCCATGGAAAAGATCTCAGAAAAAGGCGTGGAGCTGTTCTTTAATGTGGATCAAAATGTGCCCTCTGTCCTTTTAGGTGATCCGGTGCGCATCGGCCAGGTCTTTAACAACCTTTTAAGCAATGCCGCTAAATTTACCGAAGACGGAGAGATAGAGCTGACGATAACAGTAAAGGAAAAACAGGAACAAACATTGACCCTGGAATGCGCAGTCTCAGACACAGGGATCGGTATGACAGATGAACAGGCTGCCAAACTGTTTCAAAAATTCAGCCAGGCGGATACCTCCACAACGCGGAAATACGGAGGAACTGGGCTGGGACTTGCCATTACTCGTCAGCTGGTAACTCTCATGGGTGGTGAAATTCAGGTTAAAAGCAATCCCGGCAACGGTTCGACCTTTTATTTCACTGTCCAGACAGGATATCGGGAAGACCAACGTAAAAAGAAACAGGACCGGATACTTCCTGTTGACTTGAGAAATCTAAGGATTTTATTGATAAATGACAAACCACAGGTCCTAAATAAACTTACACAATTGCTGGAATCTTTTTCCTTTATCGTGGATGCGGTTTCAAGCATCGATCAGGCCATAACGGGAAACAATACCTACCAACTGGCTATTGTTGAGTATACCTCAGCATCCATTTTTCTTGACACTCCTGCATTGTCGGATACGCCTGTTATTTTTCTTGCATTCATTACCCAGATACAAGATGCAGAGACACTGATAAAGAATTTAGACCATGCCAATGTGATGCAGAAACCCTTTCATCCATCCGGAATTTTCAATGCCATTGTTGACCTCTTCGGATACAGGGATTTCAGGATAGAAAGGCGCAAAACTCTTCATCATAAGATGTCAAGCGATTATGCACCTATAAAGGGGGCAAAGGTGTTGCTTGTAGAAGATAATATTATGAACCAGCAGGTGGCACAGGAATTGTTAAGCAAAACCGGGGTTGGGGTGACCATTGTTGAAAACGGCAAAATTGCCATTCAGGCAGTTCAAGACACCACATTTGATCTTGTGCTCATGGATATCCAGATGCCGGTCATGGATGGTCTGACAGCCACAAAAAAAATCCGTCAGATGGGTGGGCACTTTAAAACATTACCCATCATCGCCATGACCGCCCATGCCATGAGCAGCGACCGGAAAAAAAGCCTGGAAGCCGGTTTGAATGACCATATCACCAAACCCATCGATCCTGAAGCACTCTATGAATGCCTGGTTCAATGGATTGATCCGTCAAAAATCAAATCTTCTGATACGGATTTGTCAAATATACAGGATAATGCTTGGGATTCAGATTTCACTGATTGGGCGGCTCTTGGAGAAAAAATGCCGGATATCAATATGGGTGCGGGATTGAAACAAGTGGCCGGAAACAGGGAACTGTATCTCAAGCTGCTAAAAGATTTTGTCAGGGATTATTCTGACGTCACCATTCAAATTAAAACAGCCTTAGATGGAGAGCAACCGGAAGCAGCTATACGAATTGCCCATACCATAAAAGGGTTGTCTGCCACCATCGGTGCCATGGATCTTCACCATGAATTTAAAAGACTGGAGTCTGTATTAAAGAAGAATAAGACCGGCATTGACACGGCGATTGACGCGTCACAGACTGCGCTTGAAAAAATTATCAGCCAGATCTCTGAGACCATTCCAAAAACACAAGAAAAAGAAGTTTCAGATGAGATCGAAGTGAGTACAAATGATATAAAAACGATTATCATCCCAAAACTCAAAGAACTGCAGAACCTAATTGCTGTTAATGATATGTCTGCTGAAGATCTTTACTTAGAAATAAAACCTGAACTTGACATACTTCTGCCCCGTGAATCAAATCAATTATGGCAGGCTATTGATTCTTTTGATTCCAAAGGTGCAGTAAAAATGTTGGAACAAATTATTTTAAAAATAGAAATTCCTGAATAAAGGAGATACCTAATGGCTAAACAAAAAATACTCGTAGTTGATGACACTCCTGCCAATATTAAAGTGCTGAGTGGTCTTTTAAAGCAAGAATACCAAGTCAGTTATGCAACCAATGGTTTTGAGGCATTAAAAATTGCACAATCAAAGAATAAACCTGATCTGATTTTGTTAGATATAATGATGCCTGAAATGGATGGATATGAAGTCTGCCAGACGTTAAAATCAGATGAACTGACACAGGATATCCCGATCATTTTTGTTACGGCAATGGATGAAGTAAAAGATGAACAAAAAGGTCTCGACATGGGTGCTGTTGATTATATCACCAAACCCATCACTCCCCCCATCCTTCTGTCACGTGTCCGTACTCACCTGGAACTTAAGCTCCACAGGGATAATCTGGAAGGGCTTGTAAAAAAACGGACAATACAACTGGAAGAAAGTCATCGTGCTGCTATTTTCATGCTGGGTGAGGCAGGACATTTTAACGATACTGACACAGGCGTCCATATCTGGCGCATGGCTGCTTATTCTGCAGCGATTGCAAGGCAACTTGACTGGACCAGCCAGGATATCGAATTACTGGAGCTTGCCGCCCCCATGCATGATACCGGGAAAATCGGAATTCCGGATGCTGTTTTGAAAAAACCTGCCAAGTTGGATAAAGAGGAATGGCAAATAATGATGATCCATTCTGAGGTTGGCCACCGCATTCTGTGCCAAAGCGACGCTGCCTTGTTTAAACTGGCAGCTGAAGTTGCCATGTATCACCACGAAAAATGGGATGGCAACGGGTATCCGGAAAAATTAAAAGGG
>Ga0307988_1000946_pt1 | contig 17954 bp, 18 predicted proteins | sample EllFjometagen183_FD_203166 | JGI IMG/M metagenome (GOLD analysis project Ga0307988, IMG submission 203166) | Marine microbial communities from Ellis Fjord, Antarctic Ocean - #183 | ecosystem: Environmental > Aquatic > Marine > Unclassified | place: Southern Ocean | collected 2014-10-08 | reverse complement strand
CGTTTCACGTATTCCTGAAAACTACCAAACCAGCGAAATTGAATGGGGGGAAGCGGTCGGCAAGGAGGAATGGTAAATGCCCGCATACATCCCGAAACAAGGGGATATTATCGCTGTCAATTTTGATTCCCAATCCGGGCATGAACAGAAAGGGCGGAGACCTGCCTTTGTCATTAGCAAAAACCTCTTTAACCAAAGTACAGGTTTGGCAATTGTTTGCCCAATAACAAACACCAATCGTGACTTTCCATTTCATGTCCCTATTCCAAAGGGCAGCGATTTGACTGGTTTCATAATGGTTGAGCAAGTTAAATCGGTTGATTTCCGAACTCGCCGTGCAAAACGGATTGCGTATTAGGGGACGTTGTTGACAAAGTATACATTCTCTGATATATTTTCTCACAGTCAGAAAAACAGGGGGAATATTTGCCATATTCCATAATCGTCGTCACGGGCGATCCTGCATTTGTTTCAGAACCGCTATAAGTCCATTGTCTGTGAAGAAGATCCATGTTTTATGGAATTGGTCCGGTACATTCATTTGAACCCCCTAAGGGCCGGGAGTCGAAAGCAGCCGTTACCGAAAATAAGGAAGCAACTGACTGCGAAGTTTGTTAGTGAATATGGTTTGTCATTGGCCGAGGCAGCCAGACAATTGGGTATATCCACATCGGCCGTCGCTCAAATTATCAGAAGGGATCGGTAAGTATAATTTGTCAACAACGTCCCCATGTCCACACGATGGAACCGCATCCCTTGATCTAGCATACGAAGTGGCACAGGATTTTGGCGTTGAGCCGAAAAAAGCAAGGCGAATTGCCAGGGAAGTGGGTGTGGCCATCAGATCCTGGCGCAAGGACGCTGCCCAATGGGGTGCAAGCAAAGAAGAAGTGGAACTTATGCGTTCCGCGTTTGATCATGAAGACTTGCGCAAGGCTCTGAAATGAACTCTTCAATAGATGCTCTTCCGTTTTTGAACAACACCCCCACCGCATTCCATCAGATCTGCGCACCATTGGGGGTTACTTTTTTTATGGGGTTTTCATGTGATTGTATGAAAACGAATTGGAAAAACCCCAGAAGAATCAAAAGTGGTTTATGAAACAAATCTGTTTTTCAAGGAATGTGACAAAAACGCATTTACTGGTGTATACTCTTGAAAGCCAAATTCACCCCATTACGCTGAAAATAAGGAGGTCAGATCGTGAGCAGGGTTTTCGGAAAAAAATTTATGGCCATTTTTTTGTTTCTGGTGCTTTCAGCCCTTTTGAGCCTGAGCGTCGGTTGCGATAACAGCACTTCCAACAACACTTACCCAGAAAGCGGCCACGGTACTGTATCTGGAACAGTCGTGGGTGTGGATCCATCCGGCGCGGTGGTTTCACTGCTGGACAGTTCGGGGCGGGAACTGGCGAGCAACACCACGCCTCTTTCAGCAGACGGCCATTATTATCTTGAACTGCATACCCCCATGCCTGAAACGGACTATCTCGTCGCCCGAGTCACGCGAAACGGCCGATCTCTGCGCGCACTGGTCACAGGATTTTCCGAAGGGGATGACTACGGAGAAGAGGATACCTTTATCTCTCCAGCCACTGAGGCGGCTGTCCAGCTTTGCTCACTGGGTCACACCGTAAGCCTCCATGATTATGTCCTTTTTCTGCAAAGCTGCGTCAATGGCGCATTTGAACTGAACCTGCCGAATTCTTACGGCTTTCCCTACCGGGAGCTGATGAATGAACTGACCGACAAGACGGCCGCTTATTTTGGCGGGGATATGGAATCCCTCCCCAATGAAGAACAGATTGCGCAGATGATCATTTCGTCCAACCATCCGCTCGGGGTGTCACTGCCATCCATTATGCCACAGGGCTATCCGGTGCAGCGCGCCATCATCACCGAGAATGGAAACGCTCAGCTGATTATCGGCTATGATCCCGAGGACTCCACTGTCAGCGCCGCCCCCATTCAGTTGGAAGCCTCAACCCATGAGGACGGCAGTTTTCGGTGGAACCTGTACCGGCTGGATTTGGGGAGCAATGTCCTGAAATCCGCAAGCATCCGAATCGTCGAAAAAAATCCCATGGGAACGACCGCTGTACTCACCCTTTTTTCTTCATCAGACATGCCCCCGCAAATCTTCTCAGCCGATGCGGTTATGCCTGAAGCCGGTGGAATCGTTGAAGTGGCCACCAGCAATGTAAGTGCACTGATTGACCCGGACGGTTCCGGTCTCGCTGTCCAGGATGACAACATCAACGCCCCCTTCGTGACGACGTTTAATCAGGATGTTCAGTCAAAAGACGTAGAAATTCAACTGGGGCTCCAGCCGGTCGGTGGGAAAACCACTCCCCTGGAAACTATTCCCATTGGCAGCGGTAAAATTTTTACAAGCAAAGTGATTTCATTGACTGAGTCAACGCATCAAGACAGGCTGGTGGTCGCGTCCATTGTCGCGGGATCAACGGTTCTCTATGCAGTGGAAGATTTTATTGATCTGACCCGATATCAAAGCTCGACCCCCATGCTGGCTGGTTATTCTCTGCGTCAGACCCGTGCCGACAGTGAAGATATGTACAACAGCCTTTTAAACAGCCATGACGTCAATTATCAACCGGTGGATGCGGGCAACGCCTATTCCCATTACATTCTGGACCTGGACCGGCTGCTTCAGTCAAAGGCCATTTCCGGCTGGAAAGAGACTCAATACGGCAGCAATCCCCCGGAGGATGGGCTTGGACGAATTCCCCTGATTTTCGTACACGGATGGCAGGGAGATGTGGGCTATCGCAGTTCCGCCAGGCTCAGCGACTGGAAGCACTCCCCGGTCCTGAGCCTTTACGGGTTCATCAGTTTTTACATGGGGACTCCGGAACTGAACCAAAAATATCACATATACCTCATGCACTGGCCCAGTTACAAACATATCGATTTCAGCGGTAATCTGTTCAGCAAAATGCTTCACGATGTAAAGGTGAATCATCCCCGGACCGATCTGGGCATGGGGATGAATGATCCCGGAACCGGAGTTGTGGTGATGACCCATTCCACCGGGGGATTGATCACCCGTAACGCCATTGAAACCCATTCGGCCTTTGCCGGGGAGAGTGACAAGTATGCCCTGTTGCGAAAAGCCGTTTTGCTGGCAAGCCCCAATCATGGCACGCCCCAGGCGGTGAACACCTGGCCCAACAACTGGTCAAGGCTCACCCATATGGATGTGAGCACCCAGGCTACCGCGGACCTGGAATGGGATTCATTTGACAACAGAAGTCGATTGTATTTTTCGCTGGGTGCGGGTCTGGCAGGGCATCATTTCAGCTACAAATCGGACCGGAGCCAGAGCCGCTGGGTCGCCGATATCGAGAATGTACGCGATTTCGATTCCCACTACCTGAACATTCTGGGAAACATGAAGGCCGCCACCTATAACCCGTGGCTGCTCTGGTTCACCCGCAATTTTTCCGGTCTAAAGGAACCGCTGTCCCCCAAATATATTCTCTACAGCGGCTGGACGCGAATCATTACGGATCCAGGGAATTTTGTTTACAACAGTCCGTCATTGGGTTTCACTCAGACCGTCATTGCCATGTCCGGATATCACAATGATTCGGTCCTGCCCGTCTGCTCAAACCTCATGGCCACCCGTACCGACCAGAAAGGGTTTTATCTCCCTGCCCCGGATCCCCAAATCGCCATTAAACAGGACTGGTATCCCGATTCCACGCTGTATGGGTTCGACCATAAGAGCGAAAACTGGAACGTTATCGTCATCGGCAATGCCAAAGACCATCCCCTGAATGTGGGTTTTCGAATGATCTGGGACTTTGATCACATTCAGATTCGCGCAGGCGCCTTAAGCACCGTCAGCACGAATGACCTGAGCCGGCTCATTGATGCACCGCTCGATACGGACATCGTCGTCACGGATGATTTCTGGTCCAGTGACGGCCGGACCGGTTATCTGCGCGGCGCAGTGACCTACAACACCGGTAAAACCCCATCGGATGAGGAACTTGACAAAATGACCAACCGTCTAAAGGCAGACCCGCTTTTCCTGATCCTGGAAAAAGATCTGCTGGATATTGCCGGATAGTCAAAACGGGGCCACTGCAATGTATATATTATTTAGAAAGGCAATATCACGAAGCCTAATAACAAAAATCCGTAAACAACTATATCGTCACAAATCTGATAACCATAGATGCCACAGAGATATTGTTTGTCAAATATATAGATATAAAAAGCCACATATATCTGCTTATATATCGACAACTGATGCTAAAGGAGATGAATGGGGATCAGTCGTTAGAAGCTTTTTTAAGCTTAGGGTTGCTTCCGTTGAAGATGATGCACATTACTATTTGAAAAATAGAGAAAAACTGTCTTTATCTGAAAAAGCAGATATGATTATAAGGGGGGAAGAAACTAATTTTAAGACAATTCATATATATGAAAAATACTCTGATGGTTCTTGGGATATATTAGATAGAGAGCCTTATGTCTATGATGGTCCCGCAATTTACGATGGCGAAATGGAATATGGATGGATTGAGCCGAAATAATCCTCACCAAAATCGCCACCAACTTTATACGGTAAGTCTTTCGACTTTCCAGGAGGAGAAAAAAAATGACACTATGTCCAATGGCCATTGCGGTTGGCTGCAAGAAATGCCCTGTTTTTTCAGTGTGCCCACTGAAAAGCATTATCGGAGACTACATCAAGAAGGAAGAGCCAAAACCAAAGAGCAGCAAGGCTGAAAAATCTTCGGGGACAAGCAAAAGCAAGAAATGATTGCTTTTCAGGCACATCCTTTTTAAATTGCTGATGAAAAAAATGGCTTTGCCATTGTTTACCTTCATGTTCAGGCAATCACATTGGTGCGGGTGCGCTGTGCCATATCAATTCCATATAGCCACTGAAGGAGATACCATGAACCATTTTCAAAACCACCGTTTGATAACTGTTTACGTCCTTTGCATGGGGATGGTGAGTCTGGTGCTTTATGCTTGCGGGGACGATACCGTCAATGTTGTTGCGGAAAACCGAATCAACTATGGCAAGGCCGCTGAACGTGAGTATGCCACGCTTCTGGATGCGTGGTTCTGTCAGAAGGAAAGACATCCGGCAATGTGGTATCAAGGAGATGCCCTTGACACACTGATCGATTACGTCTCCATTACCCAGGACCGGGAAAAAGGATCGGAACTCGGCGGGATGATTCCGGAGCTGTGGAAGGTGGCAAGTCCTGAAGGTTTATGGTGGGATGATTTCGGCTGGTGGGGAATGGCGTTTCTGAACGCCGCACGCAATTACGGCATACTCGGGCAACCGGATGCAACGGAATATATGGGGCAGGCTGCCAGTATGCTGGGAGATCGTATGGACTATGCCACCGAAGTATGGAACCAGGCACTCACATCGGAATGCCTCCTCGAACCCCCTGAAGACTGGTCAAGGTATGCACCGCGATTCGACGAAGGTGTCTGGAACTCCGCGTTTGCAGGGTTGAACACTGGGAAGCAGTGGAAATGCAATCCCAATGACCATCAGGAGCAACCCCCCATATTCCCTGATCTCCCCGTTCCCGTGGGAACCCCGGGGGATTACTGTTCTACCCTCAACCCCCTGCAGAACACCGTAACGGATGGGCTCTATCTGGTACTCAACACAAGATACGTCATGCAGAATCCCCAGGCCGGCGGGAACCGGCGGGACAAGACTGTGGGAATTTATGAGTGGTTTAAAAGCTGGATGGATGTTGAGGATGAAGCGATCACCCTCTGTTTTGGAAACCAGATAAAGCCCTCCCTCTTGAATGCGGAAACCGGCCTCGTGAGGGAAAGGGCCGGCACCTATGCAAAGGATACCGCGCAATCTCCACATTGCTTTCAGGGTGTGAAATGGTATGAACCGGAGCTGGCATGGGCCGGGGACCAGGGGATTGTTCTGGGGGGGTTGGTGGACATCATGAACAGTGGACTGGCCCAGGACGATGCGTGGCTCATTGACAAGGCCAAAGGCATCCTTGATGGTGTCAAGGATCACATGACCCGGAAAATGAGCAAGAGCACCCGCGACAACCTGGCACCGGGAATGCTTCGACCCTGGACCCGGTTCGATGGCTGGGGGCCCGAAGATCCGGGAAACAATCTTTTTACCGCTCCCGGCGGCTTTGGGTTCGGCGATCCGGATTACCCCCTGCCCGGCACCCCGGAATACGAGGCCTCTTGTTCGGATAAATCGCTTAAGATACCTCTGGATACTTCCGCGAACTATGTTGCCGGGCCGGGTATCTTCATGCGTTACCTGCTGTACGTTTACAGAAACAACAAAGATTTGAGAGACCACATCCGGAGTGAGGAATATCTGGGTTTTCTCAAAACCAATGCGGATGTCATTGCAAAGGGTCAGTATTCTTGTTCCTGCAAAAACGATATCGATTCCGCGAAGTGCCAGGGTGTGGATTCCGGTACCTATGACATTTGCAATCTGAGCTGCCAGATAACACGTCTCGCAACGCTCAATATGGCCATCTCCATACTGGCGCCGCGCGAGGCTTACGGCGGCATGATCCCGTTTATGGATTTTTACAGGGATAACCAAAGCAGCGAGACACCGGCGGAAGGGTGTGGTGAACTGGTTGACCACAACGGTACTCGTGGAATCCAGATGTCAAAGGGGTGTAAGCTGAGAGCCTACAATGTAGACTTCTCCACAGGCGGAAGGCCCTTAAAAATAGAGATCTCCGGAACTACACCGAACACCTCCGGCGCTGCTCCGGGCGGCCGACTTGATGTGTATATCAACAATATGCATGTCAGTGAGACCCCCATAACAGACCTTGACAAGGACGATGTGCTGTCCGGAAATGTGACCGTGCCGGCTTCCTTGATACTGGGCCCGGGTATGACGTTGGATATTCGTGCGGAAGATACCCTCATTGATCCGGACTGGAAGATGGTCATCACCGGCGTCAGGTTTGGTTATAGTTATTAATCAGCATCAAAATAAAGGGATGTTTCTATTCCCAGTGAGACTTCAGCATCGCTTTTCCCACCATGAGGCGAAGGGGCGTATAGATGATGACCGTTTCGCCTTTCTGGTTGACGATTTGGTTACGGGTTCGGACCAGACCACGCCGGGGGTCTTTTGATGATGGACGGGATTCGATGACCTCCGTCTCTACGTGGATAGTATCATTTACGAAGGAGGGGCCTTTCACCTCCAGTTCCATCTGGATAAACGCCAGGCCGGTTCCCTGAAGGGTGGCCTGAATGGTCAGGCCTTCTGCAATACTGAACAACAATGCTGCCGGAACTATGCGCCCTCCGCCGGGGGCGTGTTGCCCGGCATAAAGGGTATCGGTGAAGAGCACTTCCACCATACCGGTGTTTCCAACAAAGTTGACCAGGTCTGTTTCCGTAATGGTTCGCCCGACCGTTTTGAATTTAAACCCCACGGGCATCTCTTCCCAGCATCGTCCAAGGCCGATTGTTTCCATCATTCTTCCTGATTTAAGCTTATTCTATCCGGTGATCGCTTTAGCAAGATTCGCAGCGAGTTCAGCGCCTTCATCACCAATGGCATCAGGTGTGGTACATAAAGGCAGGATGAAATTGCCTTTTGCCTCCACCTTGCCGTAGGCGGTAATGCCTGCGAAAATACCCTGGATGGCATCACAGTTTTCTTCAATGGGGCCCGCACAGGTGACCAGCAGGGCAACCGGTTTACCGCTGATAAGGGAGTCGTGTTCAGGTGTACCGTAATCTGATACCAGGCAGAAATGCCGGTCTATCAGGGGTTTTATCTGAGAAGAAAAGCTCCAGCAATAAAGCGGTGAAGCATACACAATGGCATCCGCATTGATCATTTTATCAAAAATGGTCAATGCATCATCTTTTTGAACACATCCGGGTTCATCCTTTTTCTCTTGGCACTTCATGCATCCAAGGCAGCCGCCCACCTTGTGCTGGGTGATGTGAATACGTTCAACATCGTGCTCTGTCCCCACTTTCTCTTCAAACATGGATAGGACTGTCGCTGTGTTTCCGCTTTTTTTCGGGCTTCCTAAAATGGTCAAAATTTTCATTTCAATTCTCCTTTTAAATTGTGGCACTTTTTTTCAGCAAAAAGATCTTTATACCGAGAGGATAACACAATACCGGAAGGAAGTTAATACAGGAAAGCGGAGGAGGGTCCTTTCGTTAAAAAAGGCGCTCACGATTCCATATTATCCTTGATTCCGAGTGAAATCCAACTTAATCTTAAGAGAAAAAACAAAGACCCATGGGAGGTAATGATGATAAAGATACGATTTGCATGGATTTTACTATTGTTGGTTATGGTGGCCGTCGGTTGCGGCTTGAAGGATCGTCGTGCGGACAAAATTCGAAGTCAGTATCCCGCATGGGATGAGGCAACGGTGGAGGCGGTGGCTGCCAGGAAAGTCGCCACAGGTATGAACAAGTCCATGGTAATGTCCGCATTGGGAAACCCGGATTCCATAAACCAGGAAGGGAATGAAGAAAAATGGACTTATGGCATCAACCGGGAACGGGACATGGGGGCCATCGTAAGAATTCCGGTGTTCTGGGTCTATTTCAAGGGAGAAAAGGTGATTAGAACCGAAGGGAACTGGAAAAAACTGGGGTACACTTTTTACGGGTGGTAAGGGCTTTGCAGAGCATCAATTATATTCGTTTCCTATTGCCGAATATAAACGGTGGCGCTGTTGTTGATCCGACAAGCTTTGAAACATTATTGATGATGTTTTTCCGAAGCAAACAGATTTTGTGTGTAGTTCCGCTTTTCTCATTTCAAGGGGCGTTCATTTTTCCGGCCGACCTCTTCTGAAGGAAAAGGGCAAGACCCAGACAGATGGCCACCGCCAGAAAGCACAAAAGAAAGGCATCTTGATAGGCCGAGGCGGAATAGACGCCGTTAACACTGCCCGCGCGGTCCAAAATGGCACCGGTCCATACCTGAAAAATCGCTACCCCCAGAAAAGGGAAGGGGTTCAGAAGCCCCGTGGTAAGCCCCAGGATCGGCGTTGGGGTAGTCTCTCTCACCAGGCCCCAAAGGATGGCGCCCAATCCCCCGGAAGCGCCGCCCAGGATTAACATGATAGATAGGATGCCAATGATCCCCAGGTTTTTCCCGCTAAATACCATCCATGCCCATAGAACTGTCTCCAGGGCTAGAAGTCCGATGAGCACCCGCACTTTGTTCAGATTGAACCGGCCCGAAAGCCACCCCGTGAAAGGGGCGCCCAGGATCAGGCCAATGGGGATCAGCATGTTGAACAGGCTGGCGTGAAAAAGGTCCAGCCCCAGTAGGGACATGAGGAAGGTGGTCGCCCAGAGGCCCTGAAACGTGAGATAGCTTCCAAAGGCCCCGAAGAAGATGGCCCCCAGTATCCAGAAACGAAGGGATCCCAAAACCTGAAGGGTTGATTTCAAGGGATTACCAGCGCTGTCGCTCCCGGATGAAGTGCCCTTTTGACGGATCGGTGTGTCCTTTTCTTGAGGGTTTTCGATGAGAATGAAGGCGCCGAGGGCGAGCACCAGGGTAATGGCGCCGATTACCATGAAAGTCCCACGCCAGCCCCACATCCGGGCGGCCCAGGCCAGGGGGGTGGTGGCGACAATGGCCCCGAGGTTTCCCAGTGCCAGAAGGACCCCGGTCAAGGTGGCAAATTCCTTTTCCCGAAACCATTGGGAAAAGGCTTTCATGCCGGGAACAAAGACCCCACCCACACCGAAACCGATGAGGGCCCGGCCCGCCGAGGCCCACTCAATGCTGGGGGCCAATCCAAAGAGAAAACAGCCCAGTGCCGCCACCAGGGTCCACACGGTTACGACCCAGCGGGGTCCCCATCGATCCGCCAGATAACCCACCACCGGCTGCTCAAGCGCATAAAGGTAGAAATACATGGAAGACATGAAGCCCAGGACCGTGGCGTTGACATTAAAGTCTGTCAGGAGGTCCGGAGCGATAACCGATGTGGAGACCCTGTGAAAGTAGGCGAAGAAATAGACGGCGGCGATGGCCCCGAATACGGCCCAGCGGCCGCGCCAGGGGAATCGCTTTTGTTTTTGATTGGGCATAACCGTTACTTCTCGAAGCTCAGAGGCCTCGCCTTAGGAGATTAAAAGTCATAGTATCATCCCTGTTCCCCAGATTCTACTCTGAAGATTAACCCCGAGGCCAGGATTATCATTTCCAGCGGCTATTCCCTGGACGGTCCTTTACAGGATATCTTGTCTTCCGGGGCCTCCGGATTTGTGTCAAAACCCTTCTCCATAAGCAATTTATTGATTACCATACGTCAGGTTCTGGACCCGTAATCACACCTGTTTTGCGTACAGCAATCTACGATGACTTTGGATATGGGGGTGGCAACGGGCTGCGTTAAGCCTCAGCCCGTTGCTGCTCCCGTGGTTTTAAGAATGGATGTGATCAGCCTGAAGCGGATGAAATCGAGTTGCAGGCCGGATGGTCGGTTATTCTTGAGGGCTACAGGGTTTCCGCCCCTTGGGCTTCCACCGGGTCCACGGGTTTGAGTTCCTCTTTGCTGATGGGGATTACTTTTGCCCGGGCTTCTTTCTTGATGCGATTTTCTTCCCTGGCCATTTCTTCTTTCGCTTTCTTGGCCAGCATTTTTTCCAGCTTCTGCACTTTTTGGGTCAAGGTGTCGATCTTTTCCGTGAGCTGAGAAACCTGTTCCTTGCTGGCCAGGTTCATGAGATCAAGGGCTTCGTTGACCCTCTGATCAGTCTTTTCCGTAATCCATTTCTTCAGGTCATCGGCCCGGCTCAACATATCTTTTTTAAGTCTGCTGCCTTCGCTTGGCGTGATTTCTTTTTCTTTAACGAGCCTTTCCACCAGCCTGTCGATCTCTTCATCGGCCATGGTGAGTGCCTTATCCCACAATGAGATATATTTTTTTCCATAGTCCACCAAGGTTCCGGGACCTTTTCGAAGGAGCTGAATCATGACGTTTGATGCGCCATTATCCGTTTGCCCCTTTTTGGCCCGGGCAAGGATCTGGGAAACGGTCCCTGCTGTGATGTCTTCCCCGGTTTCATTATCCATAACGGATATCTCTTCGCCGGCCTTGAGCAGCTTTGCGATTTTGTCCAGGGTGATGTATTTCTTGGTTTCTGTGTCGTATAATTTACGATTTGCATATCGTTTGATTTTGTGCATGACTGCCTCCGAGGTTTATTGAACGTTCAGGGGTTTTCCTGAAGTGTAAATTTACCGTTTCCAGGCCAACCCTTTGAAGTGTCGGCCTGGAATCCAGATAAATATCAGGCAGCACATTGTTTACTCAGAGTATTGAGCTTGGTATTCAGGGTCCGTACGGTTTTTGAGAGTTTTTCCATGTCCTTTTTGCTGGGCAGGTTCAAAAACTCAGGGACAGATTCGAGGCTTTTGGAGAACCCCTTTTCCACAGTATCTTTGCCGGGAATCTTGTCGGTGATTTTTTTGCCTCGATCCAGAAGATCATCCAGCGCTTTTCGAGCATCCTTCTCCATGCCGGAATAAAAATCCTTGCCGCCGTCCAAGACGGTTTCCACTACCTTAAAAAAATCTTCCCTGGTGCCTTCGGCCAGATCCTTGCTGCCGTCTACCAGGTCAGTCCATACCTTTTTCGGGTCCTTTTTGACATCCTCTACAAAACCCTTGCCATTATCCAAGATATCACCAAAGGTCTTTTTGGGTTCTTTTTTCATGTCCATAACAAAGTCTTTGCTGCTTTCAAAGGGTTTTGTGATGTATTTTTCGTTGTAGTCCTTAGCCGTCTCGACCCAGTTTTCCTTTGTTTTGTTGAGAGCGCGGACCGCGTGAAAGTTGGAATCAGCCTTTTTCTCTGTTTTTTTGCTTTTTGCTTTGGTAGTCTGATTTTTTGTGGCCATTTTTAATTCCTCCTGAAAAATATTTTCATGTGGTGTTCGTTGTTGGCTCATTTCACCGTGATGTTGGCTGTAAATATAACGCGGTGCGTCATTTTGTCAAGGATTTTATGGAAATTATTGTTAAATGTTGTTTCAACTGAACGTACTGTTTTTTTTGGAATAGAGATAAAGCATTGAAAACACGTTTGTTAATTTAATTTGGAGCCCGTTATGTGGAGTGTGATTTTATTTGTCCTGATCGTAATGTTTTTTCTCATACCGGTGTTGACCTACCTGATTTTCTGGTATGAAGCTGCCAATTCCGCCTATGGTATGACACTGGATGAGGAGTCAAACGGCAAGCCGTATCTGTGGATGCTAAGGGGCATTTTATCCAGCATCTGCAGCAATATTGTGGTGGTATGCCTTTTTCCGCTGGGGTTTGTCAAAAGCTTGTGGAAACCGGGTTCTGATGGCGCCAAAGCCGATGCCAAAATCGATACCCAACTCGAAATGGGGGTGGTTTTGATCCATGGTATTTTTCACAATGCCAGTGCATGGACGTATTATCGATGGCGGCTTAAGCGTAAAGGATACAGTCGAATCTATGCATTTTCCTACAGCAGCCGGAATACCACTTTCTGGGATATTTATGAAAAATTTGAAACGTGGATGAAACAGGTGGAAAAGGATTGCGTAGGTGTTGATATGGTGATGGTGGGCCACAGCCTGGGCGGGCTTCTGGCCAAAACCTACGCGGGCAAACGGGACGAATCCTGTTCTTTCATAATTCGACGGGTGATTACCCTGGTAACACCTTTTAAGGGGACCAAAATGGCGGTGCTGGGTTTGGGGCCTTTGGCGAATAGCCTGGGTTACCAGGGACAACTCGTCAGGGAATTGGAGGATTTTCAGCCTTTTACACAACTGCCATGTGTGGCGATCTATTCCCCGATTGACAATTTGGTGCTTCCCACGGAATCCCTGATACCGCCTGCGGGATGGAAACAGGAACAGACCATGCCCATGGGCCATGTGGCCGCTTTACATCACGGACCGACTTTTGAGCGTGTTTTATCTTATATTGAGGAGGGTGCAGGGGGCAGTTGTCAGGGAGCAGGCGCTTAGAGTCCCGAACGGGGAAATGGTATATAATTGCCGTTGAGGGTGCTGTAAACCGGTGCGGGTGCGTTGGCAAATACCTCCGGGATTTTCAGTGAAACCCGTGCCAGGTCCGCCAGGAACCATAAAACCACCTTTTGCATGTCAAAGAAAAGCACCAGACTGTAGCGATAGAGGGACCAGGCTTCTTTCATGAAAAGCTTCAGGAGGCGGAAACGAACCGCATCATCCACCAGGGATGTGATGGCGGCCCAGGTCATGTAGGCATCCCGGTTGAAGGTGGGGTCCACATCTGAAAGCACGCCTCTCAGGGTGACCATGGCTTTTTCGTACATCATGAGGTCCGATGAAAATACCACACCTTCATGGGTGAATTTTTCAAACAGGTATTCTATGGCAGAGAGCATCCCGCTGGTCCCCTTGCCCTGCATCTGAATGCCTTCAACAATGATGCCCTTTATGGCCTTACGCATAAGGGGGTTGGCGGAAAGCTGCCCCTTTGTGATGATGTCGGCTGTATAGAAGACCAGGTTTGTGCTTCCCGTCATAACCCCCAGGGTGAGCAGGATCATGGCGAATCGTTCAAGTTTGTCCAAATGCCCAAGCATCCCCCAGTCGTAAAAGATGAGACGGGGACGTCCTTTCAGGAATGTATAGGCGATGTTCCCGGCGTGGGGGTCCCCGTGGAAAAGGCCTCCTTCCCGAATGTCCTGGATGGGCCGCAGGATGCACGTCTTTGCCAGAGCACCGGCCAGTTTTCGACGCTGCTTTTTCGTCAAGTCAGCCACATCCGTAATTTTCCTGCCTTCCACCCTGCTCATGGCGGTCATGCCGGGGGTAGATACGGCAAGTCTTTCGGGGATCACGACCGTTTTGTTGTTTTTAAAATGAAGTCCCATTCGATCCAGATTCTTCTGCTCTGATTCCAGGTTAATCTCATTGGCCAGGATGGCGCCCACCTGTGCAAGGGTAGCGCTGAAGTTGAAATCACCCAGATCCCAGTTCGCTTTATTGCTGTCCAGGAAAACCATGAGCTGGTCCAGAAGCGCCAGATCCGCGGCCATATCCTTTTTCACCTTTGGTTTGACGATTTTCAATACGGCACGGGAAGTTCTCTTATCGTTGCCTGAAGTGATCCGTGCAGGCACCACCGCACAGACCGATGCTTCGGCCAGGATGCGCCTCTCAGGTATGATGGTATGGTTTGGGGGATGTTTGTCAATTTCCTTAAAGAGGGCCTGACGTATCCGGGCGTATGACAGGGTCTGAATGTTGTCTTCAAGATCGATGAGTTCATGTTTGAAGGCCGGTTCCAAGCCCGGACTTCGGCAGATGATCTGTCCCAGTTTCTGAAGCGTGGGCATGTTTTGGATCAATGTGAAAAGACGTTTGCCGAAAGAAGCATTCTCAGGTAAGAGCAGCTGATCGACAATTTTAGGGGCCAGTCGCGAAAGGGGCATTGATGACATCATGAAAACCATCCCTTCCCGCACCACCGGCTGATACTTGGCGTAGCGCTGGGGCAGAAATGATTCGATGCCCGTCGACAGGACCACCTGTCGGACAAGGTCTTCCAGTATTCCCCCGGATTTGGCTTCTTTAAGCAGCTTCATGGTACGTCGCCGCATCCTCGGGAGGGTTGCTTTTCGACCGTTATGGGGTTTCAAAATGCCCATCAATGCCAGCATGATCACTTCATTTGCCATTGGGGCATTACCAGGCGTATGGTTTGAATTGTCCTTTTCAACGAAATTGGTGGTGGTGACGGGCTTTTCCGGGTGTCTGTTTTTATCTTGTGCCGCTTTCATAAATGAATGTTTTGATTTATGGGTTTACGTTGAGCTAAAAATATAACGCATAGCGTCATTTTGTCAATGGCCTTTCCCAGAGGCAGAACCATATCTGCCCTAATGAAGTCTTGTTAAGAAACCTGTAAGGTTTCATCAGGCGAGCTTTTTGTCCATTTCCTGGTTTAGTTGCTGAATTCGGCCGGTCAGTGCTTTGGGGCCTTTTTGTTTGGCATTTTGAAGATCCTTGCCCCACTGTTGAAGTTGGGCAGTATCGATCTTCCGCACATCATTGGGCTTGGACCATTCCATTCCGATCTTTTTCCCGAAGTTTTCCAGCTGTTCGCCCATTTCGCCTTTGTCTTCTGGTGGAAGGCCTTTTAGAATTTCATTCATTCGAGATTTCCAGCCTTTAACCAGAAATGTTCCCTCGTAAAATTTCTTGTACCATTCCTGCTGGTCTTTGTTTGCCATTTGAAACCTCCCGCCAAATCAGATTCAAGATCTTAAGGGTCTTTGAAACTACAATTTTCTATCATAAATCAATCTGTTAATCAAGAGCCCGATTCTCATCCACACCCTCAAAAAAAACTTTTCTGTGTGCTTCCTTCCAGAAACTGTTCGTAGCATGAATTCTTGATGAAAATGGGAAATTGTGCTATCCGATTCCTACCGTATCATTCATCTTAAATTAGGTGATATTTCAAAGACTGGCACTCATGGGTATTCAAAACACTGTCACAAAGATGTTCCTGCAACTGGATGAAGAGAAGCGGGAAAGGGTTCTCGGTGCTGCTATCAACGAGTTCGCGGACAAAAACTATAACAACGCCAGCATGAACGTGGTGGTTAAGGCGGCCGGTATTTCAAAAGGCGCGCTTTTTAAATATTTCAAGAGTAAGGCGGGTCTTTTTGCTTTTGTATACCGGATGGCTTTGGGTTGCGTAAAAGATTACCTCAGGCAAGTGCGCGATGAAAGTGTGGAGGATGATTTTTTCACCCGTCTGGAAAAGGTAATGCTGGCAGGTCTTGATTTCACCCATGCCCATCCGGGGTTGGCCGCCATTTATTACCGCATTGTGTTTACCGGGGACTCGCCCTACAAACGGGAAATTGTGGCGGAAGTTCAGCGGGAATCTCTGGAATTTATTGAGTCTCTGATTCAAAATGGCATTGAAAGAGGTGATTTGAAATCCGATCTGGACCCCAGGATTTCGGCCTTTATGGTTGAGGCGGTGGTGGATCGTTTTGTTCATTCCCATCACGTGCGCTTTCGGGATCAGGGTACCAGCGCCCGGAAGTCTCATATGGAACCTCACCGGGAGATTGGGAAAATTATGGCGGTTCTGAAACAGGGTATGATTCCCTCCAAGCCAGTGGAGGAACAGGTAAAAGGATGAACCTCTGGGTTGTTGCATCAATGGAAGAAGAACTATTCCTGTTGCTTGAGGCAGCGCGCGCTCGTTTGAAAGGGCGTGTGGGCGGGTTTCCGTGGTTTGCGGGCACCATGGGGGATCATGGTGTCAGCCTGGGGGTTACGGGTGTGGGTGTTGCTTCCGCCTGCACGACGCTGGGTGCTTTATGTTGCATGGGGAAGCCGGACTTCATGGTGATGGTGGGGTCCGCCGGTTCATATGTTGATTCCGAATTGGAGGTGGGGGATTTATTGGTAGCGGAAACAGAAATCCTGGCGGAGTTGGGGGTTGTGGCAGCCCACGGTATTGGCGATGCTCAAGAAATGAAACTGCCGGGGGTTATGCAGGAAATCCCCCTGGATAAAGCGTTTTCATCTCAATTGCTTGATTACGCTATGGGTATGGGAAAGGCCGTTTATGGGCGTTCCCTGACGGTTGTCGGGAGTTCAGCCAACAAGGACCATGCCCGAGATCGGGCAGCGCGATTTCATGCGTTGGCGGAAAATATGGAAGGGTACGCGCTGGCGCTTGCAGGGCACAATTTTGGGTTCCGAACCGCTGAAATCAGAGGCATCAGCAATCGAGCCGGCGATCGCGATAAATCTAACTGGGATTTTAAAAAGGCGATGATCCCACCCCAGAAAGTAGTACTTGAATATTTAAGGACAAGCTATTGAAAACAATACGTATCAGTTACTCAACATGCCCCAATGATACTTACATCTTTGCGGGTCTTTCCACCCATGAAAAAGAATCATTCCCAGCCTTTGAGCCGGTACTGGCTGATGTTGAGACCCTGAACGGATGGGCTTTGGAGAGGAGGATGGATGTTACAAAGCTTTCATTTTTTGCCTTCGGTAGGGTTAGGGAACATTATGCCTTGCTTAATTCCGGGAGCGCGCTGGGAAGGGGCTGCGGTCCCATCCTGGTGAGCCGGGGGGGGACCGATCTGAAAGATCTTGAACACGGTACCATTGCGGCACCCGGCAATTTGACAACGGCCCGGTTGCTCCTGACCCTTTATCTGGGTTATGAACCGCAATTGCAACAAATGGTGTTTTCTGAAATCATGCCTTCGGTAAGGGACGGCAAGGCGGATTTCGGGCTTGTTATCCACGAGGGACGTTTTACGCTGGATGCTTACGGCCTTCAGTCCGTTCTTGATCTGGGACAATGGTGGGAGGAAGAATCCGGACTTCCCATCCCCCTGGGCGGCATTGCCATCCGCAGGGATCTGGGGGAAAGCACGGCACGGGCAGTGGATAAGCGGATCCGTAAATCCCTTTCACTGGCTCAAAGCGGTTCATCCATGGTTGAGGATTATATTCTTTCCCATGCTCAGGAGATGGCGCCTTCGGTAATCCAGCAGCATATCGATCTTTACGTGAACCACTTCAGCAGGGATCTGGGGGATGAAGGGCGAAAGGCTGTCAGGGTCCTGTTGGATCGTGCCGAGGGGGCGGGATTGCTGAAACCTTGCGCTTTGCCCCTTATGGCCTATTAATTGTGACCGTAAATAGGTTTCCCTCTTTGTCGTTTTTAAAATTTATATCCGGATAAGCTTTCAGCGCCCTTCTGACGCCGTTGCCTAAACCTCGGTAGGGAAGTATTTTTGTGGCAAAAGAGGCCAAAACAGGATTTCTGATATTGGAATTCCCGCTTTTTATGTTTTCGATGGTTAGATTATTCGGAAGATGGCCGGGGCTGATAATCTCAACTTTGTTGG